>SDBV01013460.1_pt1 | contig 10417 bp, 8 predicted proteins | sample 2277081 | NCBI WGS metagenome assembly SDBV01 (sample SAMN10402039, study PRJNA504765) | marine sediment metagenome | isolation source: marine sediment core GS10_PC15, 223 cmbsf | place: Arctic Ocean: Southern Knipovich Ridge | collected 2010
CTTATAAAACAAAATCAAATCTATCAATCCTCTATCGACTTTAATATCCTGTTTCATAAAGATTATAAGGAGTTACAGAGACACATAGATCTTTCTGTTAAAGCTCTTTCGAACTCCGCTCCGAAACTAAGCATGGCCTTTCTCCTTGACAGAAAAAGAGAGTGTCATTTCACATCCGGATTCGAAAAGGCATACATGCGGCAGGTGAATTTCTGCATTAAAGAGATCCTTTACGGCGATATGATTAAAGGATTTACCTCATTAAAGGGGCTTGGATTCGGGCTTACACCCAGCGGTGACGATTTTACAGCAGGTGCACTATTCGGATTCTATATCATCCAAAAAATCCACGGATATGATCTATCCGGTCTAAGAAAAAGAATTTATAAGAATGCAGTATCATCCAATCTCATATCAGGAACATTCCTCTCTTTAGCCCTCCGGGGACTTTTCCATAACAGCCTTAAACTCTATATCATAAATTTATTATCAGGAAATAAAACGGCAATTATCAGCAAGGTAAGAGAAATAGCAGATATGGGAGGAACTTCCGGTGCGGATCTCCTGAGTGGTTTTCTCTTTACCCTTAAAAAATTAGAAAACAAACTTCTTATATGAGGTGATAAATAATGACCAAAGGTTTAATTAAAAAAGGAGAATACTATGATTCCGTAAGCCTCATGATAGTCTCTAAAGAGCTCAAAACCATTCAAGGTGTTATTGACTCTTCTGTTGTCATGGGAACTGCGGAAAACAGGGCAATTTTAAAATCGGCGGACCTCTATTTAGCCGAATTTGAAACAGCCGGAGAAACAGACTTATTAATTGCTGTAAAAGCAAAGAAGGCATCCGATGCTGACGCTGCTTTAAAAAAAGTTGATGGGATTTTCAAAAGTTTACGCAGTAAAACGGATAAAGGAGGAACTTTTGAACCGAAAAGCCTTAAAAGCGGGATTAAAAAGTTCCCGGACGCAAATTTAGTCCTTATATCTGTGGCCGGAAAATACGCGGCAGCCGAAGCCAGAGCCGCCCTAAAAAACAATCTTCATGTCATGATATTTTCCAATAATGTTTCGTTGGAAGATGAGATAGAACTGAAAAAATATGCGTTAGAAAAAGAACTCCTCGTAATGGGGCCTGATTGTGGTACAGCCATTATAAACGGAATTCCCTTAGCTTTTGCCAATGCTGTAAACAGCGGCCACATTGGAATCGTTGCTGCTTCAGGAACAGGCTTACAGGAGGTTAGTTCCATCATATCCAACAAAGGGGCAGGTATTTCTCAAGCCATTGGTACCGGCAGCAGGGATGTAAAAAAGGATGTTGGAGGAATAATGTTTTGTCAGGCACTGGAAGCCCTGGAAAAAGATAAGAATACACAAACCATTGTCCTTGTTTCCAAACCACCCCACAGCGAGGTTTTGTCTAAGATATCAGAAATAATAAAAAGGATGAAGAAAAAAGTTGTCGCACTGTTTCTTGGTGCAGCCCCCAAAATGGTAAAAGAGTCCGGTGCTTTTTTTGCCTCTACTCTGGAAGAAGCGGCTCTTTTGGCTGTGAACATCAATATGGGACTTGATCTTTCCACCTCCGGATTAAAACGGGAAAAAAGTCGGGAAGAAAGGGACAGACAATTAAATGAAATAGCCGAACAGGAAGCAAAGAAAAAAAATAAAGAGCAAAAATATCTACGGGGTCTTTTTAGCGGCGGTACATTTTGTACGGAGGCCCAGATCATATTCAAAGAGACCCTGGGTAAGGTATACAGCAATGTCCCCCTAACGGAAGATCTTCGTCTATCCGATTCCTTTAAAAGCATAGAAAATACCACTATCGATCTGGGAGAGGATGAGTTTACCCGGGGCCGGCCTCATCCTATGATAGACTTCTCTTTAAGAAACCGCCGGATTATAGAGGAAGCAAGAGATCCGGAAACAGCCGTTATCCTTCTGGATGTGGTACTCGGTTACGGCGCGCATTTATCGCCATCATCGGAATTGGTACCCATCATAAAAAAGGCAAAAGAAATATCTGCGAATATATCCTTTATCTGCTCTGTAACAGGAACGGAAAAAGATCCGCAAAAACGAAGCAAAGTTATTGAAGAATTGGAAAAGGCAGGGTTTATTGTAGCCGAATCCAATGCAGCGGCCTGTATTTTAGCCGGTAAAACTATTTTAAAAAACAGGAGATAAGTAAATGTCCATTCAGGATCTTTTTAAAAACGAATTAAAAGTAATTAATATCGGACTTTCTTCTTTTAAAGATAATCTGGAAAAAACCGGTACAAAAACTCTTCAGATCGACTGGAAACCCCCTGCATATGTTGATCCGGAAGCCAGAGAAACATTGATAAAAAAGCAGGCGGAAATCCAAAAAGCAAATAAAGAAGCCCTCCGGATAATCCTTAACGGGAAACCACATCTTATTGGATTAGGAATAGCAATTGATCATATTCCCGGCATGAAAAAGAACCTTATTCTGCATGCCGGGCCACCGGTATCATGGGACAGGATGTGCGGTCCAACCCGGGGAGCTATAATAGGAGCGTTAATTTACGAAGGATTGGCCTCTGACCCTGAAGAGGCTGAAAAAATGGCATCCTCCGGAAATATCGAATATGCTCCGTGCCACGAACATTCTACAGTGGGTCCCATGGCCGGGATCGTTAGCCCTTCTATGCCGGTTTTTATTGTTAAAAATGAGGAATATGGGAATACCGCCTATTGCACAATGAACGAAGGATTAGGAAAGGTGTTAAGATACGGTGCTTACAGCGAGGCTGTTATCACCAAACTAAAATGGATGGAAGAGATCCTCTATCCCGTATTAAAACGGGCTGTAGAAAAATACGGTAAAATAGACTTAAAAAATATAATTGCGCAGGCTCTACATATGGGAGACGAGGTTCATAACCGAAACAGAGCCGGAACTTCATTGTTTTACAGGATGATTGCACCTTCTGTCATAACAACCGCAAAAAATCCTCCGGAAGCCGCATCGGTTCTGGATATTATAAATGAGAATGATCACTTCTTCTTGAACCTATCCATGCCTGCAGCCAAAGCGACTCTTGATGCAGCCAGAGATATCCCAAACAGCAGTATCCTTGTTACAATGTCCAGAAACGGAACAGATTTCGGGATCCAGCTGGCTGGTACGGGAGATGACTGGTTTACCGGAACAGCTCCCCTTCCCGATGCCCTTTTCTTTCCCGGTTTTACAAAAGAAGATGCCAATCCGGATATTGGAGATAGCTCCATTACAGAAACTGTGGGGCTTGGCGGATTCGCAATTGCAGCATCACCGGCCATTGTCCAGTTTGTGGGAGGAACAGCAAATGATGCCCTTAATTACACTTTACAAATGTATGAAATATCCACAGGAGAAAATAACATCTATCAAATTCCCTATCTGAATTTCAGAGGAACACCAACGGGAATCGATGTAATAAAAGTTATCGAAACCAATACCACTCCATTCATAGACACAGGTGTTGCCCATAAAGATCCCGGTGTCGGCCAGGTTGGGGCTGGAGTGTTAAGCGCACCAATTACACCGTTTAGAAAAGCCTATGAGGGATTGGCTAAAAGATTGAGTTAGCAAAAAAAGCAAGATGATAAATTGACTTAATTAGAATAAATATAATTATTAAAGGAGTTCATATGAATATAGAAGAATTTTTAAAATTTATGAGTGATGTTAAAATGTATGATTTAACACAACGGTTAAGTATTCACACACCCCCGTGGCCCAGTTATATGCCTTTACAAATTCAGTATTTTAAACGGCTTGCCGGCGCTCATATGGGCCAGGGTGCAAATGGCCAGATAATTAAAACGAGTAATCATGTAGGAACCCATATTGACGGCGAAATCCACTTTCATGCCAGCGGAAGAACAATTGGTGTTGTTCCTATGGATGAATGGGTAGGTTCCGGTGTAGTAGTGGATATATCCGATGAAGTGGGAGATTACGATCTCTATTCTCCGGAAATGTTAATGAAAAAAGCTGAAATTAAAAAGGGCGATATACTAATAATTAATACAGGATACCATAGGTATAGCTGGGATCAGCCTGAATCAGATGAAATACGGTATTTTGTTAAACATCCCGGTCCGGATGCCCGATTCCATGAATGGGCTTTAGATATGAAAATAAAATGGATTGGGGTTGATTGCGGAAGCGCGGATCATCCCATGAATACCATTATAAGAGATTGGCATCCCAAACCTTTTGCCCAGGCGGAGAAAAAACTAAAGGAAAAGACCGGGAAAAGCTGGGATGAAATGTTTCCCACAGAAGAGTATTATCAGGTTATGCATCTAAAGCTCTTTCCCAAAGGCCTTATTCATGCGGAAAATCTGGGAGGAGAGCTTAATCAGGTAAATAATAAGCGCGTTTGGATCGGTTTATTCCCCCTAAAGGGTATCGAACTTGAATCTTCCATGTGCAGGATTATTGCCCTTGAACCACCGGCATAGCAATATTTCGGAAAGAATCCTAAACATTCTGTTACCATCCCATAAAAGGAGATGATTATGGCTATGGCCCATGAGTTTACATATTATAAACCCAGCAATCCGGAAAAAGTCCTGAAGCTCTTAGCCCAATACAGGACATCAGCCCGGATTTTAGCAGGCGGAACAGATCTGGTGAATAACATAAAAGAGAACGTAATCTCTCCCGAAGCTATTATAGATATTAAAGGCATAACGGAATGGCAGAAAATTGAATTATCAGAGAACGTACTACGAATCGGTGCCCTGGTTACCTTTAGTGATCTTATTAATTCATCTGTCGTTCAGGAGCATTTTCCCCTTATTATAGAAAGTGCGAAAACCGTTGCCTCCGTAGGCATTCGAAACAGGGCTACCCTAATAGGTAATATTTGCAGTGCTGTTCCCTCCCTGGATTCAGGACCTGCTCTTCTTGTTTATGAAGCTACTATTACGGTCCTCGGACAAAATGGCCAAAAAGGCCAAAGAGAGATACCCATAGATCAATGGTTTAACGGGCCTAAAAAAACAGCTTTGGGTGATGATGAACTTGCTGTTGGTCTCTCCATTCCTTTGCTAAAGCAAAAGCATTTCGGCTGTTACCTTAAATTAGGGCGATACAGGGGAGAAGACCTGGCACAAGCCGGAGTAGGCATTCTGGCTTTGGAAAAAAACCAATACCGCGTAGCTTTCTGTGCCCTGGGGCCTGTACCTTCCCGTTCATTAAAGATCGAATCTTTGCTGAATAGTAATGAACTAACAGATGCCCTCATTAAAAATATTACGGATAATATAGAAAATGAGATTTCCCCCATTTCCGATATACGAGCTTCTAAAGAATATCGTATCCATATGGTAAAAGTGATGATGGAACGAGGATTAAAGCGGGTTAGAGCCAGGCAAATAGGACAAGAGACCAATCAACATCAGATTCCGGGGGGTTGATATGCAAAAAATCGCATTTATCTTAAATAAAGAAAGAAGATCTATCTATGTGGAACCTAATGACATCCTCCTTGATGTTCTAAGGGAAAAGCTAGGCATAAAAAGCCCGAAATGCGGATGTGAAAGAGGAGATTGCGGCACCTGTACCGTCCTTTTGAATGGAAAGAGTGTTCGCAGTTGTTTGATTTTTGCTATTGAAATTGACGGACAGGAAATTACTACAGTTGAGGGCATATCAAAGAATGGCCTATCTAAGCTTCAGGAAAATTTTATTAAATTGAACTCCTTCCAATGCGGTTATTGTGCCCCGGGTATGGTTATTTCGGCCACAGAACTTTTAGAGAATAATCCACATCCTTCGGAAGAAGAGATTAAAGAGGCATTGTCCGGGAATCTCTGCCGTTGTACAGGGTACATACCGATTATTAATGCTGTCCTGCAAACAACGAAGGAGAAAAAAAATGGCTGAACTTAAGTATGTAGGTAAACGAATATCCCGTATAGACGGTTTGGAGAAAGTAAGCGGTTCGGCCGTATATACCGATGATATCGATTTCGGTCCAAATCTGCTTTATGCGGAGATTGTTGAAAGCAGCGAAGCCCATGCCATTATTAAAAACATTGACACATCTGATGCGGAAAAGATGGATGATGTCGTACAGGTATTTACCGGAAAAGATTTTCCTTATAAGTTTGGCCTTTATATGAAAGACCGTTTTATTTTTGCACAGGAAAAAGTACGTTTTGTAGGAGAACAGGTCGCTGCTGTCGTGGCCAGAACAGCACAGGCAGCTAAAAGGGCTGCAGCTCTGGTTCGAATTGAATATAAACCACTTCCTAAAGTATTAGATCAAATGGAAGCCATAAAAGAAAATCCTCACCTCGTGCATCCGGATTTAGGAAATTATCCCCATGTCCCCTGGTTTTTTCCACAGGATAATACAAACATTGCCCACCTGCGAAAGGTCAGAAAGGGTAATACGGAACAGGCATTTAAGAAAGCGCATTATGTGCTGGAAGATACCTATGATGTTCCCCGGTATGCTCATTGTGCCCTGGAGACTCATTGTGCTGTTGCCCATTATGATTATTCCGGCCGCTTAACCGTCTGGGCCAGTTCTCAGTCACCATGTACCCAGCGGAACCTTTTCGCAGAAGCTCTCTCTCCACTGGGATTAACGCATAAAGATGTCCGGGTTATAACACCTTACGTGGGCGGTGGATTCGGCGGAAAAGCCGGCGTCACTATGGAAATTCTCGCTGCAGCCATGGCAACAAAACTTATGGGGTATAAAGTTAAAGTAAGATGGAACCGGAATCAGGAGTTCTATAACACCTACCAGCGGCTCGGTGTAAAAACCAAATTGAAAATAGGCGTAAAAAAAGATGGTACAATAACAGCCATAGATCATACCCTCTATTGGGATGCAGGGGCATATGTGGAATATGGGGCCAACGTTGTAAATGCCGTAGGACTTTCAGCTACAGGACCATATAGGATTCCCCATGTAAAGATAGATTCGTACTGTATATATACAAACCTTCCTCCCGGAGGTCCTTATCGCGGATTCGGCTATTCGGAATTCTTATTTGGAATCGAATCCCATATCACACGTATAGCCCGTCATCTGAAGATAGATCCGGTGGAGATGAGAAAAAGGAATGCTATTAAAGAAGGAGATACAACAGCGTATGGGGCAGCGATGAATCCAAATGGTTTATCAGAAGCCATAGAAAGGGTAGAAAAAGAACTTAAATGGCATGAGCCTATGCAATCTAATGATCCGACAAAAAAAATTGGAAAGGGTTTTTCCCTGTTCTGGAAAGCACCTGCGATGCCGCCCAATGCTTCGTCCGCAGCATTCCTTAAATTCAATGAAGACGGCAGTATCAATATTCTTGTATCCGGTACGGAGATGGGCCAGGGGTATTTAACAGTAATGGCCCAGATTGCCGGCGAGATCTTGAGTATACCACCGGATAAAATCAGGGTGGAAAACCCGGACACCGACAGGAATCCCTATGAATGGCAATCCGTGGCATCACACGCAACCTGGTCTTGCGGAAATGCGGTAAAAGCAGCAGCCCTTGATGCTAAAAACCAGATATTTGAATTAATCGAGCGAATCCATAATCTTTCCAAAGAAAGTTTGTATATGGAAAACGAAAAGATAAAAAGCACCTTTAAATCCGATTTTAGCCTGCTGTTAAAAGATTTTGTTATAAACGGTATCCAGGCAGAGGATGGCACTTTCAAAGGCGGCCCGATAACAGGAAAAGGGATGTTCATGACTGAATTCTGTTCCACCAATTCCGATCCGGAAACCAGCCAGGGGGGACACCCTCACGTCCACTATACTGTTGGTGCCGCAGGCATAATCATGGAAATTGATATGGAAACCGGTAAATCTAAAGTGATAAAAATTGTAGAGGCTATTGACGCCGGAAAAGCCATTAATCCGGATCTGGTAGACGGCCAGGTTATAGGCGGGCTGGTACAGGGTTTGTCTACGGTTTTGTATGAAGACATGCGCTTCGATGAAAACGGCCGGATGCTTAATTCCAACTTCACCGATTATAAAATACCTACAACGATGGATATACCGGAAGCCATAGTCCCTATTATTGTTGAAGTCCCTCAGCCAGACGGGCCTTTCGGCGCCCGCGGTATAGGCGAGCACCCAATGCTTCCGGCAGCGCCTATGGTTGCTAATGCTGTAGAAGATGCCCTGGGAATACGGATAAAGTCCATGCCTATAACTGCTGAAAAAATTGCCTTAACTTATCATAATAAAAAGAAAATTAAATGATCATAACAAGAATTTTTGCAGACAAAAATGGTGAATCACACTTTGATGAGATAAATATCCCTTTAAAGGACTATGGGAATATTGGTTTGCTTTCAAAAAAACTTTCTGTAACCGGAATGTTTCTCAGAGAAAATCCTGGAGACTACAACTATGACTGGCATACTGCACCCAGAAAACAATATATTATTATGCTTGAAGGACTTTTGGAAGTTGAAGTCAGTGATGGTGAAAAACGAATTTTTAAACATGGAAATATATTACTTGTTGAAGATGTTACAGGTAAAGGACATAAATCCAGGGTCCCTGACAGGAATCCCAGAAAGTCCATTTTTTTACCTGTGGAATAACCTATTTTTCCTTTTCCATTTGGCTTTTGCAGTAAAAATCCTTGACTCAGATTATAAATTTTCCTATCATTCAAAATCTTAATTAACTAAATTTGGAGATGAAGATAAGAAGCTTTAAAATATTACTTATGCCAGAAAATAAAATAATACATCCGTGTACTATTATTTGTTTATAAATAGTCGCCTGACCACTAAAAATTTTAGTAGTCAGGCTCCATTACTTCATAGGAATTTTAATTGAAATTCCTATACAATAAATTAGGAGAAAAAAATGGCAATTGACAAAATGGAACAATCACTCAGGCCGCCCGAATTTGAAATGAAACCTTATCCTGCTAAGATTATTATTCTTGCAAGTGGAGAGGAGATGATAGTCCGGGAAGCTAAACGTGAAGAAACTGGTGTTATTCTGGGAACAATTCAACCTTTAATTGGTGTACAGAAAGATTTTTACGATATTGTTGCTGCCCGTATGTATGCCGAAGTACTCGGTTGGTATACATATCGTGTTGCCAATGAATTTGTTATAACCGGTTCAATTGATGGTGAGATTGCCGGTATTGTCACAAGCCGTATCGTTGATGAAAAAGAAGGTGTAAGTCTGCATACAATGACAATAAAACGTGGACTCCGTATTGGAGCACAGCTGTTTGCCGCAAAAATGGAGCATCATATAGATATTCTTGGTAACGATGAGGTTCATATTGTTGCTGAAAGTCCTATTGGTTTTAAAAGATGGATGATAGAGTATGCTCTGGAAGATCGTTCTGATCAATTTCCTAAGCTGCGTCACGAACTTGGTGGAGTACCGACTTTTACACTTACCAGGGAATTATGGAATAAGGTAAAAGCAGATAAGTGTACAGGAACAAGACCTGTGCCGGCAGATAAATTAGCAAAGGCCGACAAACTTAGAATGCCTTTGGAATACCCTCAAATTCCAGGTTTTAAAAGGAGTTAAAAATGAGAAAGGTTTCTATTGTTGGAATAGGTCATACGGTTTTCGGTAATCTGAGCGAGTTTGATCTGATTGATATTATGGGTTTTGCTTCAGGTAATGCTCTTGATGACGCAGGGATTAAAGAAAATAGAAAGATTATTGAACAGGTTTTTGTTGCTAATATGGGGGGAGGAATACTTAATCATCAGACAGGAATTGCCTCTTCTCTGGTCAGCCGGATGTTTATGGAACCGGCGATGGCTGAATTGATTGAAAATGGGCCTGCCAGCGGGGCCAGTGCAGTTAAAATGGGATATATAGCAATTGCCAGTGGTTTTGTTGATGTTGTAATGGTAACAGGTGGTGAATTGATGAGAGCTGTAACCGGCTGGGAAGGAACTGATTTTGTTGCATCTCTTCTTCATCCTGAAGCGGAATATAATTATGGTTTGACATTACCGGCTTATGGCGGGATGTTTACACGAATGTATATGGAGCGTTATGGATTAACTGAAAGAGATCTTGCTCTTGTTGCTGTTAAAGATCATCAGAATGGTGAAAAAAACAATGTTGCCCATGTCCGTGTCCCCTGTACAGTTGAAGCAATACACGACAGTGAGAATGCTCATGTTATAAATAATTATATTGCAGAACCACTTAGAATGTATGGAATGTGTCCAGTTTCTGATGGTGCAGCTTCATTAATTCTTTGTGCGAATGATTCGCCGATAATGAAATATTTCACTAAACAGAAACCAATTCTTATCAGTGGTATCGGTGCTGCAACCGATACACATTGTATTCATAACAGAAAAGATCCACTGGTGCTTGATGCTGTTCGTCTTGCAGCAGAACGGGCTTATGCTATGTCTAATC
>SDBV01013461.1_pt1 | contig 10416 bp, 11 predicted proteins | sample 2277081 | NCBI WGS metagenome assembly SDBV01 (sample SAMN10402039, study PRJNA504765) | marine sediment metagenome | isolation source: marine sediment core GS10_PC15, 223 cmbsf | place: Arctic Ocean: Southern Knipovich Ridge | collected 2010
AGAGAGGTAATATGGCCAAAAACGACATGAAACTCACAAGAAAGCTCTTCTGGATCTTTGGAGCAGCGATCACACCGGTCGTGCTGTTTTTTGTTGCGGATGTTGTGATCCACCAGATGCGGATCCAGGTCTCGCTTCCCTTTGGCACACCCCGCCTTTGGGGGATTGCCGTGCTGATCCTATCGGTCCTCTGCGGTGTCGCTCTGCCTATCCTGTTGAGAGCCGGATTTCAGACCCGGGCCTCCAGGAAGCGTAGTGTCGGAATCGAAGAATACACGAGCCTCCAGGTACTACTGACTGTCCTATCCATGGTTGCAGCTCTGCTGGCATGTGTCGCTTACCTCTTTCTGTTTCCAAAGCTCTACCTCTACGGTTCTGTCCTGGCCGGTCTCTACGGGATTTACAGCTCTATCCCATCGAGGCGAAAGATCGCTTCTGAGTTGCGGTACTACGGGTTGGGCGACAAGGGCTCACAATGAAGCGAATCAACATGAAGCAAATCAACATGAAGCGCATTTGGCGGGCAGTCAAAGGCTTTTTTGAAGTTCTTCAGATTGTCAATGCGGACAAGGCGACGGAGCTTCTGGAGTTCGAGGTCAGGGAACTGGAAAACATCTTCACCCTTCTTCTGTACGGCTCCTTCACCGGGATGCCCGCCCCGCCGGCGCACATAACACTGCAGCTTCTTCCGCTCATGCAGGAAGAGATGGAGCTCATGTACGGGCGTATCGGTGTGGCCCATGATGCTCTTGCCGAGATATCCGCCACTCTGGGAGAACCATGAAAATTCTGTTCTTTGTAGGCAAAGGCGGCGTAGGAAAGTCGACCGCCTCGTCGCTCTTTGCGATGAAACTCGCCAACAGCGGTAAATCGGTCATCCTCAATTCGATTGATCCGGCGCACAACCTTCATGATATCTTTCAGATTTCGCTGGGCCCCAAGCCAAAAAGCATCGCCTCCAATCTATCGGTCATGGAAACAGACCTCGATCTCTGGGCCAAGAGGTACCTCAAGGAGACAGAGAGAGAGTTCAAAGCGATCTACAGATACCAGAAAGCCTTTAACCTGCACCGATACTTCAACACCCTCAAATATTCTCCCGGACTCGAGGAATACGCCGTTCTTCTCGCATTGGATGATACGATTCAGCGGCACAGTCAGAAGGATTACATCATATTCGATACGCCTCCCACGGCGCTGACGCTCAAATTCCTGGCTCTTCCAAGCGTATCCCTTCTGTGGCTCAAGGAACTGAAGGATTTTCGTCAGACCATACTGCATAAAAAGGAGATCATCACACGGATTAAAGCCGGAAAGCGGGGAATCGAGCGAGAGACGGATCCCATACTCACTCGGATCAATACCCTGGTTGAACGGTATGAGAAGTTCTCCTCTCTTCTCAGGAATACGGATACGACAAGAGTATTTCTGGTGCTCAATCAGGACAGACTCTCCCTGGCCGAATCAAAATCCATCTGGGTGGAGATCAAAAACCTGAAGATGCCTGTCCCCTTCATCGTCCTGAACAAGTGCGGAAACGACAAACGTTTTGAAGGCACGCTTCAGAAGGAGTTTCCGGGGGCCACAATTATGAGGGTCCAGGAACAGTGCGAAGAGATCATCGGATTAGACGCCCTGGAGAGTCTGCCACTTCCAATGAATGTTGAAGAAATATAGCAAAAGGAAGGGCAGATACGTGGCTTCGAAACTGCAGTGAGTCTGCTGTGTCAATCCAGGCGTTTTCGAAACCGAAACGCGCTCGCCAGAAAGATCACCACCCCAAAGCCCAGAAGGATGAGCGCTTCGTCCCAGAGCTCTGCCAATCCTACGCCCTTTAGAAACAGGCCGCGAACGATAGAGAAGTAATAGCGAAGGGGAAGAAGATAGGTCAGGTACTGAATAGGGAGAGGCATGTTCTCGATCGGGAAGATGAAGCCCGATAGGAAGATCATCGGGACCATAAAGAAAAAAAAGGCCGTCACCATGGCTTGCTGTTGATTCTTCGAGATCGTCGAGATAAGCAGCCCCAGCCCGAGGGTTGTCAGCAAAAAGACACCTGTCAGCACCAAGAGCAGAACCACGCTTCCGCGTATGGGAACCCGAAATACGAGTGAAGAGATCAGAAGAACCAGTATCACATCGATCAGACCGATCAGGGCAAAGGGGAACAGCTTTCCCAACATCAGCTCCATCGGGCGGATGGGCGAAACAATCAGCTGCTCGAGGGTGCCCACCTCTTTTTCCTTGACAATGGCCAGCGACGTCAGCAGCATCGTCATCACCATGAGAAGGAGAGCGAGAATACCGGGAATAAAAAAGTTCCTGCTCTTCATCTCGGGGTTGTACCACACCCTTATCTCGGGCACGATGCTGGCGCCGGGCAGGCGGCTGAGGTGTGGGCGGCTGAGCCGCGACGACCCGGCAGAGCTTTGCAGCTTCCGGAGGAGGGCACGAGCGGTGTAGCTGCGGAGGATCATATTGGCGTATGCCAGCCCGATTACGGCAGAATTGGAATCCGCACCATCCACCACAATCTGAAGCTCGGCACCGCGACCCGATTGTATATCCCTGCCGAAACCTCGGGGAATCACAATAGCCATTGATGCCTCTCCCCGATCCAACGCTTCATCGATGTCATCCTGAGCCGTAGCCTGAACGGCAGCCACAAAGTATCCTGAAGCGGTAAAGCGCACAAGCAGTTCCCGACTCTCTCTGCTGCGATCCTGATCCAGTACTACTGTGGGAATATCCTTGACATCCAGGTTGGCTGCATAGCCGAGAAGAACGAGCTGCAGAATTGGAGCCACAAGAACAATGGTAAGCAGTCTCCTGTCACGTTTGAGCTGATGAAACTCTTTGCGTATGATGTGACCGATCCGGTTCATGCGGCTTTCATTGCCCTCCTCAAACGAACCGCACTGATACCCAGACTTAGAAAAGCGAAGACAGAGAGCAATACAACCTCCCTCCAGAAGGCTGAAAGGCCGGCTCCTTTCAGTATGATGCTTCTCAGTACCACCATATAGTGACGAGCGGGTAGCAGGTACGTGACAGCCTGGATGATCTTCGGCATGTTCCTTATTGGAAACACCAATCCCGAGAGCACGAATGAGGGCAACAGTGTAATCAGCACCGATTGCATGAAAGCCGCCAGTTGGGTTTTGGCGACGGTCGAGATGAGAAGCCCGAGCCCCAATCCTCCAAGAAGAAAGAGCAAGGTGACAGAGGCTAGAAGTAGGTAGCTTCCTTTGATCGTCAAACCGAAGAGAAGAGAACTGGTAGCAATGATGGCTGCAGTGATGACTACCGAGATGAGCATATGGGGTAAGGTTTTACCGATGATCAGCTCTACCGGACGTATCGGTGAGACGACGATCTGTTCCATCGTACCTCTCTCCTTCTCTCTCACCACGGAGAGAGCGGTCGAAACAACCGTTGTTATGATCAGGATAAAGACGATCAAACCCGGAACGAGGAAATTGGTGTTACGAAGCTCGGGGTTGTACCAGATCCTCGGTTGCCATGTTAGCGGAGCACGGGCCGTATCAAAGCCCTGCCCGATCGTGGCCGAAATCCTCTGGGAGTGATCGAATGTGAAGGCCTCGAGATAGCCAACGATTGTCGCCGCAACACTGCCATTGGAACCATCGACCAGTATTTGAACCCGAACCTGTCTGTCCTGAATCAATTCTTCCGAGAAGCCTGCAGGAATAATCAGAGCTGCCTGAAGCGACTCACTGGCAATACGTTCATCAAGATCAGCCGGTCGCGGCGCATGAAATAACACATCAAAATACTCCGAGTGCTCGAAAGCCGCTATATATCTCCTGCTCTCCGCACTGTTGTCGCCATCGTAAATCCCGAGACTCACGTGCCTTACATCCAAACTGATGGCGTAGCCGAAAATTGCCAGAAGAAAGAGGGGCACAACCAGCAGAACACCCAGCGTCCTCCTGTCCCGGGCGATCTGCCTGAATTCTTTTTTTATGAGAGATCTTACTCTTTTTATCAAATCTCCTGCCCCCCGCCTCTCTGCTCGATCAGCTGAATAAAGACGTGCTCCAGGGTGGGCGTGATCCGCTCTACCCTTTGAACCCGGATTCCAGACTCGAAGAGAAAGTTCTCTATTTGCCCTTCCGAATCCCCGATGGCGGTTGCGCAGATGTGAAGAGAAGTCCCGAAGAGAGAAACCGTCTCTATCCAGCTCTCCTTTGCGAGTAAATCCATTGCAGCCATAACATCGGAACAATCGACCTCATAGACCGGTGTCTTGATGACCCGTGTCTTCAGCTCCCGGGGCGAGCCCTCGGCGACCACGACACCGTCCTGGATCATGATGATCCGGTTGCAGTACTCCGCCTCGTCCAGATAGTGGGTTGTGACCACCGAGGTTATATCTTCGACAGCCATTCGGTTAATCAGATCCCAAAAGCGGCGCCTCGAGGCCGGATCAACCCCGCTTGTAGGCTCGTCGAGAAAGACGATTTCCGGGCGGTGAAGAACAGCACAACTGAGAGCCAATCGCTGTTTCCATCCTGCAGAGAGCTCTCTGACCAGGGTCGCCTCACGACCCTTCAAGTCGGCAATCTCGAGCGCCCAATCAAATCTCTCCCCCCATTCGCTGTTTGTGACTCCGTATATGCCACCGAAGAAACGAATGTTTTCTCTTACAGTGAGATCATCGTAAAGGGAAAATCTCTGGGACATGTATCCGATTCTCCGCTTTACCTCCTCCGGACGGGTGTTTACATCGAAACCGGCGACCATGGCGGATCCAGAAGATGGTTTCAGCAGGCCGCAGAGCATTCTGATGATAGTGGTTTTGCCCGCACCGTTGGCGCCCAGCATCCCCAGGATCTCGCCTTTTTTGACCCGAAAACTTACGTTTTTTACTGCCGTGAAGGCTCCGAACCGTTTTGTAAGATCCTCTGCCACAATGCTGTCCTGCATTTCCAACAGACTCACCCTCACTGTTTCGTGGAGCTGCCGCGAGCCTTGTTCAATTGGGTCCAGGCTATCTCGTGATGCACGCTGGCTTCTGTGAGTTTAAGTTTTGCCTGGAGCAACGAGAGCTCCGCATCGAGCAGCTCGGTGTTGAGGGCCAGTCCGCTTTGAAAGGTCTCGCGTACCATCCTGTAGTTCTCCTCTGCCTGGAGGATATACTGATTGGCAACTCCTATTGCCTGGGCGGTGTTTTTCAGTGCCAGATAGGACTGAATCACTTCAAGAGCAATCCTCTCTTCAAGCAGCACGAGGCTGTCCTTTGCCTGGGCCAGCCGGGAGCGCGCCTTCTCGCTCCGATGGGGCGTTGAGTACCATTTCCCGATGTCGAGGGTTCCGACAACACCGATCTCCCAGGTGGTCTCAAACTGCTCTTCAGGAGGAAAAATCCTCGCATTCGGCCGTGCGTAGCTCAGATTGCCGGTCAGATACAGGTTTGGATACCATCCGGATCTGGATTGTGTCAGAGCCGACTCAGCTGATTTCAACCGAAATTTGAGCGCCGCAAGGTCGGGTCGTTTTCCAATAGCCTCTTCGACAAGAGCATCTAAATCGACAGGCAGAACATGTTGCGGAGGAAGCGGCTCGTTGGGTTCCAACACGGCTTTTCTGGGAAGACCGATTTTTAGATTCAGACGGGCCTGAGCCAACATCACTGCAGCCTCGGATTCGATTTGAAGAAGGGAAGTGTTGGCCATTTGCATCTCGACCTTGAGCACCTCGTTGTACGTGACGAACCCCTGATCGAAGTGGTCCTTTATTTCCCTGTGATGCGCCTCAACCCGGGCAATATTCTCTTCGATGACCTCTACCATCCTTCTGGCTTTGAAAAGCTCCCAGTAGTCCTTTTCTATTTCGAAGACAAGCTCCTGTTTTCGTCTGGCGTATTCCTGCAGGTGTGATGAGAGAAGACTCCGATTTCGACTCAGATCACTTATGAGACTCAGACCGGTGAACAGAGGCTGTCGAAGAGACAGCGTGAAGGCGTAACTGTCGGTTATAGAGGGAAAGAGAGGAAGAGAGATTCTCCCCGGCTCCTCCTCGCTCAGACGGGTGTAGGCGGCGCCTGCGGTCACAGAGGGGAAGAATCTTGTGCGACTCTCCCCTAATGAGGCTCGTGAATACTGAATCTCCATGAGATCGCTGTGAAGGGCTCTGCTGTTCCTGATACCCAGCTCAACGCACTGTTGCAGATTTTCGGGTAGAGAGGATTCTGCCTGCACAGACCCGCTGATTGCAACAAGAAGCGCGCCCATTAAAATGATTACTCTGTTCATCATGACCGTTCCTTTTGGTCTCCCGATCGTTCCTTTTGGGCCTGTAAGCGTTTCTGTACAAGAGACAGGAAGACGTTCTCCAGGTTCGGCGAGACACTCCTGTGTGAATAGATCTCGATGTCCTCTTTTTCCAGGAGATTCCGTATTTCATCAAATCCTTGCTCACCAGGAACGGTTTGGTCCTCGCCCTGCTTTCTCATGACATTGAGCCGGTCACCAAATATCTGGACTCCCGTGATCGAAGGGGCGCCGGCTTTTTCCAGGACGCTTTTGGCTTTTTGTGTATCACGGCATACCACCTCACAGAGAGTGCCCTTGATCATGGACTTGAGAGCGGCGGGATCCGCCGCTGCCAACAGGCGTCCCTGATCCAGGAGACCCACCCGGGTGCTGCGTTCCGCCTCATCGAGATAGGGAGTCGACATGACCAGAGTCGTGCCCTCTTTGAGAAGGCGGGAGAGAATACCCCAGAAGTCCCTTCTGGACACCGGGTCTACCCCTGTGGTCGGCTCATCCAGAAAGATCACCTCCGGTCTGTGTATCAGGGTACAGGCCAGCGCCAGCTTTTGCCTCATCCCACCGGAGAGCCTGTCTGCCAACCGTCGTCGAAAGGGTTGCAGCCGGGTCAGCAATAGCAGCTCTTCACGGAGCTCCCCGTATCCCGCCATTCCGTGAATCTCAGCGAAGAACTCCAGATTCTCGTCCACCGTGAGATCTCCGTACAGGCTGAACCGCTGCGAGAGGTATCCCAGTCGATGCTGTATCCTCTCCCTGTCCTCTCTCAAATCCATGCCTAACAGGCGCGCCGATCCGGAGGTGGGCTCGAGCACGCCACACAGCATCCTGAGCAGGGTTGTTTTTCCCGCGCCGTCAGGACCCACAAATGTAAACAACTCTCCCCGGCCTATATCCAGATCGATGTTCTGCACCGCACACTGCTTTTCGAAGTAACGCGTCAAACCCCTCAGCTGGATCACTGGTTCGTTCATGACTATCGCTCGTTGTGCAGAAGAGCATCCGCAGGCAGACCGGGTTTGAGATAACCCTGGGGGTTTTCCAGTGCCAGTTTCACTGCAAATACCAGCTTGACGCGATCCTCTTTTGTCTGGATGTTTTTTGGAGTGAACTCGGCGACCGAAGAGATATAGACGACCTGCCCATGGAATCTGCGTTCCGGTTCATGGTCTACCGAAACCTGCGCACTATCACCCAGTCTTATCTTTCCGACTTCCCTCTCTCTAATATAGATCGTGAGATACAGCTTGCTGAGATCCGTCAGGGTGAGAAGGAGCGTTCCCTTTCCCACCGTCTCGCCGGGCTCCACGAGCCTGTGAGTCACCGTTCCATCTATGGGAGCGAAAACGCCGGCGTCCTTGATTCTCTCCTCGGCGATTTGTGCACTCAATCGTGCCTGGTCCAACTTGGCGCGGCCTACCTGAATCTCCTCGGGTCTGGCAAGATTCTGAAGTTTCTTCAGAGCCTGGCTTGCCGAGTTGTAACGGGATTGGGCAACTTTCAACCGGGCGTCAGCCTCGTCTCGCTGTTTCGTGGTGACGCTGCCGCTTTGGAAGAGGTTCCTGATGCGCTGGTTATCTTCCTTTGCCAGCTTCAGATTCTCGTCTGCCTGCGTCAGAGCCTCTTCCGCCTGCCCGATATCCTCGATGCGGGCTCCCTTGAGAAGCAGCTGCAACTGAGCCTCAACCAACCTTACGCCGGCCTGAGCTTGCTGGAGTTGAAGGGCCAGCAGGGTGTGGTCGACACGAACCAGCAGGTCCCCCCTCTGAACTCTTTGGCCTTCCTCCGCAGCCATCTCCACAACGTCACCGGCTACCTTGGAAGACAGCTTCACATCCACCGCTTCGATGGTCCCCGATCCGCTAATCCCGCTCTCGTGTTTGGCGCACGTGGATAGAACTAAAGCCGCTATCCCCAGGATCACGACTGCAGCGACTTTTCGTATCCACATAGACTTAGCTCGCAACATAATAATAGACTTAGCTCCCCACATCGGTTTCAGCTCCCACTGTGCTACCCACGCTACCCGCATCGGCTCGCCTGCTGTTTTCGCAGCGGAAAAACTTATCCCTGGCCTTCTCCGCCAGGATGCCTCCATATAGCATCCTTATCATCGCTTCGAACATTTCTAACGGATTGACAGAGAGGCGTTGGAGCTGTTCCGGGTTAATGATGTTTTCCATGACGAGCTGATGCAGCAGGATGATCAACCTCTCATCGACGTCTGCTCGAACGATGCCTTCCTTGACGCCTTCCGAGATCAATGTTCCCAGTCGTTTCAAAAAAAACCGGCGCCTGAAGTCATCTATCTCCACCCATATCTCAGGGGCCGATCGATAGACATCCTTGCGAAACACCCGGCTCATTTTCACGATCTGATGAGAGGCAAGCCCGAAGATCCGCTCGATCTTTATGTAAAAATCAGAATCCTTGTCACCCAGTATGGTCTCCATCTGCGAGGCGACTCCTCTCAACTCTCTGCGAATGACGCTTCGAAGAAGCAGCATCTTGCTCGGAAAGAGTTTATAGAGAGTTTTCTTGCTGATACCCAGCTCGGCAGCAATTTCTGCCGTTGTCACCCTGCTGTATCCCAGCTCGAAAAAGAAATGAGCTGCCCTGTCGAGGATTCTCTTTTTCAGGCCCCCCGGTCTCTGCATATCGACTCCCGGCTTTTTCTCTGTGTGGTCTTCTGTTGTTGTACTATTTTTTACACTCGTTTTTACACTCTGATACCTTGGAAACTACTATAGTTTTTTTAGTTTCCACAGCATATTGGAAATATACCAGAGGAAAATATGATGTGTCAAGGGAATAATTACTCTAACATTTCGTAATCACATCATTGTACGGCAGGGTCTCCAAGTAACGTATAAAGGTCTCCCAATGGTCTGTCGTGACGGATCTTCTCTCACAGTAGATGTCATTGAGCGCTTTGTAGCTTACCTTTATGAAGCCCCGCTGAACGATATTGGCCGGTAGCAGTCTCTGCAGGGTCTCAAACTGTCCGTCCCGAATGTAGTTGTTCAAGATGGCAAGTTTTTCTTCTGAAATCGATCCCTCAAAATCTGTCTGAGAGAGCAGCCTCTGTGAGGCGTCGATTCGATTCTGCTGCCTGAGAAGGAACATTTCTATGTCGTACTGTTTGAGCTGGTTCCACCATGAAGCCGGAGCCGTTATGTCCAAGACCACATTCAGTAGCCAAAGGCAGATGTTACGATTGGGATTCTCAGGAAGACGGGCTATGAGCCGCTGGAGCTCGTCACCAGGAAGAGACTCGCCGGCAAAATCTTGCATCACCTCGAGAGCAACAGCAATGTTGTTGACCTGCCCCAACAGTTTGACTGTAAACATACACTTTCGCAAGCCTATATCCGGGATCCCAATTCCTTTCAGTTCACTGAATTTGCAGGAATTCAATTACCTGCAAATACCAGGTAACAGTATATCACTCGCCTGGAAACAATTCCGATTCACAAACAGCCAAAAATTAAAAAAGATGCTAAAAAAATAGCATAAAGCACTCAACACACACGTTTCCGAGGTGCTAAATTAACAGCACCAAGGAGGATACTGGTGAGCAAAAAACTTCTGAACAGTTTGAGCAAGAGAGAGAGACAGATCATCGAGACCATATATCGCCTAGGAAAGGCAACGGTGGCAGAAGTTCTAAAGGAAATTCCCAATCCTCCCAGTTACTCAGCTGTTCGGGCAACCCTGAACATCCTCGAGACAAAGGGATTTCTAACCCACAAACAAGTCGGGATTAAGTATGTGTATTCCCCTCTGATTCCGCATAGCAAAGCCAGGCAAACGGTTGTCAGACAGTTGCTGCAAACGTATTTCAACGGTTCCGTGGAAGACGCAGTGGCAGCCCTGATACAGAGTGATAGAAAGAAACTCTCCGATGAGGATTTTGATAAGCTGATAGCCTTGATAGAAAAGACGAAACGAGAGGAAGGAGGTTGATATAGCCGAACTCATATCGATCTTAAGGGCAGAACCGGTAACCTCTACGCTATTTGGCATGATTATTGTGGTCTTTGCCAAAGGTTTGTTTGTGTTCTTGGTAGCTTCGATAGTCATTCTTGCAGCCAGAAGGCTGACTGCAAATCAGAAACATATC
>SDBV01013462.1_pt1 | contig 10415 bp, 8 predicted proteins | sample 2277081 | NCBI WGS metagenome assembly SDBV01 (sample SAMN10402039, study PRJNA504765) | marine sediment metagenome | isolation source: marine sediment core GS10_PC15, 223 cmbsf | place: Arctic Ocean: Southern Knipovich Ridge | collected 2010
ATTCATAGGAATTTTCCGCCCGAAGGGCAGACGATTATCAAAATATTGATATTCAGCTATTTATTGAACTCACATAAAGATTTAATGATTAGTTTGATAGCCCAAAAGTGGGCTATCATATTTGTTAATGTCTGAGTTAATAATGACGATAAATAATTGGTAACCAATTATTTATCGTCAGGATTCTTGATGCGATCATGAATAATCCGGGTTAATCCACCATCGGTTCCCAACGTGGAAAAGCTGGAGACCAGTAATTCCCCTGCCTGCAACGGGTTCATTTATCATCCATCCGAAATTCGTAGTGCGATGTGTTGGATCCAGTCCTCCTCTTAATAATGGTACAATTTTTCGCGAAAAACATCCGCAAATGGGTTCATTTATCACTAACTTTCAAATAATACTCTTAAATTTTGCAAATACAGGGTTACATTCAATGCTATTGTCAATAAACCAATAATGTATGCCTTTATTATTACAAAAGAGATTATGAAGATCTTGATTGTAGAAGACGAGCAAGATTTTCAATTGGGATTGAAATACAATCTCGAGCATGAGGGATATGAAGTGGAAACTGCTGGAAATGGCAGGGAAGGATTTGAAAAGGCCATCAACAATTCTTTCAGTTTGCTAATCCTGGATGTGCAACTTCCGGAGATTTCCGGCTTTGACATATGCCGGAAATTGCGTGAAAATAATGTTCAAACCCCCATTATCATGCTCACAGGTAAGTCAGATACTATTGATAAAGTGCTTGGTCTTGAACTTGGTGCAGATGACTATATGACCAAACCTTTCGATGTTCGGGAGCTTTTAGCAAGGATGAAAGCGATATTACGAAGAGAGCATGGAACTGTATCCAAATCTGATGTGCCGGAGAAAAGTGTAAGTCTAGGCAAACTTCATTTGGACTTCGCAGGTTATATAGCAATAAACGAGAACAATGAAGAGGTTCACTTGAGTCATAAGGAGATTGATATCATCCGATATCTTTGGAGCAGAAAGAATGAAACAGTATCCAGGAGAGAATTACTGGAAAATATATGGGGGTATGATAATACACCAACAACCCGCACCGTTGATAATTTCATCCTAAGGATTCGTCAGAAGATGGAGGATAATCCCAATTCTCCCAAGATTATTCACACCGTTCACGGTATAGGGTACAAACTCCTGTCATAAGATCCCAATCATATTATTATTGATATTGTTACAATTTGTGACAATATATTACTGTTTTGTTACAAACTTTTCTGACCGGAGTCGTTCATAAGTACATAAGCATTAAGGCTACAAATATTTCAAAATAACTCAAAATATAAGGTCATGAAAAAGTTAAATCAAGTAAAAGTATTGATGATGGCATTGTTGGTAGTATTACTGGCAACATTGCTGCTTGCATGTGAAGAACCTGTTACTACAGATCCCTCTAAATCAGAGGTGCAAAACGTAAAACAAGATGTTAATGGTACGCTCTACTCTTATTCTCTCAGGGGAGCGTATAACAATCCTGGTTCCACTGATATGGGTTCGTGGACCCAATTCCAGGCCAGTGGTGAAACTGATGGCGAAGGAATGGAATGGATCACGATCAGCCATTATCGCTCTGCAGAGTTTGAGGAAGATGGTACCATAAAATACAAAAAGGATGATTTTTTCATCTATGTTGATGAAGCAAATACAATGTATGGTACATATGATGGGTTTGGACAAAAAGAAAACGGTCACTTCACTGCAGAATGGGTGCTTACAATTATTGGAGGCGAGGGTATATTTGCTGATGCTGAAGGACAATTATTTGAAGCGGTAAGGCTTAGAGAAGGCACCGATGAAAATCCTGTTTACGAGGTAGAACTTAGTGGCACCATTTTTACCAGGCAGATCTATTTTTGAAAACAAATGCATTTTAAACCAGTTGTAAATTTTGTCCAATTTAAAAAGGGTATGTAACATACCTTTTTTTCGCATTTTGTATCTGTGGTGTTTAGTACCCTGTTATAAATACGAATATCATCAATGACCCCCATTAAAAAACCTTTGATCTTCTTCTTTATGCTTTTATTATTTACTCTCGGGCTCTATCCTGTGTTGAAGCAGCCAATGGTATATATCGTCTCCCGCATATACCCTGTTCCAGACATCATGGTTCATATCTTCCTCTGTAGTAAATCGTATCGAATGGCCTAATTCTTCAAGTTTATTCATTCCCGGATAAAAATACTCAACACCAACGACTCCATCGCGGCCACCTGCAAAAACCCATACCGGTATTTTATGTTTTGCGATAGGATCCATCAGGTCGGGATGGCCCCAACCTACAATCGGGTTGATGGCAGCAAATATTTCCGGGTGCTTGCTTGCCAGGTACCAGGTGCCAAATCCTCCATAACTTAATCCCGAAAGGTACAAACGGGAATCATCCGTTCGGAATTTGGATTGAACCATTCCGATGATGGTTAGCAAATCAATCTCCATGTCCTGGTAGCCTGCGGGAAGGCCTTCCGGTCCTACCGGAAAATCAGTATTAGATGGATTGCCCGTCATTGGAGCATTGGAAGCAAATTTGTCAGATCGTGCCGGCACCCCTGTTTCAAGACGTTGAGGAATATCCTCTTTCTTCCTGTTTTTGATATAGCTTACTTCATCCATACCCCACATGGGTAACTGAGGAGAAATGATAATAAATGGAAGGTCGCGTTTTTGGATCCATGCTTCATAAACGGGTCCGTGAACCAACACGAAATCCAGTTCATCTTTGCCGTTTCCTCGCTCACCATTACCATGGAGGAATAAAATGGCCGGCCATTCTTTTTCATCATCTTCATATCCTTGGGGAAGAAACACATAGAAATCACGTTCTAAATCCGTGGCTGTACTTTGATAGGATAGCCGGACCAATTGGGATCCTGAAACCGCTGCGATTTTATTTGTTTCGGTAATTTGGTTGTTACAGGCCACGCAAGTAAAAATAACAACGAAGTAAAAGTTCTTTTTCATACAATCAATTTAGTGGAACAGGCATCCAAATGAAAGACAACTGCGTATTAAATATCAATGATTCGCCTTTCACGATTTTTTTACGGAACATGCTGTATCCTTATTGGGGTTCTGCTTGTTGCTTGCAAAGATGAAATAGTACCCGAGCCTTTTCGTCCAAGAAATGCCTACGATGCGTATTCACATGCGCTAAAACAAACTGGCCTCCACGAGACAGCATTGGGGAAAGAATGGTTTAAAGCTTCAGAAAATGCCCTGCTTCAACCCATACAAGTAGTCTCTCCGTACAAGGAATCATTATACCTCAATCCATCAAAAGCCGAAGCTGTAGGCTATCGGCTAAGTGTAAAAAGAGGACAGAAAATCGAAATAGCCGTTTCGTTGCCACCGGATTCCCTGAAAATATTTATTGATCTGTTTCGTGTCAATAATGATTCCTTGAAGGATTGGAGGCACGTGGCATCGGCAGATACTGTCCATGCTCTGCTGGGGTTTGAGCCGCGCAGGGATGCCGATTATATTCTACGACTTCAACCGGAGTTGCTTCGTGGCGGTCGTTTTGAAATAAGCATTCGACAGGTTCCTTCACTGGATTTCCCGGTGTTAGGGAAGAATAGTCATGCTATTGGCAGCTTTTTCGGAGATTCTCGCGATGGTGGCAAACGGGAACACCACGGTGTGGATATTTTTGCGAGTCGAAACACACCTATTCTTGTACCGTCAAAAGCCTACGTTCGAAATGTATCTGTACGTGGACTGGGAGGGAAAGTGGTTTGGTTGTATGATGCGAAGCGCAGAATGAGCATGTATTTTGCCCACCTGGATTCGCAAATTGTAAAGTCGGGGACTTATGTTGAACCCGGGGATACCATTGGCATGGTTGGAAATACCGGCAATGCCCGGTACACACCACCACATTTGCATTTTGGCATTTACTCAAATGGCCCCATCGATCCGTATTATTATCTGAAAGAAACTAAAACTACGTTCGATCCAATTACAGTTTCCCTTGGAAAACTGGGTACCTGGATGCGTATTCAAAAACCTGCCTATCTAATGGAAACTCCGACCGGGCAAATACCAATGGACACGCTGAAAGTATCTGAATTGGTGGAAGTGACCGGGGCCTCTGCCTATCGATACCGCGTGCGTTTGCCTGACGGCCGCCAGGGATTTATACCTGATGGGGTCCTTGAACCAATAGAAACCCCGATAGAGGAAATACACGTTGCTACTTCACTGGAAATACTCCAGGCTCCGGGACAACTGGCAATTGGAGAAGTTCATTATGGAGACAGTTTAGAGGTTTTGGGTGCCTATAATAATTTCAAAATGGTTCGAACTGCTACTGGTCAATTGGGATGGATTTCTCTGGACTAATACTTTGAACTAATTTTTACTAATTTTGATCCATTGATACGTATGTTTCAGGATGTCGATTGCGGCAATAACCATTGAGCCGGCCAGGATTGCTGCTAGTATCCCTTCCCCTGTGAAAAATATTTCCGGAAAATTCAATGTTACATCCTGAATAGATAAGTGCATTCCAAACTGTAAAGCCATATTTACAAGGAAAATCCATAAAAGACTTAAAGCGATATATCCGGCCCGCAGCAGGGGAGACCATACTTTTTGGATGAGTGTAAATACCTCAAGTAGTACGTTTGCAATAAGTAATAAAACTGCGAATGGGATATAAGGCCTGATAGCATCCAGATCGAATGGAATAAATGCAAAACTTTCCCCTTCACTAAAATATCCAATTCCCAACCACTCAGGGTACATTGTAATCCAGATAATGAAAAAGGATTGTATTGCGATGGAAAAAAGTAATTCGCCCTGGTTAACATTCGATTTTGTTTGTACGGGTGGCAGCTCTGAAGGTTGCCACAATTTTTGAATGTGTTTTTTATCTTTGCCAACAAAGTAGAAAATGATTACAACAACGGCGAAATTTATCAGCGCATTAGTAACAAAGTTGCCCAACTGATTAAAGGGATTTTGGGTCAGAAAAATTGTTACCCCTACGTACACTGCAACATATATAATACCCAGTATTTTTAGTACTTTGATAAATTGAGGCATCAAATCAGCGGCTACAAGTGGTGAATGCCCACCCCCGTATTTGATGGCCATCGATTCCGGGCGGCCAAATTTTTCAAGTACAACTAACTGGTTTTTTTCCAGTTTTTCCGGACTAAGATCACCGGCCTGGACTTCGGCTACTTCTTCTTCAAGGATTTCCCGAAGTTCTCGGACAATCTCCTCTTGTTCTTTTTCAGGGAGAAGTCGCTTTACCTGGTATAAATAACGTTCGATATATTCCATTACTTCAATATATTTTTAACTGCATGAGACAAATGATTGTATTCTTTAGTCAACCCATCGAGAAGTTTTTTTCCTTCGTCGTTGAGTTGGTAATATTTACGCGGCCTGTTTTCTTCAATTTCCCAGGTACTGGAAATAAACCCCTGCTTTTCCAAGCGGCGTAGCATTGGATATAACGTACTTTCTTCAATTACAAAATCACGTTCTAACAGACTTTTCTTCAAAGAATATCCATAATGCCGGGCTTCCAGCATTTTCAAAACTGCAAGGGTGAATGTTCCGCGTTTCAGTTCTTGAGTGAATTGTTCTATACTGTACGACATACAGTATAGTTTACGATGTACTATTGTAAAGGTTACAACGTAATGTACTTTTTTTCATCTGTATGTCAAATACTGATCGTATAGAAAGTCTGATCTATTATATAAATATCTTCTTTTATCTCTTTCAGGAAATTACTACATTGAATACACATACAACGATATATATTATGATCGATCGAAGAAATTTTATCCAGGGAGCTTCAATTGGAGTTGGCGCAGCCGTCCTGGGATGTATTCCCAAAGAGACCAATTCTGTTCAAGACACTATATCCGGCACATATTCAGCAAATGTTAAACACAATCCCATTGGTGTTTCTACCTATTCCTTCTGGCAATTTAATGGGCCCAAGGAAGATGTTCCTATTGAAATGTGTATCGATAAGGCTGCCTCCATGGGATTTGATGGTATTGAGCTTCTGCTTGTCCAGATGACTTCGGAAGAAAACGGGTACCTCCAAAATCTGAAAAAAAAGGCGTTTCATGCAGGACTTGATCTGATGGGATTTTCAACTCACCAGGGGTACCTGAATCCTGACAAGGCGTATCGTGACGAAAATATTGAAAAAACCAAACACCAGATTGAACTGGCCTATATGTTGGGAATTCCAACTATGCGGTTGAACACCGGACGCTGGGGAACCTCGGAATCGTTCGATGACCTGATGGCAAACAAGGGAATTGAACCCGCCATCGAGGGTTATACAGATGAAGATGGATTTGGGTGGGTCATTGATTCGATCGAACAATGTATTCCGTTAGCCGAACAATGTGGAGTGGTCCTGGGATTGGAAAATCACTGGGGACTGGGCCGTACGGCAGAAGGAGTAAAGCGTATTGTGGATGCCATCGATAGCCCCTGGTTACAGGTGACGCTTGATACCGGTAATTTTCTTGAGAATCAGTATGATCAATTTGAAATGCTGGCTCCCCAGGCGTATTTGATCCAGGCGAAGACATATTTCGGAGGAGGTAAATGGTACACCCTGGATATCGATTATCCAAGAATTGGACAAATTATGAGGAAGTATAACTACAGAGGATACATTTCCCTTGAATTTGAAGGTAAGGAATCGCCCGATACGGCGGTACCTAAAAGCCTCGAGGTGCTGAGAGAAGCATTTTACTATGAGTTATGAAATAGTAATCTGTAAATATTTCCTCTTCGTGCATGCCCGCCATGGTTACAAACCGGGCGGGTAAACCTGGCACAGAGATCTCGAAATTTAAAAAAAGAGGTCCTTGCTAACTATCACAGGTTTTAATTCCCTTTAATCCCTTCAAGCAACTCATCCACAGAAAAGGTTGTCTCAACCGCACTGGACGTGTAGTTCACTTCCACTCTTAATGCCTTCAATCCTGTTATCCCCTGCAAATCCTCCAGCTCCAGGTTCTCCAGTGAATTCTTCTTCAGGTATCCTTTCGACTGTAGGAATTCGATGTACTTACGGTAGTTATCTGCATCCTGGTCGTTGGTATAGATGATCGCTATCTTACCGGGCACTGTGATACGCTCTTTTGTACCTTTGATATGGGATTTGTCCACACGTTTCTTTACAATCTCATACCGTGCATTGTACGCCCCCTCCACGTCAAAGCGTTTTTCATCCATACGGAAATGTACCGCAAGTGAATTACTGTACACCAGGATAAGTGAGGCGATCTCAAGCGGTGTTTCAATCTCCTTCTTGAGGTCCTCAAATCGGTTCTCCAATTCGCACGTTACCATAAGCTGCCATAGCCGGAGGTTGTCAAGGAACACAGGATCAAACTCCTTGCTGCCTGCAATCGACTGGCCGATATAAATGTTGTATTCAACACCGTCTGTTTTATACCGCTCAAAATAGTGCGGGAACATGCGTTGTGCTTCTACCTGCTTCTCATCAAGCATTGATGCCAATGTAAGATTGATAACGTTGACACTGGTATCGAATTTTTTTCTGAGTTCGTAAACGGTGTCCAGTTCAGGATCCAGCATGGTACGGTACTTATCGACAAGTTCGGACATTTCTCCGCCATCCTTCTTCAGCTGGTTGAAAACAGGATTGATCTCACCGCTCAGAAAGCTCTGGATCTTTTGTTCGCTACCCGATGATATAACCGAACGGAGTTCATCCCTGTACGCATCCAATCTGAATATCAGTTCCTCGTACACGGGCATGCCCGTATGCTTCAAAACCCCGGAAAGTACCCTGCGTATCCCCTTGATCTGCTTGAGCAGGTCACCCTTGATTGCCTCATTACGTTTTTCAGAAGAGCCTTTGATATCGAGTTGTCCGTATAGTGGGTACACATTACTGAATACAATATCCCTGAAGACAGGCTGCTCACTTTTATATTGGTCCCTTATATACTTGTCAGCTTCCTCATCGAACCTCCATTTCACGGATGGGTGGATGGTGGTACATTCCTGCTGGATGATCGCTTCCCTTAAGTTTTGTCCTTCCCGCTTGAACCGGGCAATTGCCATGGCAAAAATTGGTGTAACAAGATCTAATTGTGCCATCGATGCTCCGTTCAGTTCATATTTGCGGGGTGATGCAATTTCCATGAATCCCAGCAGGTCTTCGTTGTAGATCAGGGGTGCAATTATGTAGCTTCCAATTTTCCAATTTTTGAGAATATTAGACAACGTACTGTTTGAAAGCTTGTTAAATTTACTGATGTCGGGGATCACGAGGGGTTCTGTGTTACTGATAAGGTGTTCGAAGCTACTTTCGCACATGTTTCCTTTGCAATCCAGTTTTTCCATTCCATCGAGCAAAAAACATTTCATCTCTTCCTTGTGTCCCCTTACAAAAGCGTTGTTTTCAAATTCCATAAATCCACCTTCCAGGTCGTGTATCCCAAAAAGGTTTCGCATGCTGTTCATGATCCTGTCCATGGAGTCCTCCGACTTGGTAAGCAGGTTGGAAGTGATCGTGGCCAATGTCCGGTCCTGGGTGACATCCATGAGGTTGGCCATTCCCACACCGCGCATAATAAACGAGTCAGGTGGAAATTTCGCTTTCCACAGTTTTATGTTAAAAAAGTCATTTAGCAGTTCCTTATAGTCATTTTCTGTGATCTTCGGGGCTTTGTCAGTGGGCACCATTTCAGTAAGGTCTGCGTTGTATGCGAGGCGGTATGACCTTGTGATTTTGTTTTTCTTGTCTTCGATATCCACAGTGGTAGGTGTTCCTGAGGCAATTTTATATCCATAATATTGCTGGAGGATAGCCGAAGCACCGTATATATAGAGCAGGTCGTTATCGAAAAGTTGGTCGCTCTCGAAGTTTTTCAATTCGAATTTGTAGTCTCCTCCGGCATTATCCAGGATCGATTGAAAGCGGGTAGAAAGATAAAAGGGAGTGAAATCGAACGGGGGAATGAGACCTTTGATTTCGTTTGTCATCAGTGCCCTGGGGAAAAGTACCCGTGCCAGGCGATTGATGATGGGTTTGTATTTCTCCAACAGGTTGCGGTCTTCGAAGCCTTCACGAAGCTCGGGATACTTTTCGCATTCGGCCAGAAGTTCCCGGGCAAAACGGGATATGTTTTTATCCGGATCATTGACCTGTTGCTCCAGCGTTTCGATCACCTTGAAGAAGCTGATCTTTGTTACCGCCGGAAACAATATTTCTTTTCCGTTATATATCATGATATTTGCTTTTGTGGTACCCCAGTGTTAAGCTGGCTCCATTGAACCTATAAATATACAGTTTATTTAGGTAGACGATTCAGAAGGGAAAATATTTTAAATGGGGATGAAATTGTATCCGGGTTGCAATTTTTGCTGTTGGTCAAACCAACTGGACAATGGTGGAAATAAATAATTTGAGATCATCCTGAGTTAAATAACTGCGAAAAATGAAGCATAAAGTCAAATTGGCAAAATTTAGGCTTCAGTGAAATTTTATTATTTTGTTTCTTTGTTACTTTTCCCAGTCAATGCCTCGTCCGAACGGTGTCAGCCGGGCGGGGAAAAGTAACCAACCGCGCCTGCCTTAGTACCTTAGAATACGGGCACGAAAGATCTTGAATTCTGTAAGGTCTTCCCTGTCTTTACCGAACGGAGTCGGCTCCGTAGGCAGGAAGGTTCCTATTGGATATCGATGAGAAGGAGATGTGGTGGAATCTCGATACCCGGATGTTTGGAACAGAGGCCCATCGTGGTTTTGGATTGGATTTTGAGCGCATGGTACAGTTTATTGCCGGGATGGCGAATATTCGTGATGTAATTCCATTTCCGAGAACTCCGGGGAGCGCTGAATTCTAATGGTTTTCAGATTTACTTATTTTATTCTTTTTTTCCAAAACTGGAATATCAAGTTATCACTACTTACTTACTTGTAAAAAGGATCCAAATGAAGTTCCATAGGAACGATATGGATTTGTAATAGTTTTCAGATTTACTCATTTTATTCTTTCTTTTTTTCCAAAACTAGAAATTCAAGTTATCACTACTTACTTGTTCCTGGTAAATATCCCGTAGGGATAATATCTTACAAATGGGGACGTAAGTCCCTTTTTGTAAAAAGGATCTAAATGAAGTTCCATAGGAACGATATGGATTTGTATCTTTAAGAATTCACCAGAATAATGCCTAATACTTATTCTCAAATTTACCTGCATTATGTATTTTCCCCCAAATACAGAAAAGGACTAATCAATGTTGAATTTGAAGAAGAACTTTTTAAATACATTACAGGAATTGTCAAAAACCTTGACCAGAATTTGATCAAAATTAATGGTATGCCAGACCATATACATTTGCTGGTACGTCTAAGG
>SDBV01013463.1_pt1 | contig 10415 bp, 9 predicted proteins | sample 2277081 | NCBI WGS metagenome assembly SDBV01 (sample SAMN10402039, study PRJNA504765) | marine sediment metagenome | isolation source: marine sediment core GS10_PC15, 223 cmbsf | place: Arctic Ocean: Southern Knipovich Ridge | collected 2010
AATCGCTGATTTAGTAGACTTTAGCTTGATCTATCCTTTCAAAACCAGCCAACTTGCTCTATGGTTTTTAATCTTCCCTGTAAAATGTGCGCATTATACAGAGGTCCGGTCGGATGGGCAAGTTTTTTTTAGACTTGTTGGTAGGTGTCTTCTTTTTCCCCTTTTCCGCTGGTCAGGGCTGCGACAGCAAATATCAGCAGTGATATGATCGAAAGGGAGATGACGATCAGCCATATTATTGCCATACCCATAGGCCCGTCACTTGCCGCGAACGAAACGATTGGCGGCGATATGCCTTTTGTGCCCATTAAAACGACGATAACAGCGTAAATCAGTGCCAAAAACGGGATAACAAGCATTATTCCGCATGCGTTGCTGACTTTATCGGGTGCCGGTTCAAAGTATTGGCCCATTGCTCTTGTCTCAGATACCTGCGGTATTACCGCGCTGTCGCCGGCTTCTTCAAATATCTTGTCCGCTTCCTCTGCCATGTGTGATTCTTCCGCGGTCAGCGGAGCCTCGGCCGCTTCGCCGGCTGCGGGCAAAATATCGTCCAGAACCGCACCAAGAGACGTATCGTCTGCCTGAAGCGAAAGGTCCAGAAGTCCGGAACCGCTTCCGATGCTGTCCATGTTAAGATCATCGTCGAGGCTTCCTATGCCGGTCGAATCGGCGTCAAATGCTGCGGTTTCGCTCTTTGTGTCGCTTGTTAGCTTGTATTCGTCATCGGTATCAGCCAGAACGTTTATGCCGGTTGTCCCTACATTCGTATCCGCGCCGCTAAGCTCTGCCAGATCGATATCCTCACCAAGTCCGGAGATGCTGGGTGCAGGGGGAGCGGTATCTTCGCTTAGAACATCAAGATCGCCGGTTTTTTCCATTGTTTCATCCAGAAGCAGCTCGATTGACGAACCTTCAGATGATATGTCAAGGTTAAGCCCTTCAATATCCAGATCATCCTCGTCATCGGCGGTCGCAGGCGACAGAACATCGTCGATTGCCAGGTCTGCGTCATCATCATCCATCACAGGTGACAGGTCCCCATCGATTGCCGGGTCTGCGTCATCATCATCCATCGCAGGCGACAGAACATCGTCGATTGCCAGGTCTGCGTCATCATCATCCATCGCAGGTGACAGGTCCCCATCGATTGCCAGGTCTTCGTCATCATCATCCGTCAAAGGTATCAGTTCGTCTTCGTCTTCGGTCAATTCGACCACATCTTCGCTTTCTGCGGCGAGTTGCTGAACTTGCTTGACTTTAAACAAAACCTTATCGCCGTCACGGAATTCTTTGAGCTTTCCGTCTTTTACGAGCTGGGTGACCTGCTCTTCGGTGAGTGAGAGTTGTTCGACTACCTCTTCTAGCGAATAAAACATTCCTGCCATGATCGTCTCTTTTCCAGCCCGGCAAACTGACCGAACTTAACCTCTGATTATATAAACAGTTAAGGCAACATCTCCTCGGCGGGGATACACTTCTTCCCCGAAACTTGATACCAATACTGTCAACTACGGTAATTTACGCCCGGATGTTCGTTTTTTGGCGTTGTTAATGCGATTTTACGAACGTTCCGGAATCCCTATAAATATCGGCAAATAATACTTTAACAGCCAAATTATACTGCTGAAATACCATTTTGCAAGCTAAATATTAATGGACATGGTCCGTCTGTTATGGATTTTGCGAAATTATCGTTCAAAATGGACTGATCAATGTTGCAATAACAGCTTTGCGCCGCATATATCGGAAGCCATATGGGAAAAACTGCTGCCGCCGCTGCCAATAATTAGTTTCGACAGTGATAATGTCATCAATTCCAGCAGGGCATCTTTCACTCCCGCCGAACAATGCCTGTCGTTTACAACATCGTAGGCCAAAACCCTGTTATTATACCGTTTTTTTATGCGGGTTTTTAGTTCTATGTCGTCAGTCGCCAGGTAAAAGGTGACATCCGGATGGTGACTTGCGATAACATCCATTGTAGTGATGAAATCTTCGCTCGGTGAGAACGCTATAGACCTTTCGTTATCCGTTCGACGGATATGCATGCCAACGGTATTTTTCGGAAGCGGCATAATCCTGTTGGTTATCTCTTTGGCGGCTACAAATGATCGCAATCCTGATAAATAATCTTCTTCGGATTGGGAGTAGAAAGCCCGTCCCGAAATGATAATTACGGTTTCTTCCTCGGTTTTTGGTGTGATCTCTTCAATGTTTCCTTGTATTCCTGGATGAATGAATTTTGTCTGACCATAATCACCTGCCAGATGTTTATTGTACTCTGCGCTGGATATCTGGGGCGGCATCGGGTACTCGAATAGTTCTTCATATTTAACGGCATAATTGTCCCAGCACATCAGCAGGTTACGATCTATTGCTTTAGCCAATAAGATTGCTGATACCAACGAGCGTATCCTATTAGCCAGCCCTCCACGGGGCCGGATGATTAGGAGTTTTTTGCCGTTTCTGGATCTATAAGTCGTTGTTTCCTGTTCCATAGGTTGTTACTTCGTCAAAATAGGGTATTTACTTGAGTTTTCGGCATTAATGTTTGTATCCAGCCTCAATTTGAGCGAGCAAAAGAGAGCTTGTGTTTTGAGCGTTTTTCGGCTCTAATAGCAGTATGTCAAAACGTATACTACTTGTGAACCCGCCGATATACGATTTTACCGCGTATGACTTCTGGCTAAAGCCGCTGGGATTGTTGTCCGTGGCGGGCCTTTTGCGCGGACATGCCGAGATGCAGCTGTTTGACTATCTTGACAGATTAGCCGATGCGCAAAGCGACGATTTCGGAAGGGGCAGCTTCAAGTCGACTCGTGTTGAAAGGCCGGGGCTGTTCGATGACATTGCCCGCAACTATAACCGATTCGGAAAACAACGATCGGAGTTTCGGGAATTTCTTAGCAACAGCGGGCGATTTGACTTTGTTCTGGTTCAGACGGTGATGACATACTGGTACCAGGGCGTCAAGGAGACGATCGAAGATATAAGACAGTATTGCCCCGGCGCCAGGATCGTTCTCGGCGGTCCGTATGCGACGATCTGCAACTCGCATGCAAAATCGCTCGGCGCCGATCTTGTGATCAATGGGACCGACCTTCGTCCGCTGTGGCGGCTGGTCGATGTTATTCCGACGAAATATCAGAGCCCGTTCTGGGAGGGGTACGAAAACCTCGAAACCGCGGCGATGAAACTTACGCGTGGATGCCCATTCAAATGCACATATTGTTCGGTGCCCAATGTTTACCCGGAATTCGTTCCGCGTTCACCTCAAAACTGCGGAGATGATATAGACTTTTTGCACAAGCTGGGCGTAAAGAATGTTGCCTTTTACGATGATTCGCTGTTGTATCATCCGGACAGGATACTCGTACCGTTCCTGCACTACATCATACAAAAGCAGATCGAGGTGAACTTTCATACGCCCAACGCACTGCACGCACATTATGTCAGGGACGAGATCGCAGAGCTTATGGTCCGTGCAGGATTTAAAACTTTCTATCTGGGGTTTGAGAGTATTTCCGAGGACTTCCAGAAATCAACCGGTTCAAAGCTCGGATCAAAGGACCTTGTACGCGCCGTGGACAATCTCAAGGCCGCCGGCGCCAACCCGAAAAACATTATCGCTTATGCATTGATGGGACATCCGGATTCCGACATACAACAACTGGAAGATTCGCTGAAATTCGCAAACAGCCTGGGCATTAAAGTGATGCTAAGCGAGTTCTCACCGATACCGGGAACACGCGACGGCGACAGGTGCAGCAAGCACACCGATATTTCAGAACCGCTTACTCATAACAAGACTGCCTTTCCGATACGCCTGCTGGGTGACGAAAAGGTAAACCGGATAAAGGATCTCTGCAGAACGCTTAACGGCGGCCTGGGGGAGAATATTTCAGATAATCAGTAAGATCGAAACCAATGATAAGACTAACAGACATATCCTTGCCGTTCGATCATAAACCCGGGGCGCTTGCTGCTGCGGTGTTAAGGGTACTGGACATATCACAAGAACAGCTTGCGGACTTTACCGTTGTTCGCAAATCAATAGATGCCCGCAGTAAGAGTCGCATCGCTGCGGTTTACACAATAGATGTTAAAGCCGAGAACGAATCGGAGTTGCTGGCGAAATTTGACGGCAGTAATAAGGTAAGGCCTGCGCCGTCTATGGCTTACCGGATGCCTGTTGCCAAAAACATCCCCGCCCTTAGCCCCGTCGTCGTCGGCTCGGGCCCATGCGGCCTGTTCGCAGGGCTGATCCTCGCACAGCTTGGGTTTAAACCTCTCGTCATCGAAAGAGGCAAAGATGTCGATGCGAGAATAAAAGACGTAAACAATTTCTGGCGAGATGGAAAGCTCAACGCAGACTCAAATGTCCAGTTCGGCGAAGGCGGAGCAGGCACGTTTTCCGACGGAAAGCTAACCACGCAGATTAAGGATAAGGCCAATCGCTGCCGAAAGGTACTTAATGAATTCGTAACAGCAGGCGCACCGCAAGACATCCTTTACAATGCCAGGCCGCATATCGGTACAGACAACCTTATCAGGGTAGTAAAAAATATCCGCAAAGAAATAATCCGCTTAGGTGGCGAGGTTCGTTTTGAAACGAAGATGACGGGCATAGAGATCAAAGACGGCAAAGTTGCCGGCGTTATTGCCGGCGACAGCCAAACCATCGAAACAGGGAACATCATTCTTGCCCTGGGTCACAGCGCACGGGATACGTTTCAAGAGTTGCACGAAAAGGGTATTGCAATGCAGGCCAAGCCGTTTTCGATAGGCGTGCGCATCGAGCATCCGCAGGCACTGATCGACAAGGCGCAGTACGGAAAGTTTGCAGGTCACAGTTCGCTCGGCGCAGCCGAGTATAAGCTTGTCGTCCATTGCTCAAACGGACGCAGCGCATATACCTTCTGCATGTGCCCCGGCGGGCGCGTCGTCGCTTCGTCATCCGAGCCGGGAATGCTTGTCACCAACGGAATGAGCGTTTACAAAAGAGATCGAACAAATGCAAACAGCGCACTGCTGGTAGGCGTTACACCGGATGATTTTGACGGGAAAAGTCCGCTTGCAGGAGTTGAGTTTCAAAGGAAGTGGGAGCGAAAAGCCTTTGCCCTTGGCGGCGGTAACTATTTCGCACCAGTTCAGCTTGTAGGCGATTTTTTAGCAGGGGCTGCCTCAAGTTCTATTGGGAAGGTTAAACCCAGCTATAAGCCCGGAGTTACTCTGTGCGACATTGGCGATTGTCTTCCCGATTTTGTCACCGAGACGATCAGGCTTGCACTGCCTGAGCTTGACAAAAAGCTAAGAGGATTTGCCCGCGAGGACGCGGTGATCACTGCCGTCGAATCAAGAAGTTCCTCGCCGGTAAGGATCCTGCGCGACGAAACTTTTCAAAGCATCGGGGTAAAAGGATTGTACCCTGCCGGCGAGGGTGCAGGCTACGCAGGCGGAATAATCTCAGCAGCCGTCGACGGCATAAAAACCGCCGAGGCAGTTATTGCAGACTGTTCTTAATAACCGTAGCGGATACACGCATCGTAAAAGCAGCAATCGCAATGATCGCATTGGCCGTTGCAGCTTCCAAAGCAAGGCTCGTTACCTTCGGCACGCTGTATGTCGTGGATCACATCGATCTTGGCTTTGCCTTCGGTGTCAACGCCCATGAGTTCGGCTTTTTCGTTAACCCACTCAAGGCCCGTATCGATACCAAACAGCTTGCCGGCAAATTTTTCAAGTGTCGCGAATAGTGTCATCGTTTTCTCCAATTTAAAAAATATAGATCTAATAAACTATCGGCGATTTTTGGTATCAACCTGACCGGTTTTTTTTAAAAAATGACAATAGATGTTTAAGCATAGCTTTTAAAAAGTGAGGTTTGTTTAGAATTTTGGATTCTTGTCACGCCCTAGCTGATGTTTTTACCGACCAGAACGACATTGCTCATCTCAAAGCTGTCGCCGCCGGATGCGATATATATCGTGGTGTACTTCAGTTTGCCCGAACAAATGTAATTGACACTCCCGCTCCCGCTGCTGTTTGTGGTGAAGCTGTCGAGTTTTTTGTATTTGCCCTTTGCGTCAAGTCCCCAGACGGTATACTCGGTCGCCCCCTGTAGGTCCCAGCAATCGACCTGCATGATGGTCTTGTTTCGCTGTTTGATATAGTTGAAAAGTATATGCCCCGAGGCACTTATGCCGGCACTGTTTTTAACAGGACTAAGGTCGACTTTTGTGGATACCGAAAACGCAGTGCTGCAGAACATCAGTGTAACGAAAACGATTGCAGAGACCAAAATTTTTATCCGCGACATAGCATTCTCCTTCTTCTTTTATCCCCTTCAAAACGATGGCCCGCCCTCGTATCTGCCATCACCTAAAGTATAAGATGCATACCGCCCAATGCAAGGATGATTATACCAAATTTTAAGAAAAAAAACGGTTTTTTTCAGCGTCAAAAATCTGCGATAAATGGAAGGTTTTTTAAGCCATAGACCTATAAAATACACGCTTAAACCCCTGATCCCGCGATGACTTCTCAGCAAACGATGATTTTAACGCCTTCTGTTGTATTTATTCGGCATCTGTGTTATAATAGCATTAATGTTTGGAAGTGATAATGCTGTTTAAACGAACGTTTTTTGGGGGTTTGGTTATGAACAGATTACCGTATTTTACAGTTCTGGCATTGTTTATTGGTGTCGGTTTCCTTAGCGGATGTCAGGAAGGCAGCATCTCAGGCGGATATATCGATCCTGCCCTTGTTGTCCCGACCGAGAATATACGATCGGAAGATGTCTATGTCGCTGAAGCTACCGCCCATATAGAGGCTCAGATCACCAGGGTCGCAGGCAGGGTCAAGCGTGCACTGAATAACTGCTGCCATAATGCAACCGGCCACGTCGATATCGTCGTAGTCGCAGACGACGGTGCCGTTCTCGATGCCGTCAGCGTGCTCTTTAGCCCAAGGAACATCAGCAAAACGGGCAAAAAAAGTGCAAGGTTCAAAGTCGATCTTCCGTATGCTGTCCCGGAAGGTGCGGTTCTAAGGCTGAAATATCATGACAGCCTCGACGCTGTCGATAAGGAGGCTTACGCCGGAGCCATGTTCCAGTGCGAACAGAACATGGCCGTACCGGAACAGGAGACAGCCGTACTATTGCCGTAAAAAAAAGCCGCTTACCTCCAAAATCGGGGTAAGCGGCTTTTCATTTTATATTATCAAATGCTATCTTAGCCGGCGGCTTCTTGCAGTTGAGGTTCTGACGTCGAAGTTTCGATCGCTTCGACAAGCAAAGATTCGATAGAGTCCATGTTGATCAAAAACTGCCCGTTGGCGGTTCCAGTAAAGTCCCACATATCGACCCACGACTTAGTGCTTCCCTGCTTATGGGCGGAGACCTGCTGGCTGAACGTAAGTGCCTTGTCCATACCCATTTCAAATTCGTATTCGCGTTCCGTTGCCGTGACGAACTTCACCATTGCTCGTTTATCTTCTGCCATGATAGCACTCCTGTACTTTCTCGGTTGTTTATTATACTCTCACGCAATCGGTGATGAAACAGCACTCTGCCTGATCGCAATAACCCCCGCAGGTGCCGTAGCATGGTGTGTAGCATTCCGATTCCTGTATCGCGTGGATCAGGTCGTATTTATTCAGCTTACCAGGCGTTACGCCCACCCCTTTAGCCTTGGCCCTGACCTGCGGCATCGTCAATCCGGTTGAGGATCTTGGTTTCGCTTTTGCTTTTGCTTTTGGTTTGGCTTTGCTTTTCGTTTTTGTTGCTGGCATTTTTTGCTCCTTGTAATTGTCTATTTATAGTTATCTTTCAGGTTTATTCGGCGTTTTTGGGCTCTTGGTTAATTAACTTTTCTGCACAGCCGGCCCCTGCGGACTTTTTGGCTGACACCTGCCAAAATGACATACCCTCAAAATGTCCCGATTTTGGTAAGTGCTTAGTATTTATAGAGTTAGCGTTTTAGCCCGTTCCGGCACACCATTTGCTTATTGTATTATGTGACCAGTTATGAAAGGATATATCTATGAAATTTGACAAGCTGACAATGAAAAGCCAGGAGGCCCTGGCAAGCTCACAGCAATTGGCGATGGCGAGATCCAATACCGTGTTGACATCGGTCCATCTGCTTAGCGTACTGCTTGCCGAAACTCAGGGCATCGCTGTCATGATACTAAAGAAGATCGGCGCTAATCTCGCCAGGATTAACGAGATGACCGCATCCGAGCTGGATCGCATCCCAACAGGCAGCACCGGCGACCAGCTCACCCCCGACCCCGCGTACGGACAGCTCGTCCTCGACGCGCAGAACCGCGCCGACAAGATGGGCGACGAATACCTCAGCATAGAGCATTTATTGATCTCGCTTACAGAGGTAAATAGCGATGCAAAGGAAGTTTTGCACGTAAACGCCATAACGTCCGATAAGGTCACCGAAGCAATAAAGCAGATTCGCGGCGGCGAAAAGATCACCGACGCAAACCCCGAAGAAAAATACCGAGCACTGGAAAGATACGGCATCGACCTGCTCCAGATGGCACGCGATGGAAAGCTCGACCCCGTCATCGGAAGGGAAGACGAGATACGACGCGTCATGCAGGTTCTCAACCGGCGCACAAAGAACAACCCCGTCCTCATCGGCGAGCCCGGCGTAGGAAAAACTGCCATCGCTGAAGGACTTGCACAAAGGATCGTAACCGGTGACGTACCAGAGGGACTAAAGAACAAACGGATCATAGCTCTCGACATGGGATCGCTCATCGCAGGGACAAAGTTCCGCGGCCAGTTCGAGGACAGGCTAAAGGCCGTCCTAAAAGAGGTCGTCGCCGCAGGCGGAGAGATCATCCTCTTCATCGACGAGCTGCACACCATCGCAGGTGCCGGCAAAAGCGAAGGTTCCGTAGACGCTGGCAACATACTAAAGCCCTCACTGGCACGTGGCGAGCTAAAATGTATTGGCGCGACAACCATTGACGAGTACCGCAAATATATCGAAAAAGACGCAGCCCTGGAAAGGCGATTTCAGCCCGTAATGGTGGACCCCCCCTCAGTTGACGAGACCATCGCCATCCTCCGCGGCCTAAAGGACCGATACGACACACACCACGGCGTAAGAATTACAGACGCCGCACTCGTTGCCGCCGCGACTTTATCGAACAGGTACATCTCAGACAGATGGCTCCCCGACAAAGCCATAGACCTGATCGACGAAGCCGCCTCAAAGCTCCGTATAGAGAACGACTCACTGCCGACAGAGCTTGACAACATCCGACGCAAAAAAATACAGCTCCAGATCGAGAAAGAGGCACTGAAAAAAGAAACCGACAAAGCAAGCAAGGACCAGCTAAAGATAACCGAAAAACAGCTCGCCGACATTAAAGAAAAAGACGATACACTTACCGCCCAGTGGGAAGCCGACAAAGGCGATATCGACAAGGTAAAACAGATCAAAGAAAAAGTTGCAACCGCACAAAACCAGTTTGACGATGCACAGCGTAACGGCGACCTCGAAACCGCGGCCCGGCTGAAATACGGAACCATCGCAGATCTCCAAAAAGAGTTAGATGCCGCCGAGCAGGCACTCGCAGACGCAGAAGGCGGAAAGATAATACACAACGAAGTCACCGACGAGCAGATCGCATCCGTCGTCGCAAAGTGGACCGGTATCCCCGTTGTAAGGCTTCTAAGCGCCGAACGCGCCAAGCTAATGGAGATGGAGAACCTCATCGGCCAGCGCGTCGTCGGCCAGGCAGAAGCTGTCTCTGCGATATGCAATGCAATAAGAAGAAACCGCGCAGGTTTAGGCGAGTCAGATCGCCCCATCGGAGTCTTTCTGTTCCTAGGGCCCACAGGCGTCGGCAAAACAGAGCTTTCAAAGGCCCTCGCCGATTTTCTCTTCAACGACCCCAACGGAATGGTCCGCATCGACATGAGCGAGTTCATGGAGGCCCACTCAGTGTCACGCCTGATAGGTTCGCCTCCCGGATACGTCGGCTGGGACGAAGGAGGACGCCTTACAGAAGCCGTCCGAAGAAAACCATACTCGGTGATATTACTCGACGAGATCGAAAAGGCGCACATGGACGTATTCAATGTTCTCTTGCAGGTCTTCGACGACGGACGCCTCACCGACGGCAAGGGCAGAACCGTTGACTTTAAGAACACCGTTATAATTATGACCAGCAACTTCGCCGGCGAGCAGATTCACGAGATGACCGAGGACGCTTCCGAGGACTGGGAGATAGAGGCACAGGTAAAAGATGCTCTTAAGCAATACTTCAATCCGGAGTTTTTAAATCGCATCGATGAAACGATCGTCTTTAAGAGCTTAAGTAAAGAGGACCTCGCAAAGATCGTAGACGTTCAGTTAGGTTACCTTGCAAAAAGATTG
>SDBV01013464.1_pt1 | contig 10414 bp, 10 predicted proteins | sample 2277081 | NCBI WGS metagenome assembly SDBV01 (sample SAMN10402039, study PRJNA504765) | marine sediment metagenome | isolation source: marine sediment core GS10_PC15, 223 cmbsf | place: Arctic Ocean: Southern Knipovich Ridge | collected 2010
GAACTTTTCATGAAGCGTTTTGGAATGGAAATATTTGATATGGTATTTACGCCCGGAGTTAGATCCGGAGCTGCCCGTTTTTACGCCAGAAACATTGGGAAAAGGCCAGAAGAAGTCTCCAAAGCCGTCACTGATCTGGCAGAGCTCGAATTGAAAAAAGGTTACGATAAAGCGGACACATTTCTAAGTTATGCACAAAGCGTCAATGATACTCGCGAACAGCTTATGGCCTTGCTGGGTAAGCTCAAAAACCAGGGCAAAACGGTTATAGGTTATGGTGCTTCAGGGCGTGGAACCACCATAATGAATTACTGCGGAATTGATAATCGCCATCTCGATTATGTGGTTGATGACGCCCCAGCAAAACATGGATTCTTCACTCCGGGAACTCATGTCCCTATTAAGCCGTGGGATTTTACAAAGGAGAGTGAATTCCCTGACTATGCATTGCTTTTTGCTTGGAGCTTCATCAATGAAGTCAAGAAGAAGCGGTTGGATTATCTAAAACAAGGCGGCCATTTCATTGTTCCACTGCCGAAAGTAAGGGTTGTTTCTCAATGAAGCTGATAAAAGTGTTGGTTCTCGGCAACACCGGTATGCTTGGGCATATGGTCATGAAACTGCTGTCGGCAAATAAACGATTTGCTGTTTGCGGAACGCATCTTTCAGATCTCGAGGACAAATACTATTTTGATGTTGAGCAAGGCCTGGAAAAACTTGACGCGATCTGTGGAGCGAACAACGAGTTTGATTTTTTCATCAATTGCATCGGCATCACCGCGAATAAAATCAATGTGGCCGATTCCGAATCAGTTATAAGAGCGACAGAGATAAATGCGATTTTTCCCCATCGCTTAGCTGAGTATGCTCGAAATAAAAAAAGCAGAGTGATCCAGATATCAACTGATGGCGTTTTTTCAGGACACCGTGAATCTTACGACGAAGATTGTCCGCATGATTGTCCTGACCTCTATGGAAAGACAAAAAGTATTGGGGAAGTCTACTGCGACAATTTTATTAACCTTCGATGTTCAATTATTGGCCCGAGTCCTTTTGAGAAGGCAGGGCTGTTTGAGTGGTTTCAATCACAACAAGCAGGTTCAGCCATATCGGGCTATACGAATCACCTGTGGAATGGCGTTACTACCTTGCAGTTCGCAGAGCTTTGCGTAAAAATCATGGAGACGGATAAGTTTGACGTATTAAGAGAGGAATCTGCGGTATTCCACTTTTGCCCGAATATGCCCGTCTCCAAATATGAACTTTTAGTTATCTTGAAAGATTGTCTTGAAAAGGACATTACTATCAATGCTCTCGCCCATGGCGAAAATGTAGTTCGACGGGTATTGGTGTCAAAATATAGCGGGTTGAAAACTCTCTGTGGGAATAATGTGCCCATGGCCGAAGCAATCGGTCAACTGATGGAATTTTGTAAATAGAACAAGATTGTGCGACGAGTAAATATTTAAGAGGACTTTTAATGCCGAAGAAAAAACTTGCAATTGTGTTGGGTATTCGACCAGACGTTATCAGAGCTTCAATAGTATTGGAGAAGCTTCGATCGCAAAACAAACATGAAATAATCTTCATCTGGTCCGGGCAACATTACGATGACTGCCTTAAGGACATATTTTTTCGCGACTTGAATATTGCTCCGCCGGAGATAGAATTGGGTGCTAAAGGCAACACAGATGCAGAGATGGTAGGTTCGGTTATTTCGCGTCTGAGCCCCGTGTTGGCCAAAATGCAGCCCGAAGCGGTTGTTTTTCTAGGTGACACCAACACAGTCATTGGTTGTATTGCCGCGGCTCAATTGAATATCCCCATAGTCCACATCGAAGGATGCATGCGGTCTTACGACTGGCGGATGCCCGAAGAAAAATACCGGTCGGTAATCGACCACCTCGCTGATGTCATATATACCTATTTTCCCGAGTACAAACAGCAAGCTATTGATGAGGGATTGAACCCCAATAATATTATTCTAACAACAAATCTGATTGTTGATGTGATGAATCGCTATTACTTTGAGGTGAAAGACAAATTTGACGCTCTGGCTACAGATTCCTATTTTGCCGAGCGCAACATCGAAAAAGGCGAGTTTTACCTCATGACCTGCCATCGAAGAGAGAACGTTCACATCCGCAGTTCGTTTGAAAAGATTCTTTCGCTGCTTGGAGCCACTGATCGAAAGATTTATTTCCCTGCCAGTTATCGCACCCAGAAAGCCCTTAAGGAATATGGCTTATCATTGCCCGCCAATGTGATAATGACAGATCCGATCGGATATACCGAAATGCTCGTATTGATGGCTAATAGTCGGGGCCTAATCACTGACTCGGGAACAGTAGTTGAGGAAACCTGTGTACTGCAAGTGCCCTCTCTGCAAATGCGAAAGGCGACCGAGCGTCCGCAGGTTTATGATGCAGGCTCCAGTGTGAAATTTGATCCCGCCGAAGCCCAAAAATATCCACATGATGTAATCTTCAACAAATTTGAAGCCCTTTACGGAAAAACTTGGAAACATTCTCTTGGCGACGGCAAGGCTTCTCAGCGTCTTGTGGATGACCTCCTTGAACGTCTTGATAACGATAACTTCCAAGGGCATAAGCCCGAGGATTATCATATAAAAATCGACCGTTCATACAGAGGTGACGGTTTACCAATTACGAGCTAATCTCTTGATAGGCCACCAGTCAAGTAAGGCATGTTGTGGAATCCTAAGTCCGTTTGAGAGTGTCGAGGTCTATTTGAGACAAATAATTAAAGCCCACACGTCGGATGCCCTTTGTATTGTTTGTGCGTCGCCAATGCGGCTCATATTTAATCGCGGAGAATTCAGCTACTATCGATGCTCTTCTTGCCGTATGGTTACAACATTGCCTTACCCAACGTTCCCGCAAATAGAAGAACATTACAAAGGGGGATTTGAAAAGGGCAATTACGGAGTTGCTCTGAAACAAGGAGAAAGTATTTACCAAAATGCGACCAAGAATTTTGTCAACGCGATTGAGTTTCATTTATCAAAATACAATCTCTCATTTGATGGCTCGAAGGTATTGGACATTGGCTGTTTTACGGGGGAGTTTTTATATCAGGTGAAGCAAAGGGGAGCCGACGTCTACGGAATTGAACTGCAGGATGATGTCGTAAAAATTGCCAATCAAAGGCTATGCGGCAGAGTCATACAGGGGAACATTCTGACAGAGACCCCCTTTCCTAATGCCCATTTCGATATTGTCATACTTTCAGGTGTAATAGAACATGTTACAGATCCTGTAAGTCTTCTTCGCAAATCAAATGATCTTCTCAAGCCCGGTGGGTTTCTGGTAATCGAGTCCCCGAACGCCTCATCATATTTTGCAAGGATGATGAAGAAAACCTGGCCGCCGTTTACCCCTGTTGAACATATTCATATATTCTCGCGCCGAAGCTTATGCCTATCGTTAGACCGACTGGAATTTAAGGTGCGTATCGTAAAGCAGCATTGGAAAAAGTTGACCTTCGGTTACGTTTATGAGATGCTGAAAACATTTGGGCCTGAGATCCATAAGATCGCCACGCCGTTGTATGCGATAATGCCTAAATTCTTGAAAAACATTATCTTGCCGTTTTATATAGGCGAGATGATAGTTATTGCCCAAAAGAATGAAAGTTGAATATTTTTAAGGAGAGTTTGTGGTGGATAAGCCTAAACTGATTCAAGGTGGCATTGCCATTGATGACCGCGGAAGCCTTAGTTTTGTTAATGATTTCGATTTTGGAGACATTAAAAGATTTTACATGGTCGAAAATCATCAACAAGGTTTTGTTAGGGCTTGGCATGCTCATAAGAAAGAAATGAAATGTGTAATGGTAGTAGCAGGTTCTGCTCTTATTGGGGCGGTGAAGATTGACGATTGGAAGAATCCCTCAAGAGACGCCATGCCGGAGAAGTTTGTTCTATCAGATCAAAAGCCAAGCGTTTTGTATATTCCCGCAGGCTACGCAAATGGTTTTATGTCCTTAACGGAAAATGCGAAGATAATTTTCTTTTCATCTTCGAGCCTTGAAGAAAGTATGGGAGATGATTTTAGATATCCCGCCCAATACTGGGATATTTGGCAAATCGAACAGCGTTGAAAAAGCAACTATCAAGAGAGCTGGGAAAACCCTCGAATAGCGATTACGCAGAGACAAATCAATTGCAGAGCGACGATCCTTTTGTCGTTGAGATTGGCAGCAACGATGGAATAATGTTGCAGAACTTTAAAAAGGCGAACATTCGTCATCTCGGAGTAGAGCCCTGGGTTACTGTGAAGGTGAAGCTGGTTTTGGCATACATCTTTTCAGTGGCTTTATACGGCTTGAACTTCTTGGTTCCTCGCAGCAGACGTATTTGGGTGTTTGGGGCATGGTATGGACTTAGATACTCGGATAATTCGAAATATTTCAGACGTCGGATTATGATCTCGGATTGAGGTGGTGGTTGGAGTCTGCTGGTTTGGTTTTGGATTCATAAATGAGTTGGGCAATAGAGTCAGCCTAATACGGAGAAATGCGGCAGAATGAATGATATTTATGTGAGACTCGTTCATCATATAAAACACAGGGGCTTGCTTGGGCTTTTCAGGACCTCTTTTAGAAAACTGGTTGAGCGTATTAATCCGCCACGAGCGAACAGTTTTCAATTGGCTAAAGAGATGGTCGTTGGCAAAGATGGCTTTGAAATTGGCGGCCCGAGCAGAGTGTTCTCCAAACTTGGCTTGTTGCCTCTTTATGAAATTTCCAATCGAATCGATAATTGTAATTTCGGCCATAACACCATCTGGGAAGGTGTCTTAGAAGAAGGAAATAACTTTAGATATGGAAAGGGAGCGGTGTTAGGTCGTCAGTATATTCGTGAGGCGGTAGATCTTCACGGAATTCCCTCAAAAGAGTACGATTATGTTTGCTCAGCTGATGTAATCGAACATGTTGCAAATCCTTTGTATGCCCTTTTTGAATGGTCTCGTATTCTTAAGGACGGCGGCACAATGATCTTGCTTGCGCCTCACAAGGAAAAAACGTTTGATCGACGTCGGCCTCTCACTTCATTTGACCATCTTGTTGAAGACTATAATCGAGGCACTACCGAAGATGACCAGACCCACATCAGCGAAGTTTTGGAGTTTCATGATTTGAGTCTTGACCCATTGGCCGGGAGCTACGAAGAATTCAAACGGCGGACACTGAATAATTTCGAGAACAGAGCAGTTCACCAGCATGTTTTTGATGTTGATCTCGTCCTAAGAATGCTCAGCCACGTAGGTCTGCAGATTTGCAATGTTGAAGTTTTCAGGCCCAATAGCATCATTGTAATATGCAAGAAGGTTGCTGGCCATGAATCGGTCGATAACACTGCCCTTTATAGCGACAAAAAAACATATAAGTTTTGATGTTGCTAGCAATACTTTGCGCTACAAAGTTGTCCCTAATGTATATGAATTGTCGCTTCTTTAGAATAGCTAAACAAGTCTTTTGCCCCGGCAAGAGTGCCAATGACGTTAAGTAGAATCCATTCATTCCTTTTGACTATTGTGCTTCTTGAGCTCTTCCTTTTTGGCAGTGGCAGGATTCTACAGTTCGGGCCAATAACCTTGAGGATGATTTTGTTTGTCTTATGTATGCTCTCATCAGTTGTGTTCCTCTCGTATTGCAACCCAAAGATCAACAAGCAGATTTTCGGACTCGTGTTGTTTTTCGCGGTTGTCATTTCAGTGGGATTGCTTGTCGGCGTTTTCAACAATGCCCCAACATGGGAAATGATACAAGACATAAAGCCATTAATATATTTCTGCATGAGCATATTCTTTTACCTTACGATACGAAGAATAGACGACTTGAGAAAGGTTGTGAAATTAGTAAAACTGTCGTCGCTAGTCCTGGCGATTGGCTATCTGTCCATCCTTCTGTTGCTATACTCAAACATTGTAGATTTTGATAAGTTCTACTCTTTCGTAAATAACCTATCGAGAGACTTTTCTTTTAGGTCAAATAATACCTTTTTTTATAAAGGGTTTTTGTTCTTATGTGTAGGTCTGATTTTCTATTCTTTAGACCGGGGCCTTAAAAACAGAATAATTTCACTGTTGCTGTTGATCGCTATTATTTTGACTTTTACAAGAGGATTTGTAGTGTCAATTACACTGGTATTCATGTTCCATGTGTTTTTCATACAAAGAGATCGTCTGGTGAAAGTATTGCTTCTTGCTCTTTGTATAATTCTTTCGCCGTATCTGGTCGAAGCGGGTGTCTCTTTTTTTGACAAAACAAACCCGTCAAACGTAACCAGACTCATCCAATTAGCTCAAGTTGCGGAACGCGTTAGTCCAATTTCGATTTTCGTTGGTCATGGTTTTAGTATTGGTGTTCCCGTAAGGCCAATACATATGGAAATATCTTTCTTGGAAATTTTTCACAAGCAAGGCTTATTCGGTTTGACATTATGGCTAGCTCTGCTCGTTATCACAGTACAAAACTACACTAAGATACGATCTCATAAGTATAAGAGAATCGCTCTTGGTTTCTTGCTATCTTCGCTGTTTATTTATATTCAATCTCAAACCAATCCGTTTCTCAACAACCCTATTGGCATGTCTTTTCTGTTAATATCGGTCATATCATTAAAAGTTTTACGGGAGGAAGAATGTTGCGCGTATCGGCATGCATGGCCACGTACAACGGCGAAAAGTACATCTATGCCCAGCTTGAGTCAATATTGAAACAACTGTCCTGGGACGATGAAGTCGTGATCTCGGATGACTCATCTACCGATGGCACTATTGAGATCATCAAAAGCTTCAATGATAAAAGGATAAGATTGATAGAGAACGATCGCGCCCGCAACCTTGTTTACAACTTTGAAAACGGTTTAAGATTTGTTCGGGGTGATATAATAGTTTTGTCTGACCAAGATAACATATGGCTTGACAATAGAGTTAGTATAATCAGAAAGCACTTTTTGCGGAAAGAATCCGCAATAAATACTCTTATAATGGATGGCGTCATGGTTGATGAGAATGGGAATCTATTGAGTGCTTCAATATTAGAGGAAATAAAATTTCGAAAAGGAATTATAAAGAACATAGTTAGAAACACATATATGGGCTGCACGATGGCTTTTTCAAGAGATTTACTGAAAGTTGCTCTTCCTTTCCCAAAGAACCTGCCTATGCACGACATGTGGCTTGGCATATTGGGTGAGATTTATGGCGAAGTTGACTTGTGCGAAGAAAAAACTTTAGCGTTCAGGATACATTCGTTAAATGCTAGCCTGAAAGACTTAGCTGATATTTCTCATCTGAAAAGAATTCACTGGAGATTCTTTTTGGTTGTTAATCTCATCCATAGGTATTTGTTGGTGCACAAAAAGTAGGGGATATACTGTAATGACAATGAAAATCCTTTTGATAGACCCGCCGTTTTACAGAATACTGGGTTTTTATAATCGTTATTTTCCTATCGGCATAACAGCCATCGCCACTTTTCTCCGTCAGCAGGGCCATAATGTCGTTGTTTACGATGCAGATTTTAACGACAGTCCAGATAATATGGACTATTCCCTGTTACCTGAACATTATCCCAAGTATTTAGACTCGTTTGGCAATGCGTCTCACTCTGTATGGAAGGAAGTTCGCCAGACGATAGCAGCCATCAATCCCGATATAGTTGGAATATCCATTTGGACAACATTCGCCGCGTCTGCTTTTCACGTAGCTAAAATTTGCAAAGAGGTAGTCCCAGCCTGTAAGGTTGTTATGGGTGGTCCACACGCCACAGCGAAAGCTGACGAAATACTGAAAATATCATCCGATGTGGACTATGTAATAAAGGGAGATGGCGAACTCGCGATGCATGAACTGATAACACGGTTCTCCTCAGACCCTAGTGCTGTTTTGTCGATACCAGGCCTATCATTCAGGGACAACAATACAATCATACATAATCCGCAGCGACAAACTCAGAGCGGCCCGACGAACCCGTTTCCATTCCCGGACAGATCGCTCCTGATGCACGAGGATCGATACACTTCCGAGGATATGGGCCTAATTATGTCGAGCAGTGGCTGTCCATTTGCCTGTTCGTATTGTGCCACACATACCAGACATGTAAATTACAGACCAGTAGAGCATATTATAGAAGAAATCAAACTGGTGATGGCCAACTACAATACCCGCCAATTCAGCTTCAAGGACGATTCCTTTACGGTGAACAAGAGAAGGGTTGAAGAGCTTTGTTCCAGGCTACTTGCCGATAAGCTTAAGATTAGTTGGGAATGCAACACCAGGGTCGATTTGATAAACGAAAGCCTTTTAGCGAAAATGAAAAAAGCTGGCTGTAATAGTATCAAGGTCGGAGTCGAGTCAGGCAGTGAGCACATTTTGAAAAAAATGAATAAGGGCATAACTCATAATCAGGTAAGAGACGCAGCCAAGCTGTTGAAAAAGGCTGGGATTCATTGGACCGGATATTTTATGATGGGGCTTCCGGGCGAGTCGGTCGCTGATGTGTACAAGACTCTCGAGCTAATGTACGAAATAGAGCCGGATTTCGCGTCTATATCGGTTTACGAACCTTTTCCAGGAACAGCTATGTTCGCCGAAGGCACAAAGCAAGGGCTGGTAAAGCCGGATATGACCCTCGCGGATTTCTACACCACGTTGCCTAATCACTATTATAAAAGCGATCCTCAGCAGCAGACGGACACAATTGACCCTGAGCGTTTCTCTGCTTTGGAGCAGGAGATGAAAAGCAAATTTCACACCTATAACAAGAAGTTCAAGCGACTTGTGAATAGGGCTAAATCGCGGGCACGCATTTATGCGGCAACGCCAGGTCTGTTCTTGACCGATGTCGCAAAATATCTCAGTTGGCGTTGACATGAACAAAACAGAACTATCTATAGTAATTGTAAACTACAACGCCCAAGAACTGTTGAAGAATTGTATTGAGTCTATATATAGCGAAACACACGAGATAACTTTTGATATCTGGGTGGTTGATAACAATTCTTCTGACAATAGTGTGGCCATGGTCAAAGAAAATTTTCCTGAAATCAACTTGCTTCAAAATGCGGACAATGTCGGCTTTGCTCGTGCCAACAACTTGGCCATAGAAAGATCTAAGGCCGACTATGTCTTGCTGCTCAATCCGGATACTATTATCTGCAACCAAGCCATTGAAAAGGTGCTCAAGTATATGGACCAGAAGCCTGAGACAGGCATATCCGGCTGTAAGGTTCTAAACGAAGATGGGAGTATTCAGCTTGCCTGTCGCCGGAGTATTCCTACCCCCAAGGTCGCGTTTTTCCGGCTCACGGGTCTCAGTAAGCTCTTTCCAAACAGTAAGTTAATGGCCAAGTACAATCTAACCTATCTCGACGCGGATAAGCCCCACGAGGTTGACGCCGTTTCCGGTGCATTTTTGATGATTCGCGATAAAGTTATTGACGAGATTGGTAATCTCGATGATAATTTCTTCATGTATGGAGAGGAGCTGGACTGGTGCCTGCGGGCCAAAAAGGCAGGATGGGCGGTTATGTACTATCCCTATGCTCAGATTATCCATTATAAGGGAGAATGCAGCAAGAGTAACAGTAGAAGGGCTTCTTTCGAGTTCTATCGTTCAATGTATCTATTTCACAAGAAGCATTTTGCTGATAAATACAACCCAGTCATAAATAGCATCATTTACATGGGAATTTTTCTCAAGGCTCTTACTTCATGGCGAAGTTTATTCTTTTCAGGTAAAGTCGGGTCAAAACGATAATTTATTCGCTAACACTTTTAGTCTGGCAATCATGCGTTTGCAAATAATTATAATGCTGATTGATGTGATTTTGTTGAACGTTGGCGTTCTGGCCTCGTTTTACGTTAGGTACGGGCTGGATATCCCTGATGTGACTTTCCCTCCCTACAAGAATAGCTTTGTCTTTTTAACCCTGATATATGTGGGAACGTTGGCAGCGTTCGGCGTTTACAATAACCGGTTCAAATCATCCTGGGACTTATTCAAAAGAGTTTTCTCAGCCGTGTTTCTCGCCATATTGTTGAGTGTCGCTTTTGTCTATGTCTTCAGAACCCGCTGGGGGGCATTCCCCACGAGTGTGTTCGCTATCTCCTTTTTTGTAAATGTATTTCTAATATTCAAGACCAATCAGCTTATTCTCAAAGCAAGGAAGAAGATACAAAAACAGGTAATTATACTCGGCGATGGCAAAGTAGATGCTATCGTCGGCCAAAAAGCGAACGTAGAAAGAAAACGAATTGATCAGATTCATGAACTGCTGGAATATCACGCCATTGATGAAATAGTGGAAAGCGAGAGGATCACCAATGCAAATCACTCGAAAATTCTGCTCAATGTGAAGCAAAAGTTCAGAGCATACGAGCAA
>SDBV01013465.1_pt1 | contig 10414 bp, 10 predicted proteins | sample 2277081 | NCBI WGS metagenome assembly SDBV01 (sample SAMN10402039, study PRJNA504765) | marine sediment metagenome | isolation source: marine sediment core GS10_PC15, 223 cmbsf | place: Arctic Ocean: Southern Knipovich Ridge | collected 2010
AGAGTTTGCAGTACCAACGGACCAAAGCACGCTAGAAATATGGTCAATTTATGTTAACGATAATAACGAAATCTGGTTTACGGATGCTACTGAGCATAAGATTAGAATGCTTGACCTAAAGACAGGCATTATTATCGACCACCTGATTCCTTCAGTGAATGCTACACCGTGGGATATCAAAGGTGACCATGACGGTAATCTCTGGTTCACTGAATTTGGGGACGCAAACAACTTAGCAAAAATAATTCCAGGCGAATTGGAACCCGGAACACAAAAAGGCATTATAGAGTATCAAATTCCTACCCCTCTGTCAAGGCCGAGCTACATCGAAATCGATGAGAGTGGAAAAGTTTGGTTTGTTGAATCCGGCCCCGGGAAAATTGCTAAATTCGATCCTGAAACAGAAACGTTCACTGAATACACACTCCCAGGTGAAGGTGTTGGAGGAGGTACAGTAAATCCGATCGGGCTTAGCATTGACAAGGATGGGAAAATTTGGTACACACAGTTCAGAACAAGCATAATTGGACGACTTGATCCAATTTCTGGGGAGGTAACAGAGTATGCCACCGGAGCACTCACAAGTGGAACGTTCGGCATGACAAAAGATTCTACTGGGGACATCTGGACAATCCAGTTTAGGGCTGACAGAGTAGTAAGAATATCACCTGAGGATCTTAAAATATGGGAGTACAAAATTCCAAGCGACAGATCCTTTGCCCAGACAATCACATCCGACAATTTAGGAAATGTCTGGTTTATCGAGAGAGACAATGATAAGATAGGAGTCATAGATGGCTCAAAATCAATTCCGTTCACGGTTGAGATTGATTCCAGAACTTTAACGCTGCCTGGAGGGGGACACGAGACTCTAGATCTTCTAGTTACAAGTAACGGAAATAATGTTGGAGAAGTCTTTCTAATAGCTAGAGGAAATACAAGGGTAACGGGCTTTCTGAGCGAAATTCTGGTGACATTTTCTCCAGAAAGGTTTTTTCTGGATGGATCCAATGAATCTCATTCTGAGATAGATATTACGCTGGGTGAGAACCTTGAACCAAAAACCTATCAGATTACCTTGGGTGCTTCAGATCTGAAACTCGAACTCTATGCCGGACTATTTGTTGAGTTAGAGGTCAGAGAACAAAGCTCTTTAGACCTTGGTATCATAGCATTAGTTGGTGCTGGATTGGCCCTTTTACTAGTAATCATCGCCATCCTTAGATCTAAAAGATAACCAAAGCAGGACACATCACATTAATTCGTCTTTCCACGTAAGACTATTATCTCGTCCAAATCATTATGTGGTCGATGCGAAGACTTGCGAGGCAGATACTAATGCTTAGTCTTAGCTGGCTGCTTGTTGTGGCCTTTCATAACGGCGTATCGGAAGGACAAGAAATCCAAGGGAACGATCTTGGATTAAATTGGGACCAACCAGCATATGACATACGAAACACGGGATTCAATCCACAACAAGAGATAACCAAGGATAATATTGGAACCTTAGAACTCAAGTGGATATATCAGGCTCCTGAGAGGCCACCTACCATACCAGGAGCTAGAGTTACTTTCGGAATTCATGCGCCACCTATTATTGTAAACGGCATACTGTACTTTGTTACGGAATCCAGTAGATTAACCGCTCTAAACACACTAAATGGGAGGGAATTATGGTCATTCCAATATGACCTCGCAGAGTTAGTCCTAGCTGATCAATGGTCCTTTCTGCAAACAGAGAACGCCATATCTTTGCATGATGACAAAATCTGGTTGCAGACAAATGACTGCAAGATCCTAGGATTTGAACCATTTGGAGGAGAAATACTAGAACAGGTAGTTGATACCTGTGTTGAGATACCTGGTAATGATGGAACTTATGTCGGTCACTATTCCCCAACGTTCTTTGAGACCATTATGATCACTAGGGCCTCCGCAGGGGGTGGAGGTGGCAGGGGTTATGTCGCTGGGTATGATTCAATTAATCAAAGACTACTTTGGCGATGGTTTGTAGTTCCTCCGACAGGGGGAGACCCAAATTGGGACTTTGCTGAAGCTAGTAAGGGGAATATTGAGCCGTTCGCAGGAGACTGGGGAAATAACGATTTGATTGGAGGGGGTTCTGTCTTCTCGCTTATCGCAGTCGACGAAGAGACAGGCATAATCTACTTTCCCACTGGTGCTCCTGCACTAAGTTATGATGCATCCCTTCGTCCCGGGCCAAACCTCTTCAGCAGCTCGATTGTTGCGTTAGATGCAGAGACTGGGAAGCTTATCTGGTACCATCAGACAACTCCCCATGATATCAATGGACATGCACCAACGACGAGTATGATTCTAGCAGATGCCGAAGTGAGGGGAGAAGAAAGGAGGGTAGTGATGACAGCTTCAAGAGCCGACTACGCGTACATCCTTGATGCCTCGAATGGTGAGCTTCTCCACGATCCTATTAGCATAGGAGCCCAAAAGATCAATGTTTTCAATACTAATCGAGGGAATCAAGCAGACCTCACTCTCAGCCAGAACGGATTGGTGGACGAAATTTATTGTCCAGGACAGATTGGCGGAAGCGCTAGCGTGTCAGCGTTTGCATATAATACGCTCTTTATCGCTAGCCAGAATTTCTGCTCGACACTCTCAGAGGTGAGAATATTCTACAAGGATCAACTGATTAATGGATATGTTGCATCACCAGCTCCAATCGCCCAAGATTCAATGATTTCCGCAATAGATGTGTCAACTGGAAATATGAAATGGAGATTTCCCCTGGAGAACAGATACCAAGGGGGGATCACTGTTAGCGGAGGTGTCGTCTATCTTGTTGACCTAGCAGGGGACTTCTACGCCTTGGATGCTGATACTGGAGAAGTTTTGAGAATGATACCAATGAATGGTAATGGGAATACCGCTGTTACTATTGCCGCGGACGCACAAGGGAAGATGACTCTTTACGTTGCCACGGGAGGACGCAAATCCGGAATAATAACAGCATTCGGTCTACCAGAGATGTCATTATCTACAGAACAAAATAATAATCTCCTCATCATTGGTGGCGTAGCGTTAGCGCTGATAGTGGTATCAGCTTACGTAATAGCGCTGAGAGCTTACAATAGGAAAAGACGATAAACCAATTATTTGATTCGTGCTTCTACTCTTTTCCTCAACGTTGGGGAATATTCTTGCCCCACCACTATTCAACGAAAGGATAAAATTTATCGACCTTCCCACTCTTTCTTGTAGTCTTTTTCCCCTGCCCTGATTTCTGCTTTTAGCCAATTATCCTTGGGAGGTAAAGGACAGACATAGTCTTCCGAGTAGACACAGAAGGGGTTGTAAGCCAGATTGAAATCTATTACATATGAATTGCCATCAATTTCTCTCAGGTCTAGATAGCGACCCGCACCATAGCTTTCTTTTCCAGAAGTCTCGTCTCTGAATGGAATAAATAGCGTCCCTTCACCGTGGTGATTGACAGGCTTGTAGGCTTGTAGGGCCAACTTCTTGGAGTCGATCTCAAAGTCGAACTGACCATAGTGAAAGTATTCCTCCTCATGCCCCTTACTAGTCTCCATCTTAATGCTCTCTAACGAAGGTTTCTTCCTAAATACTGCTGCTACCTTGAAGGTATTGTTATAATCGAAATATATCAGTCCCTTGAAATCATGCCCCTGGTCATGCCCCAAAGGTGATTGATGCGAGTCTCGAAAGTACTCATCTTTTTCCGCTCGCTGTCGGGCTACGTCTTCGGCTGTCATAGTGCTCAGAGAAAACGAAAGATTCCAATCCATTTAAGATAATAGCGAGGATTCCAAGTGGAAGATGGTCATTTGTCGCCAGATCCATTTTATTACAGCAGGGATCGGCGATAAACAGGTAGTATATACCTAATTGATGTGGCATCGAACAATCTTATAATATTGACTTCTGAATCCCCGTCTAGGCGGGGGTTGCCAAGCCAGGTCAAAGGCGCGAGGCTCAGGTAAATCCTCTTGAGAGACCTCGTCTCTTAGGAGTTCGTGGGTTCAAATGCCGAAGACTCTAGACCTTTGGAGAAACAATGGTTGATACCAACGGCATGAAAATCCCACCCCCCGCACTTCATTCAATAGATCAAAGCTGACTACAGAGATATGTCCTTTCATTCGATTCTATTCAAATGAATAGATTTAACAACTAAGGTCCTCAAGAGGCTAACATGGTTAGGGCAGTTGTTCTGATCAACTGCGACAGAGGGTGGAATAAGATCATGGTAAATAAGCTGAGGAGAATGGAGAGTGTAAAAGATGTTATGATTGTCTATGGGGTATACGATTTAGTCGTTATTTTGGAGAGCAAATCTATGCCAAAGATTAAGAGAACTGTGACTGAGAAAGTTAGAAGTCTTAAGGAAATCACCTCCACGGTTACGATGATTGTAGCAGAGTAAGACTCAATCGCATTCAACAGATTATCGCGGCATCACTCTCAGCTTCTCATTAAACCCAGTTAACCTCCCAAGATACAAGATCCACTAGCCCTTCAAATGAGAACGTGTTAACAAACCGGTTAATTGATCTTCCGCTCATGTCACCGATGGAAAATGTCTCAGTATGTACAATTTCCCCATTATTAATCCACCTCAGAATGACAGTGATTTCCTGGGCGTTTTCGGAACCGAAATTAGCGATAGCTCCAGAGACCTCATATGTATCCACACCTGCGGCATTTTCATTAAAAATCGAATCCAAGTTGATCTGAAGGTCAGGAGATTCAAGGCCATTTATTTGAGAGATCAACTCGAGTGTCTGCATGTTCAGAGTCGAAATGAAATCTTGAAGTACCTCAACTCTATTTTGCAAGAAAATAACTTGTCCCTCTAAGGCCGCCCTCTCATTTCTAAGAATGTTGCGTTCATCAATGAGCTCATCTACTTGAGCCTGTGTTAGGACCAGTTCAGCTTGAACAGCTATTAGGGCCGTTTGGCGATCTGAGAGCTTCAATTCCAAATCGTTTTGGTTAGCTTGAAGCGAAGCGATATTGTCTACCAATAAGTCAACCCTCTCATTCATCATACCATTTTGATCTCTCAGGAAGGAGAGCTCACCAATTAGAGTACTGCGTTCAGCTTCAGTTGCTATGATTCTCTCCTGTAGATCATCCTTTTCAATTTCAAGCACATCCTTCCGTGTTTGAAGATCTTCTACACCTTCAGCGAGAGACTCAATCCTACGATCTCGCGATGATAAAAATCCCTCCAGTTGAGAAATCTGTTCTTCAGATCGTTCAACATTTTGGATAGAGGTAGACTTCTCAGTATCAAGAGCGTTTTGGAGCAACGAGACCCGATCCAATTCCTTCTCCAAATCGAGTGATGCCAGCTCTAAGCTGTTCTCCAGACGATCTATCCTGGGGTCCAACCCGAGCTCTCCGACACCATAGGCCACAAGCGTTCCCGTTATCATGCCAATTACAAGAAGTGCTAGAAAGTAGATCTTGAACATAGATCCAAAATAGTATATTTGTTATTAAAATCTTTCACGCTACCGAACACATCTCAAATGTGTACTCGCAGAAGTTACATCCAAAAACATATAGATCTTTTTGTTTTATGTTCCAGAACTTGATAGCGGTAGAAACAACTCTAAGCGCAGGAGAAGCGTTTAACAGAGTGAAACAAATCGTTAATGAAGACGAGCTCCAGATCTTAGACTTGGCTGAGCCTTCATCTATAAAGGCGAAACAGGGTTCTCTTGCCAGTTGGAGAACGAGAGATAGCCCAAAGGAAATTCTGATTAATTTTCAAAAATCTAGAATGGGATCAAACATAACAATAAAAAGCAAAATAAGACCTCTCGTCGATTTTCTCTTCATTTCGCTGGGTGTGATAGCGCTTTCCTTCAACATGATCCTAAACATCCTCACCATTACACTCTTCAGTCCGCTAGAAGCAACGACACAAACGTCGGTAGTCCTGACATCGATCTTAGGAATTGGCCTCTTTCTAACAGCTCTTATCGATCTCGGGATCACCCATCTCAAGGTTGACACATATGCAAGAGGAATAGTGAAAAAACTATCTCCGTGGATCATTTAGATGTCAATCGAAGCCTATTCAAGCTCAAATCACAGGATCTATTTCTAATCTAAAATCGTGTGAATACAAGTATCATACATTCAGATTGGAAACTAAGATTAGCTGGTTCTCCCATAAGGCGTTCCCGGAAATCCTTCAACGCGTCCATGAACTCGTTCTCTGTGTAGAGGTCAAAGGTGGAGTACTTCTTTTCCTCGACCTCTTTGATTAGAGTGTCTTTCGGAACAGTCTTAGGATAAGAATACTCGTTCGCTTCAGCTAATCTGAGCCCAGACTTTTCACAGGTAGAGATGATCTCATCCAGATCGTATAATCTAGTCTCTTTTAATCCGAACCCCTTGAATTGGGACCCAAGATAAGACCTATCATTCTGCTGTTTTGATCTCGATAGGATAAGTAAATGAGAGCCCTTTGGCATTACATTTACGAGTTGCGGTACAAAACTTAGTCGTATGTGATGGATAGCATTCATACAAGTAAAGAGTCTTATGTGGTCTAGTCGAACGTGGTTGTTAAAGATGGAAGAGGCGTCTCCCTTGTGGAAAATGACTGGGTGTCCTCCTACTATACCTCCCTCCTGTGCTACTCTATCCTTCGCTACCGTGAGCATCTCTTCACTCCTGTCAAGGAGCTCCAGATGAAGACCAAGTTCCATACAAATGGGGATCGAGAGTCGTCCTGTTCCACCGGCAATATCAAATAGGGTTAAGCCCACATCCGTGTACTTTGATACTACTCTTACAAGATCGTCACGATAAGCCATTCCACGGAGTGAATCGTAGGACGATGCTATCCTCGCAAAGTAGCTCATACAACGAGAAAAAAATTAGGATTAGACTACTTATGTTTTTTCATTCTTGATCCTTCCTAAGTTTCTGAGATCGATTGTAGGGGGACGGTTAAGTTACCGTTTCCCAGGCAAAGAGATAGGAAGGAAATAGTGGTAATCAAAAGATGTAACACGAGAATTTAAAGAACTCGTAGAATCACCCACCGTGGGATTAGAAGAGCAGAAGAGTGGGCTCGTGGGGCTCCTGACGACTTTCCTGGGTGTAGGCCTGCTCGGGTATACCTTTACTATTGCCTTCAGTGTTTTCAATACCTACTTTCCGTTCCAGAATCCAGGCCTCGAGTTGACGCCGACTTTGAATCTGCTCTTGGGTGCGTCGATTCAAGCAATGTTTCTAGGTGTAATGGCTTGGGTCGGGTCAATACTCCTTCTAAGGGGAGTAGACTTCCTCAAGGTCGATAAGGGGGTCGGAGTTGTCACCTTCAAAGTCGACAAAGGTATCGGCATAGTAAGCAAGATCGACGAAAGAAAATAGATCTAGCAACAGAAGTTAGAGTCGGAGGAGGAAGAGTTGGCCAAAGAAACTCCAATAGTAGTAAAGACCCTAAGACTAGTCTCATTCTCAATAACCTTAGCCGGGTTTGTAATACTAGGGACAATCGGATATTCAATATATGAGGAGTTCAATTATCTTTTCTTCTCGGGCCCCGGAGACCTATTTGAATTCACTCAAGAGGAAAAAGATGATTCCATTGATTTCTTTTTCAACCTCACCATTCCTAACAAAGGTTTGTTTCCATTAGAGATAGAAGTCAATTTAACCGCAAGCCTTGACGGTAATGAAATATCGTCAGGCTCATCTGGTGTGGCTGTAATACCAGTAGGTTCAGAAGAGCAGCTGGAGATTCTAGTTACGATGAGGAAGGACGATATAGCTGAGCTAATCTCATTGCAGAGTCAAGAAATAGAATTGGATTTTACTGTTAGGGCAGGGTTCCAACCATTCGCTTTCATCCAAATTACTGCGGGACAAGACTTTGTCGACGGTGTCAGACAACTGGACTTCCCTACGGAAGATATTTCAAATGTCATGTCCGACCACTCCATCGCCAGACTCAAGTTGAGATGAGTAATCGAGTGGGGAAGATTCTTGGTCTTACTCCGGTACGGTTCATAATGCGAGTTACCAAGACAATATTAACAACTTCTGTAATCTTCTTTCTTGCGTTCTACATACCAAATCTAATAATCTCCTCCTTAGGCATCCCTCTGGGAGACTTCCAGCCAATATATCTCTCCTTTACAATCGTCCTAATGAGCCTTAGCATCTTCGCGCAGGTATTTAGGGGACATCCACTTGGAATTTCCGCCTCAGTGGCGTTAGGTCTGGCGGCTGCCATTTACTTAGTGACAATAACAAATGGAGGGTTCTTAGCTGTTACTGCAATGGGTCTCGAGATCACACTTGAGTTCCCAATAATCTTGTATCTATTCGTGATATCTGCCTCATTTGGAGTGGTCACAAACATCTGGTCAAGCATCCATAGATCAGGCGCAGATCCGTTAGAAAATCTCGAGGAAGAAATTCAAGGATAACATTAGCGTTACTTAACGGTATTCTACTGAGACGTTTTCCGATTCCAACTTAGCCCATTTCTATATCTCTGAAGGCCCTCTTCAAGATATGTTATTTCTTTTCCGACGGCCTGAATCTCTCGAGCTAATCTCCACTTTCCGAAGAAACCATGCTGGCTGGATTCTTTTTCTTGTAGATTCCTCAGAGCCTCACGTTTCTCGACGAGAAGCCTCATCACATCGTCTTCATAAGGGCTACTCAAATGGTTCTAGCTGCATTGAATTAGTTAGGGCTTTTGAACGTATCCCAAGTGATATAAGCAAAGAAGAAGATAATATTTCCAACTGGTTTGAAGTTAGTAGAATTGGGAACTGAGGATTTAGCGAAGTATCCATTTCTAGACGAGACTGGAGAATATATCCGTTCGCTCGATCTTAGCGTTGAAGAAATCACACGAGCAGAATATCACGAGGTTTTGGAGAGGGCCAAGTCACGAGTAATAGACGCACTAAAGAAAGGCACTATCGCGGGTGAATTCTACAACAGAGAGACAGAGATACTTTCATTTCCTATGGCTCTGGTTCTCATCAAAGCGACGAAAATAGAACACATAATCTCTAGATACGCTTTAGCGGAGGCAAAACGCGCTGAAACATTCCTCCTCAAAGAGAAGAGACCCATTATACCCATAATGTTTGAACGAGTTCTCAATATTGAGCCAATTAAAGCAAGAGATGGATTTGATCGGTTTCACCTTGAATACAAGATACCCTTAGTCGACTTCTTGAAAAGAGCTGTGCATTTTCACACGACCTCATGGAGGCTGGTGAATAGGGTTGTTGAGGAAGGGTTCGTTCTAGTGACTACGACTGAACTAGTCCGGTTGCTCAGAGAGGAAATATACGAGATGATTCAGAATAAATTGAAATCAAGCTCTGTGATAAAGCTTAATCGCAGGTTGAGAGATACCATCGATGAAATCATAAGAGCAGCACCTCCAATACCTGCAAAGAGAGGCATGTTCTCGGGAGATTATCCTCCATGTGTCACAAAAGCACTAGAATTATTGGAGACCGGACAAAATGTACCGCATTACGGGAGATTTCTGATGACAACATTCCTTTTACACGCAGGTAAAAATGTTGACAACGTAATAGAGCTATACCCAAGAGTTCCTGATTTTAAAGAGAGAGTTACACGATATCAGGTTGAGCATATAGCAGGTCTACGAGGAGGAAGGACAGCATACTCTGTCCCCGGTTGCAATACTATCCTTAGTAATAATTTCTGCTTTCGGAACCACGATTGTGGCACAATCAGAAACCCCCTTCAATTCAGGAGGAAAACTAGGAAGAAGTCTTGACGATGATAGATGGAACTGATGGCAAGATGGCCGATTTGAATGTCTGAGGAAAGCCTTAAAGTGCTTAAACGAGCTTTTAGAGAGTACTATTTTCAGAGAAACTCTATAGAGATCCCTTCCAGGATAGAAGAAAGGGAGTTCGGGTACCTACCTTTTGGCGGTTTTATGACCAGACATTTGTTACTAAGAAATAGGGGAGAGCTGACCGCACTATTGGTGAGAGAGTCACCCCGAGGAGTTTATGCTTCGTGCTCATACTACGAAGACCCATCACTACCTATGACTGAAAAGGGTTGGAAGTCTGCAGATTTGGCCTTCGATATAGATTGCGACGACTTAGAAATGAAGTGTAAACAAGACCATGATAGATGGACATGCAAGGGATGCTTGCGGATAGGTAGAGGGATCAGGCCTGCTAGATGTCCTACCTGTGGCGATACAAAAATACTCACTTTGAATTGGTCTTGTAAGCTGTGTCTCGACGCATCAAGAGATGAAATCATAAAACTGAAAGAAATACTTCTGAAGGATTTTGGGATGACTCGAGGGAAAATATCTACTTTTTTCTCAGGAAACAAAGGTTACCATTTAACGGTTGAAAATTCTGAATTC
>SDBV01013466.1_pt1 | contig 10414 bp, 19 predicted proteins | sample 2277081 | NCBI WGS metagenome assembly SDBV01 (sample SAMN10402039, study PRJNA504765) | marine sediment metagenome | isolation source: marine sediment core GS10_PC15, 223 cmbsf | place: Arctic Ocean: Southern Knipovich Ridge | collected 2010
CCGATGTTTTGGCCGGCGGCAGAGGCGAACAAACGGTCGTCTACGAAGTAACCATCGCGCCCCGGGACGGAACCAGAGGAACGATCCGGCCCGCTGCTTTTAACGAACAAGGAGGACGAAGATGGAAGAGAAAACAGTAACAGAGTTCGTCGTCTCAATACTGGAGTCAGCTAGTGAATGCGATGCCAGGGGTGGCGACTTTATTCAGGAGTTGCGGTACTGGCTCGCCGCGCATGGTGCGGTTCCCCCGGAGTTTATCAATCGCATCTGCGTTGCCTTCGCCAATCACCTGGCCGAGAACGCGGTCGTGTCGCGGGAGGACCTGGTGTTGCTGACCAATCTCGGCGAACAAGTCGACGATGAGTTACTGCATATCGACGTACTAGGGGATGGTCCGACATTTGCGGGTTCTGTTATGGGCGGCGATAGCGAGACGATCCTTGACTTTGGGGTAGATGATGCCCACAAAACCGCCCGCGACGCCATCAACTCGCTGCTGAAGCCGAGGGAACCCAGCCTGGCCAAACTGGTCGAGGGAATGCTCCCGAAAGCCCTGCCGGATACATTCATCCACGGCGGCAAGGTGTACACGGTAACGGCAACGATCGACGCCTAACTCATGGAGGAACCCAATGTTAGTCCTGAGCAGAAAAGTCAATAGGCAAATCCTCATCGGCGACGACATCGTAATCACAATTCTCGATATACGCGACGGCGACACCGTGAGGCTAGGCTTTGAAGTTCCCAAGGAAATACCCGTGCATCGACGCGAGGTGTACGATGCAATCAAAAGGAATAAAAGGCGAGAATCATGAGCGACGAGAAACACACGGCGGGACTACGGCAGGCAAAACCAATTGGTGACGGTCACTGGGTGGTGATGTGTGGCGATATTGTCACTGCCAGATTTTGCCGCAATGACCACGTAGAGTGGAACGAGGCCGAGGCACAACTGCTCGCCCAAGCCCCCGCCGTGCTCAAGCAGCGGGACGATTTACAGGCGGCTCTATTGCGGCTTTTGTGGCTCGTGGAAATAGAACACCACATCGACGGAAAGCACATCACCAGAAATGCCCACGCCGCCCTCGCCAACGCCGAGCCCAACCTCGCCCCCGAGAACCAACCGCCGGCCGACGAATGCCCGTGCTGCCAGAATCCGTGCCCTGTCTGCCAAGGCGGGTCAACGCCACTCGACATTCAGGTCAGTTTCCCGGCCGACACCCTGAGAAACCTTGGCATCGCAATGTCCCGTGCCGCCGCTATACAGGCAGTGGGTGGATTAAAGGGAGACGAATCGTGACCAAAACCCTGGTAATCACCGCGACCGTTCAGATTCCGCAAGGGCCAAACTTCCTCCGCTACGCCGATGACTCCGGGGCGCTCCCCTTGAGCGCCTTCTCGGATGACGACCTCCGAAGGGTTGGCCGGGCTATGACGGAGAACCTACTGACGAGAGCGGCAGAGCAGCGGAAGCTAGCCAAGGAACGCGAGGACCCCGATGCCGACTGATGCCGAAGTAGCCCAACGAATCGCCGGCCGGGAGTGGTTCGAGGAAGTGTTTGCCGCTTTACCGCCAAGCGAATCTGACCCATATCGCCAGGGCTTCATGGATCGTGCCAAGCGTTGCTTCACTGTCCAACAGATCGACCCAGGAGCGATGAGCGACGAGGCGGCGCGAGACTTCGGCCGCCGGCTGATAGGTTTTGGGGCCCACGCCGACAAGACCTACGATGACTGCCCGTTGGAATATCTGATCTGGCTGGCCGAGTCAAACCGCGGCCTGATGAAGTACCTTCGCAGCCGACGGATTCGAGAGGAAAGGGACCGTGGTGCCGACGACTGAATACATCCACAATTCCCTGGTCTTCCGCGTCGACTACACGCTCGACGAGCGCGGCAGGTCTGGCGCGATTGACGGAGTTACTTTGATCGAGGTGGCGGATAGCAACTTCCCAAATGGTATCCCGCCGGACTTTGCGCACCACTGGGAGTCGCACGTCGAGAGCGAGTACGACAGCGAGCTTGCGGAGTGCGTCGAGGCTGATATCGAGTCGGCCCGGATAGCGGAGCAAGAGCATCGGGCGGAACTAGCAATGGAGCGTGGGGGATGAACGAGAAACCAACTGCACTACAAGCCGCCCTGGCAACCCTGCCAACCACCGCACCCGAAAAGCCCTACGGCTGGGCCTGGGGACTAATGCACGGCTACGACGCGACGTATGCCAACCAATCGCTGAAAGTTATCTCTGTCGAAGATGAGTTTCTCGTGCCTGTTCACAACTTCGACGGCAAGAAGCTGTCGCAAAGCAGGACGTGGCAACTGGCGGGGAAAATGGATGTTCAAGTCACGGACGACCGAAGCCAGCCGTGGGTTGTGGATCACAAAACATCCAGTGAGGACATTGGTCCGGAGTCGGATTATTGGCAACAGTTAGTGGTCGAAGGGCAGGCCAATTTGTATTCGCTCGTTTCCCACTTGCAAGGCGTGGCTGTGGCGGGGGCTATTTGGGATGCAATTCGCAAGCCAGGTATTAAACCCAAAACGATTCCGGAGAAAGACCGGGCGGGCATCGCGTCGGCACCGCATACGTATTACGCACGAACGGTTAGCGATGTTGGCATTCGCTACGCAATAGATGGTGGCAAAGGGGTGAGGGAAACGGCCGAGCTATTTGGATATCGGGTCGCGGCCGAGTGCTTAGAAAAGCCCGAGCGATACTTCGCACGTCGCCAAGTGCCAAAGCTCCAGCAAGATCTCTTGGAGTTCGCCACGGAACTATGGGATGTGTCGCAGGAAATGCGGCAGGCACGCTCTACCGGCAAACACTTCCGAAACAGTGGCGCGTGCCGAATGTACAACCGGGCGTGTGCTTACCTGGGCTTGTGTTCCGGGTACAACAACCCGGAGTCGAACAACTGGCAGCGGCGGACATGTGTTCATAGCGAACTGACCACACTTGAAGGCGACGGCCGAGACGTGCTTACGCATAGCCGGGTCCGTTGTTTCCAGACCTGTCGTCGGAAGCACTACTACCGATATGAGCTTGGCATCGAGCGAGCAGGCGAAGAGGAAATAGAGGCGTTGTATTTCGGTTCAATGATCCACACCGCCCTGGAGGCGTGGTGGAACTTTCACAAGGAGGCCCAACATGGCCACAGCAGCTAAGGCGGGGCCGAGTGCCGCCGCCAAGAAGATGTTTGAGATTGCGACCGCCGGAAGGAAGCTGCCTGGCCGGTATTTCCTCTATGGTCCGGAAAAGATCGGCAAGACTTCCCTAGCGGCATACATGCCCAAGCCAATATTCATTCAAGTGAAGGGTGACACGGGACTCGAAACCTTGATTGATGCAGGGCAGTTGCCGCCCACGCCACACTTGCCAGGCGAAGTAAGTTCCTGGTCGGACCTCCTGGCAGCTATCGACTGGCTACAGCACTCCGAACATGACCACAAAACACTGGTTATTGACGGCATGGACAACGGGGAAAAGCTCTGTTTCGAGCACGTTCGCATGATGTCCTTTGACGGCGACGAGGGGAAATTCATGGCGTACCACAAGGGCTACGATATGGCCCCGAGCACATGGAGGGAGCTGCTGGTTGCTCTCGATGCTTTGCGGGTGAATCGCAAGATGGCTATTGTACTGATCTCCCACGCTCGCGTAAGCAAAAAGAAAAACCCCAGCGGTGAGGACTGGACGCACTACACGCCCAACCTTCACGAAAAACTATGGGAGCCAACTGCCGCTTGGCTCGACGCTATCCTTTTCCTCGACCACGAAACCATCGTGAAGGATGGCAAGGCCACTGACGTAAATTCTCGGATCATCCACACGGAACACGATGCCACCTATGTGGCCGGCAACCGCTTCGGACTGCATGGCGAAATCGATTGCGGAGAGTCCGGTGAAGAAGCATGTAAGAACCTAGCGGCTGCCCTGAAGGCGGCTCGTAACACCAATAAGAAGGAAAGCTGAGATGACCGTACAATACCAACCCGGCGAATACTGGGGCGATGTAGTCGACCACGGATTCACCGAAGCTAAGACGGGCACCCCGCAACTCTTTGTGCGCTTCCTGGTGCTTGGCAAGGTGAGCGCCACCAATCCGGCCGAGTACGAAGAGTCAGGCGAGCAACTCGAATGCACGGTCTATCGGCCAATTACCGACAAGACTATTGAGTTCGTCACCGAAGACATGGAGCGGCTCGGATTCCACGGCACGATGTTTGACGAGTTCAAGGCAGACGGCCCCGGTAGTTTTGACATCCGTGGCCAACAGTTCAAGTTTTTCTGCAAGTACGAACAATATCAAGGCAAGCAAAGACCAAAGTGGAGTATCGCCCGCGAGCGAACATCAACCCCCGTAGCTGCTAGCGCCATGGAACGGCTCCAGGCCACGTTTGGCAAGCACTTGAAACCGCTGGCTAAGTCGGCACCGACCGCAACAGCGTCCGGTTCCGCAACTGAGCCGCTATCGCCGCCGAAAGAGCCGCCGCCGTCCACAGCGGAAGCTGATGCCAACGCTGCACTAGATATGGCGCAGGCAGACGACATTCCATTCTAGCAAGTGGTGCGAGTCGCAACGGCTTGTGATTCAGAACCCGTAACGAAAGGGAGAGCCATGCTGAAATCCAAAGAGATGTGTGCCAACTGCCACGATAACTTTTACAACCACCAGCAAGCGAAAGGCTGCTGGAGCTTTAAGAATGCCAAGGTCGTGAAGCGGGTGAAAGTCGGCACCTGGGATTCGCCGCCATACGGCAGGGAGCCGGAAGAGGTACTGAGTTGCTGTCACATCAAAGGCTGCTCCCTGCTCGGCCTGGACGACTGCCGATTGGTGCGCAACTGGAAGGAAGCAGCGACTCCGTAGCGTTTCGCGATACCCGGTACGCGGCCCGCCGGGCACCAGAAAGGGGCCGCACCTTGAATGATAGCCGGGGGAGGCCGGCACCTTTTAAGAAAGGAAAACCATGTCTTCAGACTTATCTCCAGGGATTGCACCGCCGGGGATTCCGCAAAAAATACCCTGCCCTGAGTGTGGGGTTGCGATGGTATTCCTTGCGGTTGATAGCAACAATGGCTACTTCAAGGGGCCAGGGCAGACACATTACTGGTATCGGCACAAAGGGAAACCTCATCACAACATCCGGCTGCCCCTGAAGTTTTTCAACGACGAGGGATGGATGGCCACGTTGAGGGACGAATGTGCCCGAGTCTACGAAACTATTTGGGACTGTAGTCCCGTGCTGGGGTGAGCCCAGCAATTACTTTTGGTCCCGTGGCGGAATTGGAGCGACAATAAATGCCAACCCTAACAAAACGCACGTGCTTGTCTTGTGGCATTGAGTTCCACGCTGAGTTGAAGCGAGTTAATAATGGCCGGGGCACTTGTTGCTCAAGACAATGTGCAGCAAAGCAAGCATCCCTAGAGAGGAGCGGTCCACCAGGAAGCAAAGCTCTCCGGACCAGGGCGAACGGCCTTGTAAACATGAGGGTGAGAAGGGGCATTATGGTTCGTCCTGGCCTATGTTGAGTGCGGTGAAGAATGTAGGCCGGACGGCCATCACGATGACTACCTAAAGCCCGACGAGGTACGGTGGCTATGCCGCTCGTGTCACAACAAAGCACATTTTGCCTATTGCCGGGACCACTGATGACTACAACTACACTAACCAGGCCCAAGGGCCGCAAGGAGACAACATGCACACCACCGTAACCGCGTTAGTCACAACCGCCACCGACCTAAAGCACCTCCGAAGGGGTGCCGAACTGGTCAAGGATGCGAGTGATTTAACCAGCAGCCTGACCGACCTGACTACCCTGCACCTACTGGCCGAGGACGCGAACGACGCGATGGGCAAGCTAATGGCAGTGATCGATCCGCCCGAACTCCCCGACGCGCCGGCAAAGCAAGTCGCGGCCGGACCGACCGGGACGGGGAACTAAGATGCCGTGCATACCGATAACCAACAAGAGACGTCGCGTCGTTGGCTTCCTCTGCGTCGGCAACGAGCCGGTCCCCGTGGAACATAGCGGCCGGATATACCTGTTCGAATGGACGGCTGCGAGCGGCTACTGTGCGGTCAATAAGGATGGGAGTGAGCGATTGTCGCGGGTGCCGAATGTCGTCTGGGACAAGGTGAGCAAGTTGCCGAGGGGAGACGCATGAAAACCAAAAAGGTCAACCGCTACTACTGCGACTTCTGCAAGAAGTCCGGCTGTGCGGCCGGTCACATGCACAAGCACGAGCGGCGTTGCACGCTGAACCCCGAGCGGGAGTGCGGGGTCTGCGGAATCCTCGAATTGACCGACCAACCGCCAGTGTCAGAACTCATGGCATTGCTACCGGACCCCGAGCCGTATCGGACGGATGACGAATGTGGCGAGAGTTTCTCATACGCCTTGGCCAACGCCGCGAATGAGGCTCTGCCTGAGCTGCGCAAAGCGGCTAACAACTGCCCGGCCTGTACGATGGCCGCTATTCGACAGCGGAGTATCCCATTGGCGATGGTTGAGGACTTCGACTTCAAGCGGGAAATGGAGTCCGCTTGGAGTGAGCTAAACAACGAACGGGAAGAGGTGTATTAGAATGACTAACCTCCCCCCATGCTTCCGCTGCGGGAAACAACCATGCAAATAACAGCCATCGCCCCCTGGTTTGGAGCAAAGCGAAACATGGCCAAACGGATCGTAGCCGAATTGGGTAGCCATCGTTCGTACTGGGAACCGTTCTGCGGTTCGATGGCTGTGCTGCTGAGCAAGCACCCCTGTAGCTCGTTTGAGATTGCCAACGATCTCCACGGGGACCTGGTTAATCTGGCGATGGTTTTGGCTTCTGACTGGTATGAGAAACTTTATGAGAAAATCCGCCGCACCCTGGTTTGCGAGGCTATTTTTGACGAAGCCAAAGTCTCTCTTGAATTGCCCCCATACGAAGGCGCTCTCTACCGGATCCCGGCAAAGCAAATCAATTTTATTACTTCCAGCCATGTCGAGCGGGCTTATTGGTTTTTTATCGTCTCCTGGATGGGCCGAAACGGAGTCAGCGGTACCCAACGAAAAAGCTATCAAATGGCTAGGCGCTGGACACCTAACGGCGGAGGTGGTAGTACCCGCTTCGCTTCGGCGGTCGATTCCATTCCTGCCTGGCACCAACGGCTGCGCAAGGTGGAAATCTACCAAATGAACGGATTCGACCTCCTGGCCAAGTTGGACGATCATCCCGGTCTGGCGATTTACTGTGATCCACCATACTTCAGAAATGGGGCCAAAACGGGAAAGTGCGTAAAGGATTTATACCTGCATAATTTCACTATCGAAGATCACACGCGGTTAGCGGAGTCCTTAAACCGCTTTCGCAAGGCCCGCATCGTGCTGAGTTACTACGCCGATGATCGCCTGGAGGAATTATACCCGTCTGAAAAATGGACTCACCGAAAGATGACCATGAAGAAAAATCTTCATCTGTGTAACAAACGCGGGGCGGCCCGTGGCATCGAGGCGCCGGAAGTTCTCTTAATCAATGGGCCGGCAAACCAACAGACCGGCACTTTATTCTAATCGGGGCAAAGCCCCAAAGGAGTTTTATATGAAGCGCAAGAAGTATCAATTGGTTGTGGCAATTCTGATGTTCATGTTGGCCGGCTGCAACCTGGGCCAGCAGGTTCGTGAGGGCCCCGGCATCGATGCGTTGTCAGACTGGCAGATCGTCAGGGACCTGGTGGTCTGTGGGATCGAGCAGTCAGAACAAAAGGAAATTCTCACCAGTCACTTGGCAGCCTACGACACGGCACTCGAAAACCGCGACCGGGGTGCTCTTGAGGTTTCTGCGGTTCGATGGCCGGAGCTAAGGCAGCAGGCGGAGCGTTGTATTGAGGGACGCCTGGCAACTGGAGAGTATGGCGGAGCGGTCGCGGCGTTTTGGTTGCGCGTGGTTGACGAATACGATTTAACTTTGAGAAAGGTGGTATCACAATAATGAAGGATGAATTACTCGGTATATTACAGACAATTTTAAGACAGCATGGGCTGGAGGCCAGCGAACGCGGCAAGCGGCTGGCCAATGATGCAGCGATCATGCTGGATGAGGTCAGGCAGGCCGTGGGTCAACCTGGTTTTGAGCAGATGGCTGCTGCGATCCCCACGGTGTTGCAGTGGAAGGCGACCAGGGCGGCCATTGATGAGGCTGACGCAGCGGACAAGACAACCGCCGCAATGTTGGAGAAACTATTGATGTTCGGCGTCAGCGTGCTGCGGCTCGTCTGAGTTGTTGTGTATTGAAAATGGATTTTCAGAACAGGAGAATATCATGGATGCGAAGATCGAGATACCCGCTATTCTATTGGCGATGATCCCCGCGTTGGCGTTGGTTCTTCAGATGGTAAAACAGTATATCCCTGATTCGCTTCATGGTAAGCTGCTGCCGCTGATGAGCTTGGCGGTGGGTATTGTAATGGCCATAATGTACGTTCCCAACCCCGATATTATAATGCGGGTGATGGTGGGCATTATGCTCGGCCTGGGCCCGACAGGGCTGCACGCCCAGATCAAAGCGACCAAAAAAGCCATTTCCAAGTCTTGACGTGTGATTATAAGGCTCGTTTGCCACTTGACCCTTGTGGAAAATGTGTTAGGCTAGAGTGACGAAGTTAAGTACAATTGACCCAATACCTGGGCAACCTGAGAAACAGGCCCCTGCCGTGCCGGATGCACGCAGGGGCTTTTTTTGTTTGCGGCCAGGGCGTTAAGTTGGAGTCGGCTTTTATTACAGGAGAGTAAACCAATGAAGTTTCATTTATTACTGAAGGAGTCCGCGATAATGCGACGGACCGTATCGTTTCTTGTCATCTTGATATTAGCTTACGCCGGCGATCTTCAGGCCCATCGTGACCGCCATGAGTCTGACCAGGGCGCTATGTCGATTACCGTTGCCGCCAGCGATGCGTCCCTTGTTGTCCGCAACCGGGCGGATTACCGTTGTGATGGCACTAATGACGAAATACAAATTCAAGCGGCGATAGATGCTTTACCTACTATCGGCGGTGTCGTACAACTATCAGAGGGGACTTTCAACGTGGCCCGTAGTGGAGCGACCCAAATTTTATTGTCGTCAGGGACTTGGCTCAGAGGAATAGGTAAGTCCACTCAAATAAAACTTGGCGCGAGTATCGACCAAACCGTCATCTCAAACGAGAACGCAACACCTTTAAGCAAGTCGGGGACAGTTGACAATGACATCACCGTTAGCGATTTTTATGTCGATGGCAACAAAATAAACCAAGGGGCGGGGACAGATTCTATCTGGTGTGTGGGATTCAGTACGGTTGACAATTTAGACATACATAATTTATTTGTCGAAAACGGCTGGACCGCAGGAATTCGATCAGAGTTTTGCAATTATGTAAAGATTTATAATAATCGCGTTCATAATTCAGGGGACGATTGTATTGCTATTAACGAAGAAACCAAATTTGCGACCTGTCAAAATAATGTCTGCTCTGCTGCTGGTCAAGGAGGAAAGACATACGGCGCGCCGTATGGCATAGAGATACAGGACGGGTCACAAGATGTGGCTGTCAGGGGTAATACGATTACCCATTGTGAGGCCGGAGGAATCCAAGTTTCACTGCACATTGGAAAACCCAACTGTACGCGGATCACTATACAAGGTAATGTGATTAAGAATAATGCTAACATTGGCATCGATATTGCGGGCGAGGCTGGTTCGCTTCATGACCAGATCGTTGTGGGTGGGAATACCATTACCCAATTAGTTAGTGAGTTGGATTCGGGTGGTGCATTTTCGGGTACTTTTACAGACCTTGAAACTGTGACGCAAGCCGTTAGCACTGCAACAGGTCAGATCATTGACATAGATATTTCTGGCGATGATAAATTAAGAGTTGAAGTAACGTCAGGCACTTTTGACACAACGAATTTAGTGACGGGAGACGATTCTACGGCGACCATGACGCCCGCAACCATCAACCTTTCAGGAATAGGTATGCAACTTTCTTATATGGAATTTGTCGCGGTGAGCGGAAATACCATAGAAGCGGACAAATATGGCATCACGATGACAGCCCCGGCTGATGACATTATTATCTCCGATAATTCTTTTTATGGGAATGGATCGGCTCTCTATGGCATTCGGCTTGGGGATGTACTGAATAGGCTCACTATAGAGGGAAACAACATCCGCGATTATAACTGGCGTGGGGTTTTATTTGAAGCCGACTCCGTTCCTACCGCGTGCCAAATCGTCAATAATAAAATCTCTGCCGTCGATCATGCTTCTGGAGGAGGCATCGTGTGGGATATGACATCAGTGGTGGGGGCGGACAATACCCTTGCTAACAATTATTATCAAGCTACCGTCTATTATAAAACAAAAGAGTCAGGCAGCTACGTCGTGG
>SDBV01013467.1_pt1 | contig 10414 bp, 8 predicted proteins | sample 2277081 | NCBI WGS metagenome assembly SDBV01 (sample SAMN10402039, study PRJNA504765) | marine sediment metagenome | isolation source: marine sediment core GS10_PC15, 223 cmbsf | place: Arctic Ocean: Southern Knipovich Ridge | collected 2010
GTTGTGAATCGCTATTTTTGTGGCAAAGTGGAAAACGGTCGTTTTCTCGATTTCAGAAAGTCATCGTTGGACAGAGATGTATTTGAGGCTATCTGGCCAAGCGCCTGGCGCAGCGGCCTTGGCGTATTCATGAGTTATGGGTTGATTCAACTAAGCGGTCTGTTCTATGCTCAGATAGAAGCGGGCAAAAGCGTAACATCTTATCTTTTAGGTCTTCGCTTGATTCAAGCGATTAGTCAGTTCTCACAAGCCCCTTTTTATAGCAAATTACCTATCCTGGCAAGATTGAACGCATCTGGAAGCATAGAGAAGCTAATAGCATTAGCAAAACAAGGTATGTTTTTGGCGCACTCAACTTACGTGGTTCAGATAGTGTTAATGAGCATTTTGGGGCCACTGATACTTGGCAAAATAGGCAGCAAGGTAGCTTTTCCGGATAATCTCCTTTGGGTGTTGTTGACTCTGGCGATCTTTGCGGAGCGCTACGGAGCTATGCATATTCAGTTATACAGCACAACTAATCACATAGTCTGGCACATTGCTACCGGTGTGACAGGAGTGATAATGGCCGTACTCAGTTTGCTTTTCATAAGAACACTGGGGATTTACACTTTTCCGATGGCAATACTGATTTCCAACATATCTTTCTATTCGTGGTATTGTGCGAGACTGTCCTATAAGGCATTTAAGATTAAGATATGGAACTTTGAAAAGCTAACGTTTGTCTGTCCATGTGCGGCCTTAGGCTTGTTCTACTTTGCAGTAGTACTCTTAAGAATATGACATAGGAGATCACTTTTATTGGAGTGAAAGGAATAGTGAGCAAAGAACCCAGAACAACTATAAACCCGTATTATAATTCTGTAGTATCTATTTTGAAGCCCGTAGCATTGGCGGTGAAACGTTTAGGGTGGGATTTAAATCCGCTATCTTGGGCATCAAGAAAGAAAGTTAAAAAATGGAAAGACAAGTACGCTGGCCAAAAGGCTGTGATTCTATGTAATGGCCCCAGTTTGAATAAAGTTGATTTTGGACAGTTGGACAAATCCGGGGTTTTTACTTTCGGTCTTAACAAAATCAATTTATTGTTTCCCAGAACAGAGTTCAGACCCTCTGTAATTGTGGCAGTAAACCCATATGTTATTGAGCAGAACGCCAAATTTTACAACGAGACGGATATCCCCTTATTTCTGGATTCAAATGGTTCTAAGTATGTAGAATACCGTAAAAACATTCATTTTTTGCATTCTTCAGGTTGTAATGGCCAATTTGCACAGGATTGTTCGATCTCGATAAACCAGGGCTTTACCGTTACCTACGTTGCAATGCAACTGGCTTTTCATATGGGTTTCACGAGTGTGGCATTGGTAGGTTGTGATCACACATTCGCCACTAAAGGCCCTGCTAATAAATTAGTGGTTTCAGGCCAAACAGATCCGAATCATTTTGACCCTAACTATTTCTCTGGGGGACTCAAATGGAATTTGCCGGATTTGACTCAATCCGAATTGTCTTATATGGTGGCCAAACATCTATTTGAATCTTATGACAGAAAAATCGTGAATTGCACAGAAGGCGGTAATTTAGAACTGCTTGAAAGGATCGGGCTTAGCGACTTCTTAAGCACCTGAATGAAAGCTTCTTTGCAGCCTGCGAAAAAGACCGTCGATAAGAAAAAATATGTATTCAAAAAAGAAATCTGAAAACTATCAATCTGAGCGGCATGATGACAGAAATCTTCCGCTTGTAACAATAATAACTATCTGCCTCAACTCCGCGACCACTTTGGAAAAGACCATTAGGAGTGTCTTGCAGCAGACGTATAATAATATTGAGTACATTGTCGTCGATGGCGGCTCTACTGATGGTACGGTTGATATTATAAAAAAGTATGAAGATAAGATCAGTACGTGGAGAAGTGAACCGGATAACGGGATCGCCGATGCCTTTAACAAGGGGGTAGCTTTAGCTACTGGTGAATATTTACAAATAGTCAATTCTGATGACTGGCTTTCGGAAAATCAAATTGAAACAGGTCTGACTAATCTAACAAACTCCTCCTGCGACTTTGTGTTTGGCGACACGATGTATCATGGTATAAATGCAAAGCCGTTATTTTTATATAGGTACCACTCTGATTACCTGAAAGTGATAAGAAGACGGATGCCTGACTTTAATCATCCAACTGTATTGGCAAGAAAAGATATGTATGACAAGATAGGCGGTTTTAATACTAAATACAAAATCGCAATGGATTATGACTGGCTTTTACGAGGTTGCTTGGCAGGATTTAAGGGTTTGTATATTCCAGAGTTGACAGGACATATGCAGCTCTGTGGTATTTCAGACAGTGATTATCTTACGAGTTATAGAGAAATCCGGAAGATTTCAATCAAAAACGGCTATCCAGTTACATTAGCATATTGGCTTTATTTTTTCAGAGTCATCAAAAGCTTTGTAAGGCGAGGTTTAGAATTAGTGTTTCCGAAAAGACTTGTTTTGGCACTAAGGGGTATATTAAATACTCGCTATGATAAGCCGAATACTTCCTCTTGAACATGGCCAGAACGTTCTGTAGGTTGACAAACTACGGCTGAAAGACGAGATTATGTTTATTAAGGTGAGAAGTGAGCGTGACTAGTTCAGGAGCAGGGAAATTAAAGCGTGGTGAAGGCGTACTGCTTAAAACAGCTTTAGCTTGTTTTTTGTTAGCGATAGTACTAATGCCTTTCAATCTTATCGAAAATATGCCGCATTGGTTTGGCGAATTTTCGGTTGAAGGCGCTTTTTACCCGCTGATGGCAGGCTTGCTTTTGTTGGGTATCGATTTTCTTAAAAGAAGGCAACTGTCAATCCCACATCATATTAGCTTTAAACTTTTTGTATTGTTTCTGATATGGGTTTTGATCTCAGGGCTGATGAATTGGCCTGCAATCTCGAACTCCTTTACAAGAGGCAGGTCCGGCCCAAATAAACTTGTTCTACAGTATGTTGTTTTACTTTTTACATTCTCCATGTCCCTAGGCGGTTATCAAATATACACTAAATTAGAAAGGGACAAAATGCTTTCTTTTGTAAGGTACTCAGTTTTGATATCCTTTATCTTATGTGGCGTTTATAGTTTAATTGAGATATTTTATTTCACAGGTTCTGGATTGTCTGAGAAGGTTTTAGTCAACATAAACAGTCTTTACAGAACAAGTACATTGCTGTGGCCAAACTTGCGAAGTGTTTGCGGAGAACCTTCATGGTTTGGAAGTTATTTTGCTTTTGCTTATCCCTGGCTGCTTGCTTGTATTTTTTTTAGTAAAAAACGCGGTTTGGTTTATTTGATCCTCATTATATATTCGTGGCTTATGGTATATCTAACGTTTTCCAGAACAGCATATTTAACGCTCATAGCAGAAACGCTTTTGTTTGTTGTATTAATTGCGATAACAAAAGCATATCGAAATCAGAAAAGATTGTATTATGCGCTTATAGTTTCAGCAATCAGCATTATTGCAATTGTCAGTTACAATTCTCATTTGGGCTCCGACAAAGCCAGAGAAACCATCGTTTCTTTGATTGATCCAAATACAACTCGTCAAATATCAAATATTACCCGGATCGGATCGGCCGTAACTGCCATCAATATGGGATGCGACAACCCTGTTTTTGGTGTAGGCCTTGGGCAATATGCTTTTTTCATGCCCCAATATGTTCCAGATTGGGCCCTGGAATCGCATGAGATCAGAGGCTACCTTGATACAAATAATACCACCATGTGGGTGCCTGCCCACTGTCTTTTTACAAGAATATATGCAGAGACTGGGGCGGTTGGGTTGCTAATTTGGTTAGGTATCTGGGGTAGCATAGCTTTTTCATTGTTAAAAAGACTTTATGAGACAAAAGGAAAAGATGACGGTCAAGGGCTTTGGCTGATTATCATATTGATTTGCTTGGCAGGGGTCATGCTGCAGGGGTTTAACTTAGGGTCTTTTCGTTTTATGGGTTATTGGCTCTTACTGCCTGTTCTTTGGGTTAGCTTGTCACAGAAAGAAGTGTGTGCCTCTAATGAAATTAAATAATATTAGTGATATTTTTAGAATGTATGGGGTGTTGGGAACGATACGGCTTTTCCTGGATTGGCTCCAGACTAAGATTCTATTCCGTAGAGTTAGAATAATACGCCGACCATATTATATCAGAGGAAAAAAGAACATAGATTTTGGGAACAATCTTACCGTTGGAGTTGGCTTGCGCATAGATGTTTTTCTAAAAGATGATACTACCGGATTAATTATAGGCGATAATGTACAGCTGAACGACTATGTTCATATTGGGGTTAGCGAAAAGGTGACGATTGGCAATAACGTATTGGTTGCCAGTAAGGTTATGATAATCGACCATAATCACGGATCTTATAACTCAATTAAATCTTCCAACCCTGAATCTAAACCAGCTGAACGTGAGTTGGTTTCAAAGCCTGTGATAATAGAAGATAATGTTTGGATCGGCGAACTTACAAGCATTTTGCCTGGTGTAACAATCGGAAAAGGTTCTGTTATTGGGGCTTCATCTGTTGTTATCAATAACATTCCACCTTATAGCATAGCTGTCGGAAATCCTGCAAAAGTAATTAAAAAATATAATTTCAAAACGAATACATGGGAAAATGTCCAAGCCTAAAATTGTAATTTCAGCGATTAGTCTTACAGAAGGCGGGCCGTTATCGGTATTGCGTGACTGTCTAATTGAATTACGCGAAAATTGGAAGTCTAAATACGATATACTTGCATTAGTAAACAGGGCCGACCTTATTGGAGTAGATGGCATAGACTATCTTGAGTTTCCAAAGTCACGAAAGAGTTGGTTTTTCCGCTTATATTACGAATACATTGCGTTTAACAAACTTTCGAAGAAACTTCGCCCCGAGCTATGGTTATCACTACACGATACAACACCATTTTTATCCGATTGTGAGCAGGCAGTATATTGCCATAACCCATCGCCTTTTTACAATCCAAGTCTGAGTGAGTTTCGATTTGACCCTCGGTTTGGATTGTTTACTTTCCTCTATAAATACTTATATCGAATAAATATACATAGCAATAGATATGTTATTGTACAGCAGCAGTGGCTCAGACGCGAATTTCAACAACAATTTAATCTGAAGGAAAATATAATAGTCGCCCATCCTGCTATTGAGCATTTAAACATAGCTCAAAATACAACTTCTAAGCAGGATTCAAAAATTGTTTTTATTTATCCATGCCTGCCGAGAGTGTTCAAAAACCTTGAGATAATATGTCAGGCCGCAAAGATACTCGAGCAAAAAGGGCTTCGCGATTTCGAGGTTCTTTTAACACTTGACGGAACTGAGTCCAAATATTCAAAGCGTCTTTATAATAAATACAAAAAAATAGCGTCATTGAATTTCATTGGAATCCAAACTCGTGAGAAAATATTTGAATATTACTCTAAAACAGATGCATTGATCTTCCCATCAAAACTTGAAACCTGGGGCATGCCAATAACTGAATTTATCCAGCATGATAAACCTATCTTTTTATCTGACTTGGAATATGCCCATGAAACCGCCGGTAATTACAATAAGGTGAAATTCTTCGATCCGGAAAACCCAGCCGACCTTGCCGAAAAAATGTACGCTTTTATTCAGAATAAAATAGTTTACGATCAAACGTCGGACGATAAAATAAAGCCACCTTTTGCAGCTAACTGGAAAGAGCTGTTCGAAATCTTACTTAACACAAATGAACGATAAGTGTACAATAGCAGTATCAATAGTGACGTATAAAAACAGTTTTGCCGAGTTGCAAAAATGTGTAAATAGCATACTCGCCAGTACAATCCCCGTTGAACTACGGATCATAGATAATTCGCCCCAAGACCATATAAGATCGATTTGCACTCCCGAGGTCAAGTACACATTTAATAATGCCAATCTTGGCTACGGTGCGGGCCATAATATTGCAATCAGAAAATCAATAGAAAACGATATTAAGTACCATCTAGTCGTAAATCCTGATGTGTATTTTGACGCAGATGTATTAGAGAAATTATACGAATTTATGCAGGCCCATTCCGATGTGGGTTTTGTGATGCCTAAAATACTACACCCTGATGGTTCACTCCAGCATTTGTGCAAATTGCTGCCTACCCCCTTTGATCTATTTCGCAGGAGGTTTATGCCTCCTTTGCAGTATTTCAACAAGCAGAATGAAAAATACGAGTTGAGATTTACGGGCTACGGCAAGGCAATGGAAGTCCCTTACCTTTCCGGATGTTTTATGTTTCTAAGCACGCAAGCGTTGAAAAAAGTCGGATTATTTGATGAACGATTTTTCATGTATCTTGAAGACACGGATCTGTCAAGACGGTTACATAAATATTATAAAACGGTATATTTTCCTGATGTTTCGGTATATCATAGTTATGGAAAGGGCTCTTATAAAAACTTAGACTTGCTGAAATATCATATCAAGTCCACAATTAGCTATTTTAGCAAATGGGGATATTTTTTCGACGACGAAAGAAAAACCGTAAATGCAAACACCTTGAAAAAATATTTTGAGGCTATATCGTTAACTTCTACAGATCAGACAAATGATTCAAAAGAAGCTGCTATTAAAGTTTCAATAATTACAGTTTGCCTCAATAGCGATCAGACAATCGAAGATACTGTCAAGAGTGTGTTTAACCAGAGTTATAAGGATATTGAGTATATCGTTGTTGACGGCGCTTCTACTGATGGCACTCTTGATCTTCTGATGAAATACCGCAATCAAATACACAATTATATATCCGAATCGGATAAAGGTATCTACGAAGCTATGAACAAAGGCCTTAAGCTGGCGTCTGGCGATATAATTGGGATACTCAACAGTGATGACTTTTATTACGATTCAGATGTTGTCAAAATGGTAGCGGAAATTTTTAGCAATAATGATATAGATTGCTGCTACGGCGATTTAGAATATGTTGATTATCACAACACCGACGAAGTTGTCCGAAAATGGACTTCAAGGCCATATACGCCCGGCCTTTTCAGGAAAGGCTTTCATCCGCCACACCCAACCTTTTTTGCTAAAAAAGAATTATTTGAAAAATACGGCTATTTCAATCTTGATCTTGACATCTCCGCGGATTATGAGTTAATGCTTCGATTTATGGAAAGACATGGCGCTAAATCATTCTATATACCCCATGTTTTTGTGAAAATGAGAAGCGGTGGTGCTAGCAACAGAAATCTTAAACAAATTATAAAGGCAAACTGGCAATGCTATAAGGCATGGCGAATAAATGGCTTTGAAGTCTCAACAGCCACTATATTAAAAAAACCTTTTTCAAAGATTTTTCAATACTTCTATGCGAAAAATTAACCAGATATTCTTTAAGAGTATTGTTCTACTGCTTGATTTTGCTTTGATCATAGCGGCTTTCTATCTGTGCTTTTTCATTAGATATGGTGTCAATATTCCCGCGGTCAATTTTGAGCCTTTCAAAAGGTGTTTTCTTGGATTAGGTTTTATTTATATTCTGGCTTTTAGTTTCGCAGGGATGTTTCAGAAGAGATTTGCTTCGCATTGGCAGCTATGCCGAAAAGTCTTTTTAGGCGTAGTTTTCGGTACCCTTTTTTCGGTTGTATTTCTATATGTCTTCAGGATCAAATGGGCGTCATTTCCTTCAAGTATTTTTATTTTGGTCATACCTGTCGGGTCGGTCTTGATAGCGATTGCTAATATTATAGCGTTTCGATTGGCAAAACGTTTAATAACCAAGCTTATTGTTGTGGGGCAAAATAAGGACGAAGAAATATTTATAAATCGATCCCGTTTGCAAGTTCATCGCGTAGATAATATCATTGATATTTTAAACTACGAAGATTTCGATGAAGTTCTTATTTGCGAGCGTATTCACGAAGACTCTCAACTCAATTTGCTGACTTATTTACTTGCAAGGCTCGATATAAATGTCAGTTTCAGTCCGAATTTATATGCAGAACTTCTTTCAGACAATCTAAACCAAGGCAATACTTTAAAATCTATCGCGACCTTACTTGGCAGGAAATCTGACATGGAAGAGTTTTTGATGACAGCTGTTGATACTATTGGTTCTTTCTCGTTTTTAATACTGATTTGGCCTCTTATGCTTGTTATAATCCTACTCATAAAAGTTACGTCTAAAGGCCCGGTTTTTTATACGCAGCAAAGGATTGGAAAAAACGGCAGGAAATTTACTATCTACAAGTTCAGATCTATGGTGGAAAATGCTGAGAAGATGTCAGGTTTCCAGCCGGCAGAAGAAGATGACGCTCGCATCACAGGGGTTGGGCGAATTTTAAGAAGTACGCGGATAGATGAACTTCCACAATTATGGAACATATTGAAGGGGGAAATGAGTCTGGTAGGCCCAAGACCGGAAAATCTATATCGTGTGGAAACACATAAGGCCTTGCAAGGGCTGAGGCTTGCAGTTAAGCCTGGCCTTACGGGACTGGCGCAAATACGCAGTCTTTATGACTTAAACCCCGAGCATAAAATAAAATATGACTACCTGTACATTCAGCGCAGATCATTGCTTTTGAATATCATTCTTTTAGCAAGAACGGTTCCGATCATGTTTTCAAAAAAGGGGTGGTAAAGCTAAAGTATCTTGTAAATATTAATCCTTTTTTTCTTTTTCCTCTTATCTACCCACGCTGAGTATTCTTTTTGCATCTCTATGCCAAATCCAAGCTTTTCGTCTTCATTCTTCTCAATTCTTACTATATAGTTTACATGCTTAGTAACCTTTTCGCTATATAGCCTTCCTTCCCGCTCAGCATAAAAATATAATCGTCTGTCAGGAACAGCTATAATATCTTCTTTGCCTGTGTTTTTCCTTAGCCACTTTGCAGCTAACAGATACCCTTGCTTCTCGATGCGGATAGGCCGAAGAAGCTTTGGTAGGCAAATACATATTCCAATTATAAACAAAACGTAAAGCATGTTTTTTGCTTTGTTTGAGATATTAATTGTTAGAATGTCCCTGTGGTTCCTGGATACGATCCAAAAACTAAATAATTTCAAACCTGTTGGTATATAAAATATTGTAAAGACTGTCAGGGGCAGAATATATCTGTGAGTTAAATCTGGTTTTATATAACAGTACCGCAGGAAAAGAAAAATTATATTAAGTAGGACTAAAGGTATTATTAAAAGTTTTTCTTCTTGTGTAGCAACCTTTCGAAAATGATGATGAATGCCTACGAGTAAAGGTAAAACAAAAAACCACATCAAATTTGCTCCCGCCTTCTCAATCAGATTCCCAGCTGCTTCGACAGCTCTAGTTGTAATGCCCGCCGAATATTGAACCACCATTCCGCAATTGTGAATATAATCCGTTCTTTGTTCGTCAGGTTCTATATTCGAGGAAAAAGATTTGATAATGGGGTAAAGTTTGTCGGGTAGTATTCTTCCTTTTATCATTGTATATGGGCCAACGGGAATTAGAAACCCCACAATAAGCAAGGCAGCAGCCAGTGTAATCTTTTTTTGACCAAACGTTTTTACTCCTTTTAAAAAGCAGTACGTCAGCCAGATTATTCCGTAAATAATCACTTGTATACATACCTGTCTAATCGTATACCCAAGCCCAGAAGATAAACCCGCCAGACCAAAAACCCACCAATTCCGGTTCTTAGCCCCCCACAAAATCGCCCAAAAGCCGCAAGCAAGAAAAAATATATGCGGCCAATCTCTTAACACATCGCTTCCAAACTCTGCTGGATATGGCAAGAAAATTAGAATTAGAAGGGCCCAAAAGCTGTTTTTACCGCCAACTAATAATTTCCCAATAAAGTACAACGGTATAAGTGCAAGCAGCCTGCATAACAAAGTTACGATTTGAGCAGAATATATCCAGGTAAACACAGATGAACCATCTGAAAATAAAGCTACACACTTATGGGACAGAAATATCAGGAAAGGATAGCCAGGCGGATGAGCTTTTATGATTTTGATCGGGTCGCTTGAAAATTGTTGAGCGTGTTCAATATATAACACTCCATCCTTAGAGATCATTACAGTTGTAACGATTAGATATATACCTATTCCAAGAGCAATTGCCGATAGAATCATAATATTGATAAGGTCTTGTTTTTCTAACAACCGCGATGCTTCTTTGTCAAGAGCCCATTGGAAGTGTGCGGTTTTAGAGTTTCCAAAATCTTGTCGGGTTTTGTTCACTGTCTTGTCCTCGGTTTAAAACAATTTAAACGCAAACCACATTATTGTTACCCAAACGAGAAAACAAAATAAAATCCCCAATGTCAAACCCAAACTGAATTCTTTTCGATTAGGCCAAATTGGCCAACCATATCGAGCAGACTCGTTATGACTCTCTTCTTCATTCTTCATCTTATACACCC
>SDBV01013468.1_pt1 | contig 10414 bp, 9 predicted proteins | sample 2277081 | NCBI WGS metagenome assembly SDBV01 (sample SAMN10402039, study PRJNA504765) | marine sediment metagenome | isolation source: marine sediment core GS10_PC15, 223 cmbsf | place: Arctic Ocean: Southern Knipovich Ridge | collected 2010
GTCTACATCCACGACATCAACGGTTTGTCCAAGGACTTCATCGACAAAGTGCGCGTCCCCCCGCGAGGTGGGCGATACGGTCCCTTCGGGCCTACAAACGGAACACCCGCCGTGGGCATAACCATAGCGGGGGCCACGGGAAAGGGCGTCCTCACCTCCCTCCAGGCCATCTACTACGGTTTCTTTTTCCTCTGCGGGTTTCGCGCTCTTCATCCTCTGCCTGTTACACGTTTCAATCTGAACAGAGCGACGGAGCAAACTCAGGGGCGGGGCCAGGATCTCGCCAAGGCGGCCCAAAACCCCCATCCCTTCGAGCCGAAGGGACTGGGAGATCGCATGGCTTACTACCAGAGCATAGAGCTCGTCAACTCGGATCCGGTGAGGGACAATTTTTATATCACCCAGAATGTCTATGACGAACTGAAGGGCCGCCTATCGGCGGAGACCCTCCGCCCGGTCGAGGACAGCATGAGGGCGGCACAGGATCTCATCGAAGGGGGACGACCGCAAGAGGCGGCCGATCCCGTCTGGAAGGCCTACCTGAAAGCGGTCGAACTCTGGGAGGCGCTGTAAGGGCAGCAGCCGGGCCACGGGCACCGGGGGTGACAGCAGGTTCGGCGGGTGGCCCTAAGCATGCGGGCGGCGGCATGCGCCTTGGCTGAAAGCTGAAAGTTTTCGCTTGTCAACAGAGCTTCAATGTTCGTAATATATAGGATGCAAGGGGGAATGGATGTCAGACAGAGAGGCTGACAACAGGTTCGACAGTGACATCCTCGAAGAGGTAACAAAAGAGGTTGATGAACCTGATATGTACAAGGTGGTCCTTCACAACGACCACTACACGACAAAGGATTTTGTCGTCGAAGTCATTCAGAAAGTCTTTCACAAGCCCGCTATCGAGGCAACAAGGATCATGCTGCACGTTCACAAGAGTGGAAAGGGTGTCGCCGGCGTCTACACCTTCGACATCGCCCACACAAAGGCGGCCCAGGTCCACCAACTGGCCCGAGAACGGGAGTTCCCCCTCAAATGCTCTGTTGAACCTGCACCATAGAGGCCGCAAATAGAGGCCGCAAATAGAGGCCGCAAATAGAGGCCGCAAATAGAACGAGGGTTTCGAAAGGTAACGAAGGTAACGCATGAGGGTTAGCGACGAACTACAGAGTATCTTGAAGGCTGCCTATCTCAACGCCAAGGAGCGGCAGCACGAGTATCTGACTCCCGAGCATATCCTGCATGCAGCTCTCTTCTTTGATCTATCCCGAGACATCGTAAAGAACTGCGGAGCCGATCCGGACACGATCAAGACCCAGGTCGAAGAACACCTCGAAAAGCAGATACCGGTGGTCGATAACTCGGAGCCCCTGCAATCGATCGGATTTCAGGGGGTTATCGAGCGGGCCATCTTCCACACCGAAGCCGCCTCCAAGGAGACGGTGGACATCGGGGATATTCTGGTTTCGATTTACGACGACGACCAGTCCTTCGCCTCTTACTACCTTCGAAAATCGGGCATAACCCGCTACGAGCTTCTCAGAACCATCTCCCATGGAGGCATTCTGGAATCTTCGGACGGCGAAGAACCCTCCGAGGAAACCCCTGCGGACAACTCCGCAGAGCAATCCCCTGAGCCCTTCGACGAGGAAGAGCAGCCGGGTCCCTTCCCGCAGATGAGACGTAAGGCCAAAAAGAGCGCTCTCTCCCTCTTCACACGGGAGCTGACTCAGGCGGCCAGGAACGGTGAGCTCGAGCCTCTCATAGGGAGAGAGGACATCCTTGAGCGCACCATTCAGGTGCTTTGCAGGCGGCTCAAGAATAATCCGATATTGGTGGGCGAGCCGGGAGTGGGCAAGACCGCCCTCGCAGAGGGACTAGCCCAGAGGGTTGCTGAGGACCGGGTCCCCAAGCTGCTCAAGGGCTACAGCATCTATGCCCTGGACATGGGCGGCGTCGTTGCAGGAACCCGCTACAGGGGTGATTTCGAAGAGAGGATGAAGAAGGTCATTGCTGAGCTCGAGAAGAAGGAAAACGTTATCCTCTTCATAGACGAGATCCACACAATCGTGGGAGCCGGTGCCGCTTCGGGGGGCACCATGGATGCCTCCAACCTTTTAAAACCGGCCATCGCTTCGGGCAAGCTTCGATGCCTCGGAGCCACGACCTATGACGATTTCAAAAAATACTTCGAGAGAGACAGAGCCCTCGCCCGGCGATTCCAGCCGATCGAGATCAATGAGACCACCCCCGATGAGACCTTCCAGATCCTCCTGGGGCTGCGCGAACGCTACGAAACGTATCACGAGGTCACCTACACCGACGAAGCACTGAGGGCGGCGGTGGATCTCTCGGATCAGTACATCAACGACCGTCACCTGCCGGACAAAGCCATCGATGTTATAGACGAAGCGGGCGCCTATACGAGAATCCTTGCCTTCCGGGCGCTGTCGGAGGAGGAGGGCTCTCAACCCGAGCTCACAGATAAGGACATCGAAAAAATCATCTCTAAGATTGCAAAGATACCGGAGAAGTCTGTTTCCACATCCGAAACGGACCGGCTCAAGAATCTGGATGTGGATCTCAAAAAGGCGCTCTACGGTCAGGATCAGGCCATCGAAGCCGTTGTCCAGGCCGTCAAGCGCTCCAGGGCCGGTTTCAAACAGCCTGACAAACCCGTGGCTTCGTTTCTGTTCGTAGGACCCACCGGGGTCGGAAAGACGGAGCTGGCGAGGCAGCTGGCCAGCAGTTTGGGTGTGGCCATGCATCGCTTCGACATGAGTGAGTACCAGGAGAGGCATACCGTTGCCCGGCTCGTAGGTTCTCCTCCCGGCTACGTCGGTTACGAAGAGGGGGGCCTGCTCACCGATGTGATCCGCAAGACGCCCCATGCGGTCCTTCTGTTGGACGAAATCGAGAAGGCCCACCAGGACATCTTCAACATTCTTCTTCAGGTGATGGATTACGCCACCCTGACGGACAATCAGGGCAGGAAGGCGGACTTTCGCAACGTCATCCTCATCATGACTTCCAATGCCGGGGCCAGGGAGTTAGGAAAGACAGCGATAGGCTTCGTTGATAGAACCACCGGCGGGGAGGCCATTGAGGACGCTGTTGAACGCATCTTTGCGCCGGAGTTCCGCAACCGCCTCGACAAAGTCGTGAGCTTCAACCACCTGGACGAGGAGATCGTGCTTCAAATCGTGGACAAAGAGCTCAAGCTGTTCGAAGCCCAGCTCGCCGAAAAGAGTGTGAACCTGGAGGTGACCCTCGAGTGCCGTCGATGGCTCGCACACGACGGTTTCAGCTCGGAGTTCGGAGCCCGAAATATCGCCCGGCTGATTCAGGACAAGATCAAGACCTATTTCGTGGATGCTGTTCTCTTTGGTGAGTTAGCCGGAGGCGGGAAGGCCATAGCCGATCTGGTAGACGAAGAGGTTGTGATCAAACCCGCCAAAAAGAAAAGAAAAGCAACCAAGGGGAAGAAGAGCGGTACCAAGGGCGATACCGAAAGCGCTACCGAGAGCGGTGCTGCGAAACCGAAGACCGCCGCTTCGGCCAAGAGCAAGGCAGCTGCAGACGAACCCGAGGTAAAACCCGAAGTTATCGACGCCGAAGAGACCCCGGACTAAGCTATTCTTCTTCTGCCGAGTCTTCTTTTTCCAACTCGTCTAAATTAGCTTGCTCGACATTGCCTGCATCCTCTCTATCCGGACGAGGTCCAGGGTTTGGCTCGCCGACGGAGCGCCGCCCGCGCGGATCGCGTCCAGGCCACCCCTCAACCGGCCACCTCCCGGCAACGAAGGGCAGGGCGTCGTTGAGAGCTTCGATTTGCCCCTGCTCCGCCTCGTTAACCTGACCGATGTAGGTTTCCATAATAGAGCGAAGCTTGTCGTCGTAAAATCTGTGCATGCTGTGGTTGGACTCGGCGTGAAAGCCCCGGCGGATCTTGTGGTGCGAGCCTGCGCCCGGATCGAAACGCGTCACGCCGTTGTTGATGGCCCATTCGATAGGGCTGTAATAGCAGGCGTTGAAGTGCAGGGCGTTTATCCACTCAAAGGCACCCCAGTAACGACCAACTATGAGCCCGCCCTTCTTAAGGAGAAATGACATGGCCACCGGTATCTCGGGATCCTGCTCTTTGAACGCCGCCATGAAGAGTAACCTGTGGCGGAAGCCGTCGTAGAGTCCCTCGAAGAACTCCCGTGTCAGATACTTGGCAGCCCACGGACCGAACCGGGCGTTGGTCTTGTCATAGAGCTCATACATCAGGGAGAAAAAAGATCGAGGGATTTCGTCCCCGGTAAGGGGCTTGATAGTGATGCCCTGGCTGGCCATGGCTTTCCGCTCCCTGCGAATGTTTCGCCTCTGGTTCTTGTTAAAGACCGCCAGGTAATCATCAAAGCTCTTGTACCCCGGATTTTTCCACGCATAGCTCTGATGGAGCCAGCTGCTGAAACCCAGGCCCTCTAACTTGGGCCGCCACTGGGGATCGACAAAGTTTAAGCTGCATCCGTGAATCCCGTGACGCTGGCAGAGCTTGTCGATCTGGTTCACCATGACCGCGGTGAGGCGCTCTTCGTTTTCGCCCGGGGCGATGAGGAATCGATACCCTACGGATGGGGTGGCGGGACACATGCCCACCATCTTGGGATAGTACGCCACTCCGAGCTGCGATGCCACGTCCGCCCACATGTAGTCATAGACGAACTCCCCGGCGCTGTGGCTCTTGATATAGAGAGGAGCGGCGGCTATCAGCTGGCCATCCGACGAGATCGTTAGGTGGTAGGGCAGCCATCCGGTCTGCGGTACGATGCTGCCTGAGACCTCCATCTGGCGCAGCCATTCCCATTCGAGAATCGGTGTCTCCAGGGGTACGGCGAGGGCATCCCAGGCTACCTGTTCGATTTCCGAGATCTTGTTGTGCCAGGCTACGGTGTAGGAGATCTTACGCTGACCCGTCATAAAAGTACTTCGGCTCCTCGATATAGCGATCGAAACGGAAGTAAGTATTGACTAATATACGCTAAATTGAGCCGCCGCGTCAGGTTTTCTGTATCAGAGGACCCGGGGGTTGTGGATGATCCCGGCCCCGTTGGGACCGAGAAAACCAAAGATCTCACCGCCGTCGATACTGAAGCTTACTCCGTTCACGGCGGTGACGCCGGGGTATTTTTTGTGTCCTAACAGGAGCCCCTACTCCGATGTGCTTTCGCAGGGATGCCCGGCCGCCTCCCCGTGGCACTCCTTGATCTGCTCAGGGGTGCACTCCGAAGGCTTGCCCTTGAGTTTTTCAGGCTTCTGGCACTGTGATTGTGACTGCGATTTGTCGTCGTAGCAGCAATTCATTTTCCTTCCTCCTATCGTCGGTTTTATCCTCTCAGCCATCCATGCTGACGAACTCCTTGCCCAGGATCTCAGAGACTGCCCTGTTGAACTCCGCAAGCCTCTTCCTGTTGAGAGTGTAGTGAACCAGATACCCTCCCCTCTGCCCGGTTACCAGGCCTGCCCGCCGCAGAATCGCCAGGTGTTGTGAGACCGCCGGCTGGCTGATATCCAGAAACCTGGTAATGGCGTTCACGCAGAGTTGCTTCCCGGAGATCAGCTTCAGGATCTTGATCCTGGATGGGACCGAAAGGGCTTTGTAGATATCGGCCAACTCGCTCTCTGTCATTTCAATAAGCTTATAAGCATATACTTATAATAAGGATAAAAATAAATACAGTCAAGCAATGGGGCACTGCCTCCCGACAAAGACAATCCTACCCCATTTTCAAGTATTATTGCTCCTCGGACGGTTCATGTGTATTATATCATATCATAGATACGCGAAGAGCCGCTTTGGAAAGAGGATACAAGAATGCCAATATTCGAATATCGATGTAACGACTGCGGGAGGGTCAGTGAGTTTCTAGTCGGGGTCAGTCAGGAGACACCAGCGATCCGGTGCTCATCCTGCAGCAGCATGAAACTCGAAAAGATGTTCTCAGCATTGAGTTTCGTGTCAAAGGACTCCGCTCCCATACCGGCCGGCTGCGAGACCTGCTGCGGGAGCAATGAGTCGCACGAAGCGTTTGCCTGCGCTAATTCCAGCTCCTGCCCACGGTCCTAGTTCTAGCAACAGAGCAATGCCGGCGATCGGACTCGGACCGATACACTTTTTATTTACGCCATATTGGCCACGATTTGAATCGCTTTGGCCCAATTTCGGACCGTTTTACCAACCAAAGAATTATCCATCTTTTAGAAGGGGAAGTATAGCTTCCTTCGATACGAAGGCCGCGTCCTGTTTCCGGTCTAGAAACGGAGAAACATCCCGAACTGCCTGCGCCCAATCGACGTCAGTCAGTTTGCGCCTGATGATATCGTGCCAGTTCTCCGGCGTTATTAACGGCCCGTCCCATGCCGTTTTCCGGAGAGCGTTGTTTAGCTGAATGAAATTTGGAGGCGGCCAACTCGAATCCGAGAGATACCAGGATAAGTCATAAAGATCCCGTCCCTTCGTGTACTTGCGGGTCAGAATGGCGTGCAGCTTGCCGGCCAACAACGACGAACGGTCGTAGTGTAGTAGATTCAGCATTACGAAACGACGCACAATCCGCGTCACGGTGTTCGCTCCACCGGGAGGATTCGTGTCGAGCTCGATCTTTACCGCAAGCACCTCATCTCTGTTCGGCGAAACCCCGAGCTCGTACAGCAACCCGCGGAATTTAATGAAAGCTGCCTCTACTGCAGTTTGAAAACGTGTACTGACTTCAACCTTGTAGGTTTCCCGCCGAAGATCAGCTTGCACCCACTCAATCAACTCGCTAAATCGTGCAGTTTTTCCAGGTGTAGTGAGTGAAAAACCAAGGTCCTCCGAATAGCGCGGAAGACTGAACAGGAAACGCAACGCCGTCCCTCCGAGGAAAGCCCAGTTCGCGAACGCACCGTGGTCCTGAAGCGTCTGGAGAATTCGGGCCTGTAAGTATTCACGTGTGGTGCTGCGTCGGCGTAAATCATCAGGTTCATCGCGAAGGATCTCGACCAGCAGGGGCTTCATTCTATTCGTCCTTATCCCAGAGTTCAATGAGCCGATTAACGGCGCGCTTAACCTTGAAAGAACCGCTGTTTTCAACAGCTTTCCGCAGGTCTTCGAGATCAAGGTACTCGGGTCTCTCCAGGCGAAGTTCGCGAAGCCATTCTACTTCGTCGCTATATGGAGTCAGGTACAGCAAGTCGACAAGAGCCTTCTGGGGAGTAGCAAGCAAAGCGCGTTGATTCAGGGAAATTTCAATCTCAGTGAAACCGTAAAAAAGTCGTGGGGCAACGTGGCGAAACTGAAAGCGCCCGATTGGAGTCTCGACCTCTTCCGGACGCCCTGTTGTTATGCTCGTGGTGACAGGTACGTCTTCCGGAATCATATTGTAGCGCGCCAAAGCCGATTGAAGGCTGACATACGATGCTTTTTTAAGTACATTGGCGACGGCGAACGGATGTGCCGCGAATCCGACGTATGGTTTCTTGAGCATATACACCCCTCTTCTTAGCTTGAAGATGCGTCCGCTCTTGACCCATCGGTCTATCTGCCGTCGTACATCTGCAGGAGAATGCTGACCTGCCAGGATCTGCCCGGTCCGAAATAGACCGCCTGATAGTACCATCTCTGACAGTTCATCGATTCTCATGGCAATAATATGACATATTTGTCTATCTGTTGCAATACAAACATAATATGAGGCTGTATAGAATGGGGTCGAGCATAATATTTTACTCTGCAAAAATCATGTCGGAATGCTTTCGTCAGGTGATCGTCAAGTTCTTCTTAAAAAGAGCTTATCAGTGATCAGCACTTTTATGGTGCTCACGATGACCGAGCGGTGGGTGTCTAGCGTCAATACGTTTGGGCCTTTCCTCGCGCCCTGCGTGTATTCTTTAAGTATGACAGGAAGCTGTTCGGCGAAGTATCAAGGCTTATGTTTCAAATTATACACTCTTTCTATAACGGGGCGGCCAGTCCTGGGCTATCGAATTATGGTAACATACTTGAGTGAGGCAACACGGAGGGAATTTATAGTTGACGCTAGACAGAGATCGTTGCGCCTCGAGTATTTTGCGTAGCTCAGGCCACTTTTTGCCGGCATTCGGTGATATGCCGTCGCCAGATCTCCCTCCCTCCGCTATTCAGCGAGATGCTTCTTCGATTGTTTCATGCCTGCATCCTCCATGAAGCAATACATAATAGATGGAGATCATAAAAGTGAATCTGGAATAATCATAGCTGCCAGCTCAAAATATGCTGACCCTTTATATACATTGGAATTATTTTCACCGTCCTATAATATCATAGAAGTGTGGGAGTCGAAGATAGAATTCTCAGAATAGAAATGTGAATGAAACTTCATTCCAACATCAGGCTTTAGCGGTCAAGTTTGTTACACTCGCTGTATGTGATTTCAGTGCTGTGACTCGTTGAGCTTAAGCTGTTCAAGTTATTTGATTGCGGAGTTTGTTTATGGGACTTCGAGGAAGGAAACGTTCCAAAAAGCGATTTGCCTTCGAAGGACTTGCAGCATAGTATCTGTTCTCCTATCATTGGATAAGAATGCTAACAGTCACATCGCAAAACCGCGCCTGCGATTCTTAATGCATAATGGGGAAGTGAAAATGAACATCAGCCAAACGAATGAAGCACAACTAAAACTAGATGAAATTATGAGCATTCTCAACAAAAACAGAGACACGCTGAAGAAGACCCACAAAGTGAAAGAGATAGGCATATTCGGCTCATATGCCCAGGGCAATCAAAAAAAGAATAGTGACATTGATATAATTGTTGACTTCTATGAGATACCAAGCTTGCTTAAATTTGTAAATCTTCAGCGTTTCTTGCAGCGGATATTGTTGGTAAAAGTAGACCTGGTAAGAAAAGGAGCCCTGCGGAAAGAGCTAAAAAAAGGCATCCTCGAGGAAGCAACTTACTTATGAAACGAGATTATTCCCTCTATATTAAGGATATTCTCAATTCTATCGTCCTCATTGAGGATTTCATCGGAAATATGCAATTTAGTGAATTTGCAGAAGACAAGAAAACTTCGAGTGCGGCCATTTATCAGATTGAAATCATTGGCGAGGCATCGAAGCAAATCCCACGAGCCAAAAGGATAAAATATAGCGAAATACCATGGAAAGATATGGCGGGAATGCGAGACAGAATAATCCATTTCTGCTTCGGAATCGATTACGAAATCGTATGGAAGGCGATGAAAGAGGATTTGCCAAATCTGAAGAAACAAATATCTGAAATGCTGCAAGCATTGAAAAACGAAAATTAGCGAATCAACTGCCGGCGGTCGGACTCGAACCGACACGGACCAAAAGCCCACCAGATTTTGAGTCTGGCACGTCTACCAATTTCATCACGCCGGCTATCAGTATTGTGGTCTTGAAACTGCGAATAGGAGAATACTCCTCATAATCCATCCTGTCAAGAAATGAGCAAATCACGACGGACCTTCCCTCAAAACCTTCAAACTCACTACGATTGCTGTAATCTCTGCCCCCGCCGATGCGGCGCAGATAGAACCCGTGGGCGCCGGGGGTTCTGCGGGCAAGGCCAGGATCTTCGTCTTGCGTGGGCCGGTATCCACTGCGGGGAAGAACCTCCTGTCACAGCCCAGAAGGGTTCCGGTACCGTGTTTTTCACGGGCTGCACTTTGAAGTGCAGCTTCTGTCAGAACCATCAGATCAGCCACGAAGGGCTGGGAGCCGAGGTATCCACTGACACCCTGGCAAGGATCTTCCTCGATCTGCAGAAGCAAGGTGCTGAAAACATCAACCTGGTCACCGCCACGCCCTTTATCCCATCGATCATTGACAGCTTCCGTCTGGCTCAAAAGAGAGGCCTCTCTGTGCCTATGCTCTGGAATACCTCGGGTTATGAGAGCGGAGAATCCCTCGAATTGCTGGATTCATTCGTCGATATCTACCTGCCGGATCTCAAGACCCTCGATCCCGTTCTGTCCGACCGGCTCTTTGCTGCACCCGACTATCCAGAGGTGACCCGTATCGCCCTCATTCGAATGACTGAAAGCAAGGAAGCCGTGTTTGAGGGAGATAAGCTGCAACGGGGTGTGATGGTAAGGCATCTTGTCTTGCCCGGAGAGCTGGAATCGACTAAGGAGGTCCTCCAGTGGTACCGCGAGAATCTCTACGGACGGGCCCTTCTCTCCCTGATGTTTCAGTACATCCCGGTTTCACACGGACAGTCTGTTCCTGCCCATACGCGGCCGAGCACCTCGTTTGGAAAAGAGTCCAGGGGCGCCACCCCTTCTTCTTCTAACACTCCCATTCCTCTATCCAATCGCCGGGTAAAGCGCAACGAGTACGACTTGGTTTTCAAGTGGCTGGAAGAGCTGAAAATAGAAGAAGGTTTTGTTCA
>SDBV01013469.1_pt1 | contig 10413 bp, 11 predicted proteins | sample 2277081 | NCBI WGS metagenome assembly SDBV01 (sample SAMN10402039, study PRJNA504765) | marine sediment metagenome | isolation source: marine sediment core GS10_PC15, 223 cmbsf | place: Arctic Ocean: Southern Knipovich Ridge | collected 2010
TTCGGCTCCGGCGCGGTGAAGGCGCTGTACGACACCGTGCGGGGCGAGAACGGGCGCAAGAACACGGCGCTCGCCACTGTGGAGGCGCTGACGGACAAGGCGACGCGCGACGATGCGACGTGGGCCTTCACCACCGACCGCCTCCCCGGTACAGATGAGCGGGTGCTGAAAGTGACGATCGCGGGCTCGACGAAGCCTCAGCGCGACTCGGTAGCTGGAGCGGCCGACGTGCAGTTCGGCTCCGGCGCGGTGAAGGTGCTGTAGTGGCGAAGTGGCCGCTGGTCGGCTACGACGGAGCGACGCAGCTCAACGGCGTCAACACACGCTTCGCGGCCTTCGGCGGGGACTACCAGAGCAACGCGACCGAGGCCGAGACGAAGCAACAGGTCTTCGATACCTACACGGCGAGCAACCTGCGGCTCTACCTCTCCTCGTGGGTCGGGGGCGCGGGCGCCGACGACATGATCGCGCGGCTACGCACCAACGGCGCAGACGACACGATGAACCTCACGATCAACGCCACGGGCGAGCACGAGGACACGAGCAACACCGACGGCCTCGTCACGGGCGACGAGATCAACGCTGAGTTCGACCACTCGGCAGGCGGGCACTCCGACGAGTACACGGTGGAGACGTTCCAGATAACGCTCGACGCCAGCTCTGACGTGCCGCCAATCATGGCGTCGAGCACATGGAATAAGACCGCAGGGCAGGTGGAATACGCTGCGATTCAGGGGGCGCTGTCAAACAGAACGACGGCGACCGACGTTGATTACACGATGCGTGCCACGCGCACAATCCGTGACTTGCGGGTGTTCTGTACCGCGCACACAACTACCAATAGCATCAACATTAGCAAGAACACCGGCGGCAGTGGGGCGACTCTGACGGTATCAATTAGCGGTACTGGAGAGTTTCTTGATACGACGAACACTGATTCGTTCGTCGCGGGCGACGAGGTGTCGTACTTTGCAGTGTTCAATGGCGTATACACGATCTCGGTCCTCTCCGTCGAGGCCGACACGTCCTCTGGCGTGCAGATGTACGCCGACCTTGCAGTGGGCACTGGTCAACAATTCTTCGCGCCCAGTGGTAGCACTACATTGGGGGCATCGTCACAATCGACCCGAGTTGAGGCCGAAGAGGCTGCGACGATACAAAACTTGTTCGTCAACTGCGTTACTAACGCTGAGACGCGCTCCATCGAGTCCCGCAAAAACTTCGATGCTGGCAATTTGACAGTTAGCGTCACTGGAACAGGAATCTTCGAGGACACAGCGAACAGTGACAGCCTTGTAGCCGATGATGTGTTGTCGGTTAGGCAAGTCGCCGGTTCATCGGGCAGCAACGGCTACCTCGTTGCGGTGGAGTGGGAGACGAGCGTTGGTGGCGCTACCTTTGAACGTACAATCACTCCTGTCGCGGTCAACCTCGCTGAACGCGAGATCGTTCGCACAGTCGGCTCAGTTGCTGTCAACCTCGTTGAGCAGGACATCACTCGTACAGTTACTCCCACAGCTATTAACCTTGCTCTACAGAACATCACACGTACAATTGGCTCAGTTGCAGTCAACCTCTTACAGGCGGTTGAGCGTGTAGCTCCTGCAGCCGTCAACCTAGTAACATCCCTCACCCGTACGATCTCCTCGGTAGCCATCAACCTACTAGGTGCGGCGGAGCGTGTGGTACCTACCACAGTTAATCTCCGTCAGCTAGCCGTCACGCGTACAATCGGATCTGTAGCAGTCAACCTCGTTCAGTCGTTCGACCGTATAGTCACACCTGTGGCGGTTAATCTACTCGGCGCAGTAGAGCGGATCGTTCCCACAACGGTCAACCTCAAGCTCTTCGCCGTAACGCGAACGATAACCTCTGTAGCAGTCAACCTTGTAGTACCTAATATCACCCGCACTATCTCTACGGTGGCTGTTAACCTCGTCTCTGGTGGCACCCAGATAGTTCCAGCCACTATTAACCTCCTTCAGGTAGTTACGCGTACCGTATCATCAGCTGTCAACCTCAGGCAGGTGGTTAATCGCACAGTAACTCCTGTAGCAGTCAACCTAACTGAAACGTTCGAGCGTGTAGTAACTTCAGCAGTCAACCTGCTTGGAGCTGCTGAGCGTGTTATCCCGACAACGGTTAACCTACGTCAGCTGGCCGTTACTCGTGTAGTCAGTTCTGTTGTAGTCAATCTTAAGCAGATCCTTGAGCGAGCAGTTCCAACTACCGTCAACCTTAAGCAGGTACTCGAGCGAGTAGTCAACCCAGTCACAGTTAATCTGCGCAAGCTTGGCATCGTCCGTACAGTAGCTTCTGTAGCAGTTAACCTGCTTCGCTCCAATGAACGCACAGTTACCCCAGCAGTTAACCTACAGGGTATAGAGGATCGCGTAGTAACTCCTGTTGCTCTTAACCTCGAAGGAGTAGCAGACCGGATAGTAACTCCAGTCGCTGTTAACCTCGAAGCGGTTGTCTCGCTAGACGTAACGACCGACGCCTCGATCACCCTGGCTGGGCTGCAGATAAACGTAACGACCAGCGCGAGCATCGTGGTCCTATCGCAGCTGCAAGGACCTATGCTAGAGGCTATAGATGCACCAGATATGGCGCTTGACTCAATAGACGCTCCTGATGCGATACTGGAGTCAGTAGATGCGCTAGACGTGGCACTTGACGCTATAGATGCCCCAGACGCGACGCTTGATGCAATAGACGCAGCCGATGTAGCTTTGGAGGCTCTAGATGGCTAGTGGAGGAATCCGCTCCGACGTCACAGTCGCAGACAGTATGACTCCCTTTGAGGACCGGAACTTTAAGCACCGTCTCCGGGATAGCAACGGAGACGACATCACTGACTTCGGGGTTAGGGAGTTCTCTCTCTACATTCTCGGGGCTCTTGAAGACGCAGACGGCATTGTGGAGCTCGACGCCGAATCGCTGCTGAAAATCGCAGACGGCGACATGACTAAAGCTCCCCCATATGTCAGCTCTCCCATCTCTGTGGCCAACTGGACCACCATCCGAGCTGCGCAGACTCAGGTAGAGTACGCATACGAACTGTGGCGGGTCGATGCCGGGAATGTGCGGCGCCTAGCTCGAGGTGATGTGCCTTTGACAGATTGAGCCGTTCAACTTGCTGCGACGACTGTTGATCAGCTCGACCCGCTGAATGCATAATAGGAGCATGGATGATCAGGAGGTCCCACATGCCCCCAGCTGTCCTCCTCCCTCCGAGTCCAGCAGAGACTCGGCTTCCCTTCAAGCTCGCTCAGCCGAAGACCCCACCCGTGCGGCTTCCAAGGAGTAGCAATGGCTGACACCGATGCACTCGAGCTCGTGACCCGTGAGATGCGCGCCGTTGAGATCCTCAAGGAGGGGGTTTGGAATGGCAAGCCCTATACCAGCGAAGATCTCGATAACATCGTTGCAGCCTTCGGCGCACTCAAAGGCATCCACGATCCTCCCGCTAAGCTAGGGCATGATCCCAATCAGAAGTTTGCGCAGAAGAGTGGTCTGCCTGCCGTAGGTTGGGTTAGTCGGCTCACGAGAGCCGGTAAGTCCCTCTTCGCAGACTTCACTGATGTGCCGGCTCAGTTCGCAGAGCTGGTAGAGGCTGGCGGCTACAAGAAGCGATCCGCTGAGATCTGGCGCGACATTGAGTTCAATGGTACGACCTACCCGTTGGTGCTCAAGGCCGTATCCTGGCTAGGAGCAGACGTCCCAGCCGTTAGCGGTATGAGCGACATGGTGGAGCTGTACGAGGACGACGACGTCCGCGCAACCACCGAATTCGCCACTGTGGACGTTGAAGAGCTCATGGACATGTCCCACAAGGAAGTCCGTAACTACGTCCACAAGGCTCTCGAGCGTGAGTTCCCCTACCCGAATTACGACGACATGGGTGGCATGAGCTACCCAGAGGGTGCCACAGGTGAGAGTCCGTCGTGCTACATCTGCGAGATGTTCGACGACTACGTTGTGGTCTACAGCTACGACTACTCGAGCCTGTACAAGATCCCCTTCACTTTCTCCGACATGGAAGTTACCCTGGGCGAACCGGCTCGGGTGATGATTGCATACGAGGAGTACTCCATGGAAGGCGACAAGACGACAGCCGAGACGGACGAGCTCGATAGCGACGAGCCAGAGCCGGAGGCTACTACAGAAGAGACCAGTCCAGATGGACTGTCTGAAGAGGAGGAGGCCGACGTGGCCCTTGAGAGCGAGCTGCGAGGCATCCTCGAGCTTGGTGAGGACGCCGATGTTCGGCAGGCCGTCACTGAGCTTCGAGCCACGCAGGTCAATCCGACTGAGCACGAGCAGCTGCAGGCTGAGGTTGAGCAGCTTCGTCATCGTGCCGATGAGCGCGACGCGACGGAGCTGGTTGAGCTCGCCATGACAGATGGCAAGGTAGTTCCAGCCCAGCGTGAGTGGGCGACGAGCTACGCAGCGCGAGATCGTGAGGGTTTTGCAACCTTCGTCAAGAACGCGCCGAAGGTCATCCATCTGGACTCCGAGACTGGTGTAGATGCCGCCGATGGCGATACTCCACCAGAGGAGGAGCTGGATGTGGCTACCGCTGAGATGGGCAAGGAGTTCGGCATCTCTGCTGAGCGCCTCGCCGACCAGCGGCCACTGGCAATCCGACTGGAAGAGAGTCGGAAGCCTGAGGTGGTGACAAGCTAGCTCTTCGTATCCACTTCGTGATGGGTGAAGAGGTCAAGTAGCCCGAGAAGAAGGGATTGAGACACATGACTGTTTTGGCAGCCGCAGCTAACCGGAGAAGCAAGTTCTTTGACTTGCAGCAGTATCCGGTCAATGCGGCATCGCAGATCTGGCAGGGTGGCCTGGTCAACATCGACTCGACCGGCAACGCTGTTGCAGCGACAGACTCCTCAAGCGATCTTCGGTGTGTCGGAGTCGCAGAGGAAAGCGTTCTGGGAGGCTCGTCAGACGGTGATACCGTCATTCGCTGCCGCACTGGCCGCTCTTTCGAGTTTGCTGCAACCTCGATCACGCAGGCGATGGTCGGAACCACGATGGTCGTTGTCGATGACAACACTATCGACGACATCGGCGGCGCGACCAACGATCTCCCAGTAGGTACCCTGTCGAAGTTCGACAGCGTAACTTCTGGATGGGTGTTCATTCCATACGGTGGCCCTGGCGCCGGCGGCCTGAACGTCGTCTTTGCTTCAACCGTCACGGGCATCGTCGTCAAGAACGGCGTCGTGATGAGCGCAGCGGGCACCTAGAAACAAGCGCTGCTCCCAAGCAGCTTACCAGGAAGGACTGAGACGTGGCCGTTGTCACTCCACAGTTCCTTCAGGCTCTGTTCACGAACTACCGTGCACTGTGGGAGGACGCGTTCCTTGCAGCGTCGTCCGCTCCAGAGTACGAGCGCTACTGCACAATTGTGCCTTCCACGAGCGACCGCGAGTCGTACAACTGGCTAGGCACAGTGCCGAAGATGCGTGAGTGGATCGATGAACGGCAGCTCGAAGGTCTGGCGTTCTACAACTACGAGATCATCAACAAGCACTGGGAGTCCTCGATCGAGGTCGACCGGAACACGCTTGAGGATGACAAGTACATGCTGATTGCGCCTCGCATTCAGCAGCTGGGTGTTGAGGCTGCTCGATACCCGTCTGAGCTCGCAACCGACATTCTCGTCGCTGGTACAGCCGCGCTGTGCTACGACGGTCAGTTCTTCTTCGACACGGACCACAACGAGGAGGAGTCGGGCGACCAGGATAACGATCTGACCGGTACTGGTGTTACCCTGGCAACGGTCAGGGCTGACTTCATCACGGCACGCACCGCAATGCACACGTACGTCGACGGCAGAGGCCGGCCGATGAACCTGCAGGCTGATGCGGTGATGGTCGAGCCGACGCTCCGAGACGTGTGGGAGCAGCTGGTTCACACGAACATGATTGCTCTGTCCTCAGGGACGCAGCAGTCGAACGTCTTGCTGGGTGCCGTTGACATCCTTGTCAACTCGTACTTGTCGGACGTGGACAACTGGTATCTGTTCTGCACGACGCAGGTCGTGAAGCCGCTGATCTTCCAGAACCGCAAGAACCCCGAGTTCGTTGCGCTGGATCGACCGGACGGTGACACTGCATTCCGCACCAAGCAGTTCATGTACGGCGCCGACGCGCGGTACAATGCTGGGTACGGCCTGTGGCAGATGGCCATCCTGACGACCAACTAGGGAGGGTAGACGGGCACTCCCAAAGTGGTAGTGTGGGGCTGGAGTCCTCGAAACTAGTAATACCCCCGCCGCACGGGGACTCCAGCTTACCCACTTGAGAGGCTGACATGGCTACCTACTCCAGCCTTGCAGACCTCAAAGCTCGAGCACCGATTCTCGTTATCGATGCAGAATCTACTCCTACTGAACAGCAAGCAGGCATCTACATCTCCCAGTGCAACGAGGAGATCAATTCTGCGCTCGCTAGTCAGGGAGTATCAGTTCCTGTAGCTGTCCCAGATACCTTCAAACGGGACCTTCGACAACTCGAAGCTACCGGAGCCGCTGCTCTAGCGCTCTTGGCTCGTTTCCCACAGGAGGCTGGACCGGGCTCACTAGCCCAAGGTCCGCTACTGTGGAGAACGTATCGAGACAGGTTGAAGGAGTTCCGAAAGGGAGTGGGCATTCCAGTAGGCGTAAGCTCAGGAACAGAGCGATCGCCTCGAGGGTTCCTTACTGACGAGAATGCCGTAGGAGCGGAGCCACTAGCGGTGGATGCTTGGGGCCAGGACATTCAAGCGGACCCCTTGTTCACGATAGACAAGAAGTTCTAGGTGGCCTTTCTCGTACTCGAGGTTCGAGGCATTAAGTCCGCAATCCGGACTCTCGGCATACTTGGTCGCAAGTTTGACGATCTTCGTGAGCCCTTTGACGAGATCGCGGAGGATGTTGGTAAAACAGGTGCTAGAGCCTTTGAGGTCCAGGGGCCAGGATGGGCTCCTCTGTCTCCAGCATATGTGCAGCGTAAGACCATGGGGGATCGGATACTGGTGCGTTCTGGTCGGCTACGAGACCTAATGAGTTCCCCTCGAGGTTATGACGTCACCAGAGACAAGCGCAATCTAAAGATCCGCCTTACCGATCCTATAGCAATCATTCACCAGACCGGCCTGGGTGTACCAGTTCGTCCTATCATCAGAGCTACAAAACGAGACCGCACTCGCTGGACTGGTATTGTGCGTCGTTGGATGGTTGCCGAAGCTCGAGAAGTTGGGGTACGAATAGGCTTTAGGAGCCTATAGTGGCCTATCTAGGAGTAGAGGGAGTCTCTTCTGGGCTCATCGACTATCTCACCACCAACTTACCAGCACAGATTGCTGCCGTCAACGCCGCACACGGAGACGATCCCGTGCTGAAGGCTATCAAGACCCTACAGGACTACGAGCACACTGAGATACCGGATACTCCTGCAATCGTGGCCGTAGCTACGGATGGCTTCGCTACGGGAGACGAAAGCTCTACCCGTCTTCGTAGCGAGTTCCCCTTCACTGTAATCCTGATCGACAGCGAGGCCAAGAGCAATCTAATTCGGAAACGAATGTATCGCTTTGTCGAGGCTGTGGTGCGTACGATTCTCATCGCTCGTAATGCTGGTGGCTTTGATACTGCGGATGGCCGAAAGGTGCATCCCTACTGGGGGGATCCCTACCTGGCATTTACACCAGTCTACACTGACGAACCTGGGCAGTTCTACCAGGACGTTTCGATGCGTTTGAACCTATCGGTAGTGGACGATATCTAGGAGGATCCATGCCGAAGCTACGGTATATAGGAGAAGGAAGCTGGGTTCCCACATGGCCAGCCTCCGATCACGAGGAACCTGACGAGGACCTTGCTATCGAGAAGGTAGAAAGTGGCCTCTACGAGGTAGTCGAGGAATCGGCACCTCCTAAGCGGAAGAAGCGCACTAAGGAGGTCAGCGATGGCTAGTGCAATCCGAGCTCTTCGCCGACTGCAGATCGGCAAGGAAGCTGTCAGAGGCACAGGGTTGGCAGCTACTGTCAAGATCCCTGGCGACATCACCTACACCGAAGAGATCGACAAGTACTTCGCCAACTACCCGAGAGGAGTGAGAGCTCCTGTCACGAAGGGTGGAGTGGCAGTCCGCAACGGCGCCATGGTACGCATCGAGCAGGACCTATCCTTCGAGGATGCTCTGCTGATCTTCTACGCGGGTCTGAACGGGGCGCCTACGAAGGCGGGCATTGGCCCCTTCGAGTACACCTTCGACCCCGGACTCGCCGTGATCGAAGCTGTGGACAGCCTCACAGTCGAGTACGCCGAAGGCGATGGTGCTGCTGATCACGTTGCTGGCGAGTTCAACTTCGGGTTCGTACCGAGGTTCTCGTTCAACTGGGCCTTCAACGAGATTGCAACCTGCTCCTGGGAGATAGTGGGGCGCAAGCCTACCGACGGTGCAGTTACTGGTGCTCTATCAGAGCATGTAGGTAGAGAGGAGATTCCCTCCAACCTCTTCACTGTCGACATGGACGACACCTGGGCAGGACTGGGTGGCACACAACTCACCTCTGTGGTGCGCTCTGGTACGCTCGAGATCGAGACGGGGCTCACTCCGAAGGCCACAATCGACGGTCGGACTACTCTAGACATGATTGGGATCAACTCCGGCGAGATGACCGGTCGGCTCAGCCTGGTGGTCGAGCTCGACGCTGTGTGGGAGACTGAACGGGCACACTGGAGAGCGAACGACCTCCGGTTTATCCGTCTCAGCGCCATCAGCGGGACGAAGCTGTTCCGAGTCGACCTAGCTTGCAAGTACACCTCACCGCCAGCTTTCACCGACTCGGGTGATGGTCATACGCTTATGACGATGGAGGCTGAGCTGGAGTACGACCCCACAGGCACGATGGCCTTGGAAACCAAGGTAGACATCGACACTGAGATCTACGCGTAGGGAGGTCAATCCATGGCTACGTCTCTCCGAGCCCTACGGCGACTGCAGGTGGGGCTAGAAGCTGCTTTGGGAACTCCAGTCCCAGCAACCTCAAAGATACCTGGGGACATTACGTTCACAGAGGAGCTCGACAAGTACTACGCGAACTACCCAAGGGGTGTCCGAGCTCCAGTCACCAAGGGTGGTATCCCAGTACGCAAGGGTGCGATGGTTCGGGTAGAGCAGGACCTTTCCTTTGAGGACCTACTCGTTCCTCTGCAGGCTGGTCTTGGAGGCAAAGTTCGAACGGGTCTAGGCCCCTACGTCTACACCTTCACTCCCGCTCTTGGAGCAGTGACAGATGTCGAAGGCTTCACTGTGGAGTACGCTGAAGGGGATGGTGTTGCAGATCACGTAACGACTGAGTTCTCTCACGCGTTCTGCCCTCGTATGTCCTTCAACTGGGCGTTCAACGAGATCGCTACGTGCTCTTGGGAGCTGGTAGGTCGGGTGGCTTCAGACGCTGCCGTTACGGCTGCACTCACTGAGCATACAGACCGTGAGGAGATCGAGTCCAATAGCCTCTCGGTCTTCCTGAATGACTCGTGGGCCACTCTAGGGAACTCGCAGCTGCTCACCATCGTCCGGTCTGGTACGCTTGAGATAGAAACAGGCCTGACTCCGAAGAGCACTATCGACGGACGCTCCGACCTAGATCTCACAGGGATCAACTCAGGAGAGCTCACAGGTCGGCTGAGCTTGGTAGGGGAACTTGACGCCACTTGGGAGACTGAACGAGCCCACTGGCGATCGAACGACCTGAGGTTCATCCAGCTTAGCGTGACCAGTGGTACGAAGGTGCTCACTCTTAGTCTTGCGTGCAAGTTCACCTCTCCTCCAGCATTCACAGATTCCGGAGATGGTCACACATTGATGACCATGGAGGCCGAGATTGAGTATGATCCAACAGGTGCGAGAGCAGTAGAAGCGGTAGTGACAGTCGACTCAGCACTGTACGCCGCATAAGAAAGGAGCCATAGACCCACATGGCTGATCCACATAGGCTAGAAGGAAAACACTACCACGCTTCACGTGCTCGTCTTTTCGAAGAGGCAGCAGACGAAGCAGACGAAGCAGAAGAGCTTGAGGAGCGAGCTCGCTTGATGCTCCTAGCAGACAAGGAGCTCTCAAGTGGGACGTTCCTTGACCGTTGGGTAGACATCAAGGCCAAGCGGTCCTGGTCTGACAAGCAGAAGGTTAGCGAGGCTGGCTTTGACATGAGCCAGGGCGACGATGGTCGCAGCATGTCGATCAGTCTCTACTCCGCAGCGCTCAAGCGCTTCGATACCGCAATCGTAGACTGGAACCTCCAGGACGAGGATGGCAAGCCGCTTCCTGTGAGCTTGGAGGGCTTCGAACATGACGACTTCGATGCTGACTTCGGAGAGTGGCTAAGCGCTGAGATCGAGGAGTACTACCG
>SDBV01013470.1_pt1 | contig 10412 bp, 19 predicted proteins | sample 2277081 | NCBI WGS metagenome assembly SDBV01 (sample SAMN10402039, study PRJNA504765) | marine sediment metagenome | isolation source: marine sediment core GS10_PC15, 223 cmbsf | place: Arctic Ocean: Southern Knipovich Ridge | collected 2010
GTCTTTAAATAGCATTTTGAACCAATCATATAAAAATTTAGAAATTATCATTTATGATGACGGTTCTACAGATGAAACAAAACAAATTGTTAAATATTTCGCTAAAAATACTAAAAGAATTAGATATGTTTTTAATAAGAGAAATGCAGGAGTAGGACATGCAAGGAACAAATTATTAGATTTATGTAATACTAAATATGCTTGTTGGATGGATTCTGACGATATATCTAACTTAGAAAGAATAAAATTACAAGCTAAAGAAATGACTGGAGATAAGTTAGTTTTTTGTGGCTGGGAAAATTTAAAAAACAAAACTGCAGGAACTACATTAGGATTTGCTACATTATTATTTCCTGTTAATGTTAATATTAGATTTAATGAAAAGATGTTATGGGGGGGAGAAGATTGGGATTGGATAGAAAAAATGAGAAAAGCCTACCCAGAAATACTTGTTAATAAAGTTTTATATTCTATTGATTTTCATGGCAATAGAATAGGGTCTTGGAAAAGGAAAATAGATAAAGAATGGGGAGGAATATACGATTTAAAAGATATTCAAGATTTAACTTACGAGGAAGTTATAGAAAAATATAAAAGAGAGAAATAATGAATAAAGAACTTCTAGACTTTAAAAATAGAATAATCAATAATAAACCTTTTGCTCTAATACGATTTGGGGATGGAGAAAAAAATATTATAGATAATGTTGTCTGTAATCGAAAAGGGTTTAAATTCGACCCTAAAAATGCAAAAGCACAAAAATTCCGACAACAATTAATAGCATCCCTAGAATACAATGGAGGAAAGAATTATTTATTAGGTATAAATCCTCCAGAGTTAATTTTAAGAGCAAAAAGCCCTGTCATTTCGGCTAATTTATTTGTCAATCAACATTATATAGATTTTTTACAGAAAGTACTTCCTGTTTTTAAGACTAAGCCAATTTATTTAATATGTAACAGAAAAACAAGCACAAAAATATTACCCTTTATACCTCAACAAACTTGTAAAATTCATAATAATGCTTGGGAGTATGATATTTATAAATATATTATAAAAATTTTAGAAGCTTCAGAACCAAAAATAGTTTTAATTGCTGGGGGAGTTTATGCTTGTACTTTAATACATAGACTTTGGCAGAAAACTCAAAGACATACTTTGATAGATATTGGTTCGGTGTTAGACCCTTTTTTATATAAACATTTAACTCGACAATATCACGAAAGGATTTTAAAACATGTACTTGAGAGCTTGTAAACTTAAAAATTTTGGTGATACTATCAATAAAGAATTAGTTAAATTGATTAGTGGAATTACTCCAACGATTGTTAATAATAGTTTTAAAAATCCTAATAATGAAACAATTTATATGGCAGTTGGGAGCGTCTTAGGATGGTGTGATAAAAACACAATAGTCTGGGGTAGTGGTTTTATTTCAAATTCTGAATTTATTACTTCAATTCCTAAACCTAAAAAAATTCATGCAGTAAGAGGTAAATTAACTAGAGAAATACTATTAAAAAAAGGTATAGAATGTCCAGAAGTATATGGAGACCCTGTATTGTTATTAGAAAAATTCGGTTTAGCATGTTCTACTCCTAAATATAAATTAGGTATTATATGCCATCATATAGATAAAGTATTAATGCCTAAATTAAAGGAACAATTTCCTACAGCTTTATTTATTGATATTCAAGGAGACGTTTTTAAAACTCTTCATGCAGTTAGTTTATGTGAAACTATTGCTTCCAGTGCGTTACATGGAATTATTCTCGCAGATGCTTATAATATACCTTCTGTTTGGATTAAATTATCAGAGAAAGTTTTAGGACATGGGTTTAAGTTTAGAGATTATTTTTCTTCTATTAATAGAAAAGATATTGAACCTTTGGTTTGGACACCAAAAACTACTTTACAAGATATAAATAATAAATTAAAAAAATGGAATCCAATGGAATTAGATTTGAATCCACTTTGGGAAGCCTGTCCATTTAGGAGGAATAATGAACTTAAAAAGAGACGTAAAAAATAGAGCAAAACTTGTTAAACTCGTAGATAAATATGTTAATAGAATTGTTAATAGTACAAGTTGGACTTTAGAAAAAAATAAAATTCAAATGATTTGGGCTATAGAACGAATTATGAAGTATAAAAAAGGTAAACTAAAATGATACATTCATCTATAAATTATAACAGATATAGCGAAGAAAATAAAAAAATAAAAATACTTTTTCTAGAAACCCCTAATCCTCAAAATGTGCGTCAACATGCCCAAGTACCGTTAGGATTACTTTATATAGCTACAATCGCAAAACAAGCTGGACACGAAGTAGCATTTAAAAGACCTAAAAATACAAGCGAAATACGACAATATTCTAATTATAATATTATTTGTTTATCGGCTACCACATTAGAATATCCTATGACATGTATTGTAGCTCAATCTATTCGTTCATTTTTTCCTGAAACTAAAATTTTCATAGGTGGGGTTCATGCTACTGTTATGCACGAAGAAGTTACAAAACAACCTTTTTTCGATAAAATATGTATAGGCGAAGGCGAATTAGTTATTTTAAATATGATAAATGATGTTCAAAATAAATCAACGAAAAAAATATATAAAGCTGATAAATTTATAGAAAATCTTGACACTATCATTTTTCCAAATAGGTCTTTAATTGAAGGTGCGCATGGAGGAAGTATTTTTCTAGATAAAGAAACAGGTAATGAAAATATTATTACTTCAAGAGGATGTCCATTTGCTTGTGCCTTTTGTGCTTCTAAATCTATATGGAAACAAAAAGTCAGATATCGGTCTATATTTAATATAGTTTCTGAAATAAATTATATTATTAGTAAATATGGCACTAAGGTTTTCCGTATAGCGGATGATAATATAACATCGAACCCAAAAAGATGTTTAGAGTTCTGTGAAGCTATCACTCATTTGAATATTGAATGGAGATGTTCTATCCGAGCAGAAAGTATTACTGAAGAAGTAGCTCAAGCATTATATAAAGCTGGATGTAGAGAAATTTCTCCTGGAATTGAAAGTGGTGACCAAAGAGTGTTAGATTATTTGAATAAACGTACTACTTTAAAGAAAATGTTTATAGGCTGTCGTAATGCTTCTAACGCTGGATTAAAAATTAGAGCATTAATGATGATAGGCACTCCTGGAGAATGGTTTGATACTCCAGAACGCAATAAAAAATATTTAGAAAAATTACCATATGACGGAGTAACTCTTTCTACTTTTGTTCCTCTTCCTGGAACTGAAATTTGGAATAATCCTTTACGTTTTAATTGTAGAATTATGATTCAAGATTTTTCTCTTTACAATAAAGATTATTATACTATGCAATGCGGTAAGGCACGTAAAAGAGAATATTTCCCTTTAATTCGTAATCTATTTTTAACATTAGACCAACAAATTGATAATGTCAAACGTATGGAAACTTATATAGAAGAACTAGGCAAATATAATAGGGGGTAAAATAATGTATAAATTCATTTACAGATTAAAAAACTTTTTGTTTCATAGAAAAGAAATGTCTTGGTATGCTTTTTATGGATTAACTATGATGGATATTGGAAGATGGTTTTTTAAGAAAGCACATAATTGTAATAAATGTGGTAGTTTAAATGTGGTAGGATATGTTTCAGGTATAGGTTTGCATTGTCCAAACTGTATTACATAAAGGATAACTTATGAAAAAGAAAAGACGTTCATGGAAAAAACTACAATCTCTATGCAATTATCAAGCTACTTGTGATTGTGGTCAATTTGTAATATGTGAACATCCAAAGATGGAAGATATTATGTGTGATAAAGAATCATGTCCTATTTGGAGACAATAAAATGAATAAGTTTGATTGTGCAAAATGTAAAAAGTTTGAAACAGACGCTTGTAGATATTGTTCTCTATACGATGGAGATAAATCTTGTACTTGTTTTCAAGGAAATGCTCCTTGTGGATATTGTGAAAATATTTTATACGAATATAAGGAATAAAATGTGGTGGGAAAATATTAATAGATGTTATGGAAAGACTAAAAAAGGTTTAAGATGTAAATTCCAAGCAATGCAATCTTATGAAATTGAGAAAGGACATTTATTTATTCCTTTAACTTGTGAAAAGCACAAAAACCAAGAAAAAGAATTAAGGACAAAATAATGTTAGCAAAACCAATCAGCGAATACGCTCATTCTTACATTACTAAAAGACTTCATGACTACGATATTAAAACAGTATTAGATATGGGTGGAACTGGAAAAATGAAATGGAGAGGGTTTGACGTCACAAATGCTAATGCTCGATATAAAATTGATGGAAGAAATCTTCCTTTTAAAGATAATTCTTTTGACGCTACGATTTCAATAAATACGTTAGAACATGTTGGTAATCATATAGACCATGTACAATTTTTAAGAGAAGCCCAACGAGTTGCAAAAATAGTTTCTATCCATTATTTTCCTATTAATTTTGAAGCGGAAGCTTTTTTAAAAAAGATAGGACATCATCATCCATGTTTTCTACCATGTGAAGATGGAATAAAAACATTATGGGTGGGTAATTATCATAGAAAATATATACTAACGGTAAGAGAGCACTTTTTACTTTTAGCAACTATGTATCCTAAATTAAATATTTCAGAATTATATCAATATATTTTTAAACATGGTAATGAAACTTTTAGCATTTTAGTGGAGATGGCAAAATGAAAATAGCATATGTAATACCATTTAAATACAATTGGGATAGCTTTAGTACAGTAAGAGCTGGTTTAGAAACTCTTCCAACTGAAGGAATAGAAGCTAAATTGTTTATTAAAAAATATGATAAAACTTACAATCCTGACCAAGTCTGGTTATGTGGTGCAGGTACTAAGATGACTAAAGAAGAATATAAAAATACCAAAGTTCCAGTAATTGCTTTTGGACTTTCCGACCCTAATATTTATAGTAAAGAACATTTTGAAAACTGTAATATTTATTGTACCAATAGTTTATCTCTTTATATGAAATTAAAAGATATCAAACCATGTTATTGGTTTCCTGCTTCTTGCGACAAACGATACCATAAGAACCTAAATTTAGAAAAAACTACAGATGTTTTATTTATAGGTACAGGCAATCATAAATATCTTCCATTTAGAAATAAAATAATTAATGATTTAAGAGCAACTGGAATCAAAATTAGAGTTTTTGGAAGAGGCTGGGACAAACATCCAGATACTTATGGATTTATTAGTGGCAACACATTGATTAAAGAAATTAACAAAACAAAAATCCTATTAGATTTGAATAGCGAAACTACTTCGTTGAGTCATAGAATTTTCGAAGGTAGTGCTTGTGGTACACCTGTAATTAGTAATTATAGAGGAGATATGAGAAGATTATTTAGAATCTGTGAAGAAATAATCCCTTATAAATACTTCTCTGAATTGGAATCAATAATCAAATATTATTTAGATAATCCAGAACAATTGACTCAAATAGGGAAAAGAGCTCAAGCAAAATGTTATAAAGAACATGATATAACTAATCGGATACATTGGTTATTAGATTTTATTCGGAGAAACATATGATTTTTATATCTTATTACACAAAAGGAGATTATGAACAAGTTTATAAAACTCGTTTATTACCTTCTTTAAAATTAGGGAATCTAAAATATGATATTGTAGAGATTGAGGATAGGGGAAGTTGGGATGCAAATACAGAATATAAAGCTGAATTTTGTAAGAAGATGCTACTTAAACATAAAGAACCTGTAGTATTTTTAGATGTAGATGCAGTTATAGAAAAATATCCAACAGGACTTTTTAGTTCTAACCTTTATTTCAATTACGATATAGCATTACATTATCTTGATTGGTATTTATTATGGCGAAAAGTAGAAGGAAATCCTCAACGAGAAGCTCTTAGTGGCACTCTCTATTTGAATTATAATAAAAAAGTATTTCAATTTTTAGAAGATTGGATTGGAGAAAATAAAGTAAGTTCTGCTTTAGAACAAAAAAATATGCAAAATGTAATTGAAAAGTGGAAAGACAAATTAAAAATTTACAAACTGCCTCCAGAATATTGTGTCATTATTATGAGAGACGGTTCAATACCTACTTGGTATATTACAAAAAAGCCAATTATAATACATTATCAAGCTTCAAGGCAATTTAAACATAGGAGATAATATGGTAACTTTACGTAAAGGAGATATATTTTTTACTGATAATTTTAGCACCATTGCCAAAATCGTAAAATTTTTAATGACTGCTCCGACACTTTGGCAATATATTTGGAGAGCTATTAGAGGTACACAACAAGAAGTAAGATTTTATCATGCTGGTATGGTTTTAAATCAAGACACAATGATAGAACAACAATCGAAAGTAAAACTTAATCCTACCCATAAGATTTTTAAGAAAAATTATGTTATTTGGAGAAAAAAAGGATTAACTGAAAATGAAAAGAAAAGATTAGAAAGAATTGCACGAGCTGATTTAGGCGAAGGTTATGATTGGCTTTTATGTATAGGTAAGTTATTTACTTGGCTTACAGGGATTAAAGTTTTTACTAGGTGGATAGAACAAGCAGAAACAGAAATATGTGTTACAAGGGTAGCTTATTGGTATCGTCAAGCTGTAGGAGAAACATTCGGACGTAAAACTTGGCATGAAATTACAACAGATATTATGGATGATTATTGTTATTTTATAAATCCTAATGAATGGGAACAAATAGACGTTCACTATGTAATTCATTAAATTAAGGTAAATATGACAGAACAGAAAATTACTTCTTTAGATATTAAATACGCTTTGATGTGTTATTTGCGTTTTAAACGTCAATGGCTATGTGCTACTGAATGCATGGATAATGATGTTATGGCGATTACCAATAAAGACGTTATCGATATAGAAATAAAAGTTAATAAATATGATTTGTGGAAAGGCGAAGCTAGAAAGCGAAAACATAAAACATATAAAAGTGATTCTTATTCTAAACAATTTATGCCAAATAGATTTTATATTTGCGTACCTATATCTCTTGAGGGAGAAGCAAAGGCTTGGGTAGAACAAACTAATAATAAATATGGAATTATACGATATAACCCAAACGTTCATCCAATGGGTGCTATTTCTATTATTAAAACTGCTTCAACACTACAAAAAGAAATTAATAAAAATTTAGAGAGAAAAATTATGATGAGAGTCTGTTCAGAGAATATAGGCTTAATAGGAAAAGTATTATTAAAATCGGAAATCAACAAGAATGAATAAATTACCAAAACAATTAATTCTTATAGGTGGTGGGGCTAGTATTACAGAAGGAATAGATAAAGGACTCTGGCAACGTCTCGAAGGTACATGGACAATCGGGCTAAACTATTCCTACAAATACTTTTTATCTACTTGTCTTTGCTTTGTAGATAAAGATTTTTATTTCCAAGAAAAATTAGATTCCCAGCCATTAATCATAGGAAATAGTAATGGTATAAAAGAAGACAAACAGTTACCGAATACTATTGTTATTCGAGATACTGCTAAATATGACCGTAATCTTACATTGGGAATTTATAAAGCTTCTTTGGTAGGGCTTTATGCTTTAAGTTTAGCGATATATTTATTGGACGAAGGTGAAATTTATTTATTAGGGTATGATTATGATTCTCAAGGCAGAGATAAGGACAAGAATTTTTTAACCCATTTTTATCAAGGTGATTTTCGTCATCGAGGAATAGGAAAAGTTAATTATTATCAGAGTAAAGGACGTACTGATAGAGATTTTGGGGTATATAAAAACGAAAAGAAAATTAAGATTTATAATGTCGGTCTAGAAAGTAAGATAGATGTATTTCCAAAGCTTTCCTACGACCAATTCTTTAAGCAGTTGGATAAACGTAACTATCATCAAAATTTTATTAAAGAATATATTATCGAAAAACTGAAAGGGAAATAATATGTATACAAGACACGGAGGCGATGACCTACTCAGTAAAGATAAAAGATTAAAATATAATTGGAAATGGAGTAGGTCAGCATCTATGATTTCTGACGAAGAAATAAAAAAATGGACACATTTTCAGGTTTCACATAGTGTAGTTGGGGATTGGGAATTAGAAGCTATACAATGGGGCAGTGAAAATATTATTTATGAAGCAGTTGTAAAACATATTGATAACTATATCATTACACAAGGAGGATTTAAAACAAGAATAGAAGCTCAGATAGGTGCAGAAAAATTATTCCTTATTGGCTTAGAAAAGAATTAATTTTAGCAAACAAAATATTGAAGGCATAATATGAAATTAGGCGATATCATATTAGTTAAATATAATTTTGACCCTGTAGCGTTAATAATTAGGATAGTTACAGGCTCTCAATGGAACCACGTAGCTTGGGCTCTCGGGAGCGATTATTTACTAGAATCTACAGGTAAAGGAATTATTATTCGACCTTTATCTAAATATCGCTCAAAATGGCTATATAAGACTAAAATCCTTACACTAAGGGAAATAGACCCTAAAGACTTAAAAGAAGCTCTCTCATACGCTCTGGCTCAAAGAGGACAAGATAAATGGGCTTATATGAAGCTGATTTACACCATGATAGCTATTTCTCTAGGTTTTAAAGGGAATAGACTGACCTGTTCGGGATTTATAGCTAAAGCTCTTAGTACGGTCGGATGGCACTTTTTAATAAATAAAAACCCTTATGAGATAACTCCAGAAGATATAGCGAAAAGCAAAAAAATTATACCCAATAGGGTACAAAATTTTAACGTATTACAATTTATGTAACAAAATCCATTGTTTATAACAACTATTTGCTATTTAAACCCCGATAGGGTATAAAAAGGAGAAAAGATGGATATAAATTCACTTAAAATAAGTGATATAAAAATAATTTGTAAAAGATTAGAATGGACAGAAGAATTTAAAAAAGATGGTTGGAAATGGTTGGCATTGGCGAGAAAAATTAGAGGCGAATATAATCTGACCGATAAAGATATTTTAGATATTGTTAACCACCGTTTAAAACTTTAATAAGGAGAACAAAATGAAAGACGATAAACCCCCTTCCATATGTATCTTAATTCCAGCCTATAACGAACATTCTACGCTTCCTAAAGTCATTAAAGAAATTAAGAAAACAGGCTATCCTTACTTAATAGTTAATGATGGCTCTACCGACAATACTAAAAATTATTTACATCGTTATTGTACCGATTATTATATAACTTACCCTAAAAATCAAGGAAAAGGATTTGCTATCAAAGCAGGAGCTGATAAAATACTTTGGTCAGGATTTGATTGGATTTTAATTATGGATGCAGATGGACAAAATTCCATAAAAGATATCCCTACCTTTGAATCTGCATTAAAAACCCACCCTAAGACTAAGATTATTATAGGTAATCGATTACGAAAATCTACAGGCATGCCGTTAATTAGGAAAATTACTAATAAAGTTATGAGTTGGATAATATCTAGATTAGCGGGAATAGATATTCCAGATACGCAATGTGGCTTTAGATTAATTCGTAAAGACGTATTTAAATTAAATCTCGTAAGTAATCGATTCGAGTTTGAATCGGAAATTTTGTTGAAAGCTAGTAAAGCTGGAATGAAAATTATTAGTATACCCATAAAATGTATATATTTTACAAATAGAAAATCAAAAATTAAATGCTTCAAAGATACTTTTAATTTTTTTAAAATGATAGGCAACTTTATTTTCAACAATTATGAAAAAATATAACTACATAACTAATAATTTTTTGAAAATAGAATATATCAAAAAAGGAAACTCTATTCCAATAATAGCTAATCAATTAAATTGTAGTAAAAGTTTAATATTAGAAAGATTGGTTAAATATAATATTCCAAGACGAACCTATAGTGAATCAACAAAAGGTATAAGTAAAAACAAAAATAATAAATTTAATTATATTGATGGCAGAACATCTAAAACTTATTATTGTAGAATTTGTAATAAAAAAATTTGCATGGAAACGGCTTTATATGGTTCACATACTTGTAATTCCTGTCGTCAATTAGGGAAAAAACTTATAGTAATAACTAAAAAAGAATTGGAGATGGAAATCGAGGAATAAAAAATGGAAATTATATCCATGGTAAGGGATATAAACCTTATAGTTCCAAATTTACTCATAAATTAAAAACTAAAATTCGTAAAAGAGATAATTATGAATGTCAAAATAAAAATTGTAATATAACAGAAAAAGAACACTTAATAATATATGGTAAAATGTTAGATATACATCATATCGATTATGATAAAGAAAATTGTAAGGAAGAAAATTTGATTAGTTTATGTAGACCCGATAATATTAAAGCAAATAAAGATAGAGATTACTGGTATGCTTATTTTATGTATATAAT
>SDBV01013471.1_pt1 | contig 10412 bp, 12 predicted proteins | sample 2277081 | NCBI WGS metagenome assembly SDBV01 (sample SAMN10402039, study PRJNA504765) | marine sediment metagenome | isolation source: marine sediment core GS10_PC15, 223 cmbsf | place: Arctic Ocean: Southern Knipovich Ridge | collected 2010
TTCTCTTTTTGTAAATAACGTCTTTGTCTCCTCCACGTTCTAGACAGAATTCCCAATATTTTGTAGTGAAATTGATATAAGCCTCGCAAGTCTCTTCGCAAGTTGAATCTCCAGAATGAGATACTTCAGAAATTCCAGAGAGATTAAGAAGAAGAGCAATTAAAGTAAACAAACCAACACTTCCACCACCTGTTAATTTTAAAATATTCTGCCATCTCATGGTATTACATATCTTTTCCTCTTCCTAATTGAAGTTGAATTGCTATATTTCTGGCTATAAAAAGTTGTTGGGCTGCCGCATCTGCAGTATGAGCATCTCCAACTAATCCTGCTGTTTCTGTAAATTGAAGTTTAGTAAAAAAAGCACCTGTATTAGTTTGAGGATTGATGTTTGGTCTCCAAACAGTTTGATAATTTCCAAGCCCCCAAATAGCTGTAAGTGCATTTCCTGTTTTCATTAAAGTAATTAAAGAATTTCTTTTATCTATTGCTCTGGCTGTTTTTTCATCTGCAAGAAAGCCTTGAAGTGAGATAGTTTCTGTGATTCTCTTTAAGTCTAATGCTCTTGCATAAGGGGTAGTTCCCCTAATACCCTTGGAGATAGGTATTGGAATGAAAGTAACTACATTCTGAAGAATATAATCTATTTTTTGTGTTAAGTTAATCTGAACAGTAGTTCCACCACTTATTTGAGTATAAGGAGATGAATCATTTCCTGCTGCATTTAATAAATTTCCATTGGTTATATATAAATTTCCTTGATCTGTGTCTACCATTTTATCTCCTTGATATACTTCCTAAATTAACTGACTCTCTATTTCCCGAGGCTTCTATGATTCTATCTACATCTGCTTGAGTTAAAGGTGAACCAGTTGTTTGAACGTTTATTGTATTTACTGAATTATATATTCTTGTAGAAAGTGGTGCATTAGCTAAATTAGGAGAAATATTTTGAGAGGCTGCAATAGCGGAAGGATCAAATCCTATTCCTGTAGCTAATCTAAATATATTAATTCCTTTTGCAATAGTTGTTATAAATCCAGCTATGGTTCTAAAAGAGGGGATTAATTCTTCTAAGGTGATTGCTAAATTTTTAAAAGATTCAACAAAACTAGGAATATCTAATTCTTTTATTTTACTTTTCATCCCTTCTGAAAACTCAGTCCATGCTTCTTTGGCATCTTGAATAGTCTGTTCTATTATTCCTAAACTCCCATCTTCATCATCTCCTGTAAACTTTTTAATTTTTTCTTTTATATCATCAATTCCATCTTTAAAATTATCAATAAACTCTTGAACTATAGGAATTTCTAATAATCTATCAAGTAGACCTCCAAATGTATTTTTTAAAAATTCTACTGCTTTTGATACTAATCCAATCGCTAATCCTGCTTCTATAAAAGAAGAAAAGTTGATTCCCATCACTTTAATGTCTGGAATTAATTTATCTATTATATTAAAGAGTCCACTGAATACTAAAATTACTCCAGCTATTCCAAGTGCTATAGTTCCAAGTAAAAATAGAAAGATTCCAAGTGCTGCTCCAAGTAATACAATTTTACCTATAAAGAGTTTGGTTGCATCACTTAAATTTAAAAGAACTTCAAACCAAGGGAGAAGAAAGTCTAAGATAGCCAGAGCTATTGGAAGAAAAAGTACTTGAAGTACTGAAGCCCATAGTTCAAATACTCCAGTTACTTGAAGTGCAGGTTTAAGCAATCCTGTAAAGAATCTTTGAAGTCCCATTCCAAAGAACATAACTGATAGAAACTCAGCTTTAAAACCTCTGAAACCTACTGTTAATCTTCTCATTGTTAAAGCAAATCTTCCAGCCGTAGTATTTATTTGTTTATAATTTTCCTGTAATTTTTTTGCATTACCACGAGTTTTTTTAAATTCTTTTTGTGTTGCACCTAATCCTTGTAGAAATCCTTTTACATTAGCTCTGAAATTTATGATAACATCATGTACTATTGCCATTTATCTTCTTTTTCGAGTTCCTTTCTTTAATTTCTTATTTTGTCTTTCGTATCTTTTGTTCATTGAATCTCTTAAAGCAAAAAAAGAAGGAATTTTGAGTTTCTTAAATCCCTCTAAATCCAATCCATACTCATGCATAAAAACATCAGCCCAATCAAGAATATCCGATTTTTCTTCTTGATGGACTATTCGTCTTTTAAGTTGCTCAAGCGAGCTGGACGGCATCTTCTTTCTTTTCTTCTGGCTTTTTTGCTATCTTTTCTCTTAGCCTTTTGATTTGTTTTATTTTTCTTTTGTCTGTACCACCTGGTTGATGGAGTTCTAAAAGAATCTCTTGTAATTCTACAAAATATTTCATACAGAATCTTTTGATAAGAACTTCATCTGTATCTTTTGGGAAAGAATTTTTAATCATAGCAACTATCAAATCTACCATGATCTTAGAGTTTTCTTTATCAGCCATAAAGTTAGTTATAGCATCTTCATCAGATTTTCCACCTAGTTTGCCATAAAGTGAGAAAAAGTCAGGCAAATATGTTACTTCAAGCGGATACAATTCAATCTCTTGACCGCCTATTGTTTTCTTTAAAGGTTCTCCTAATGCAATCTTTAACTTTTCTTTTTCATTCATTTTCATTCCTCCTGTTCAAATCTCTTTTCCAGAGATCATTTTCCTTTTCTTTTCCTTTTCTGGTTCTTTTTCAGCCAGACCTTTTAACTGATTTATTTCCTCTGCTAAAATATCAATTCTACTAGAGAGTACAGAGTTTGGATTCTCAAGCAGTCCATTTCTGAAATCCATTAACCATTTTAGACACATTCCATAATCTTTCTCAAACTCTATGTCTGCTAGTTTGATGAAGTCTGTCTTTGTTTTCTCTGGAACTCTGCCTATGTAAAGGCTTGTCCTACTTACTTTCTTTTTTATTTCTTCTACTTTTTTTTGAAATTCTTTCATTAAGAGTAAGTGAGTGCTGATAGGTTACTAGCATTTGCATCATCTGTAGATTCCCAAGCCCAAGACTTTGTGCTTCCTGCTTTGTTCATATCAGGAAACTTAAATGTAACTGTAGTCTTAACTATTCCATCTGTAAACTCTGTCTTGTGGCTGATTATTCTTGCTTCTTTTGCATAGAATCTAAGTGCTGTAGCGTCTGCTCCATCAACAGTTCCTTCTGCTGTTGTCAATCCAGTATCCTGTGTCCAAGCTACTACTACCATATATCTTTCTCTAGTTCTGTCTATTCCAACTGGCCAAGCTATATCAGTTGCAAGAGCTCCAGCACCACTTGGTTGTGTTCCACCTACAAATTGACCAGCTAAACCAGTGTTATTAGCACCTGTGTCTATTTCAATTGGGTAGATTTCCAAAGTAATTTCACCGTCTTCTTGTGCTGTCTGCTTCCAAATTCTTCCACCCGCTACTGTCATAATAGACTCACCAGGGTAATCTGGTTCTGAAATATCAATTGTTTCAGTTATTGCTGCGAATTGTCTTGAACCTCCTCCTTTTAATGTAACTGAAACCAATGCTAATTCTTCCCAACTTTCTGGAAATACTGCTGCCATTTTTCATTCACCTCATGTCCAACTATCTTCATTATCATAAGCAGACAAAGCTGCCATTGCTGCTGAGTTGTCACAACTATCCCATCTAAAAGCCATTGTATCTCCTATTTTGTTCATTGCTGGGAATTTAAACGTTACCGTTGTTTTGACTACCCCATCTGTAAATTCTGTTTTGTGGGAAATAATTCTACATAACATTGCACTGAATCTAAGACCTTCAGATCCACTTGCTACTGCTGTTTCTGCTGTGGCTGGTGGTGTTGTATCATTTGTCCAAAGAACTGTCACTCTATACCTGTCTCTTGCTCTTTGAATACCCACTGGCCAAGCTGTGTCTGTGCTTCTTGGTTCAGAACTTGTAAAAGCTCCACCAACGAATTGTTCAAATAAACCTACATTATTTGTACCAGTATCTAGTTCAATTGGATAAATCTCTAGTGTTATCTCTCCATCTTCTTGAGGACTTTGTTTCCAAACTCTGCCTCCTGCAAGTGAGGGTATAGATTCACCAGGATAGTCTGGTTCGCTTATATCTACTGTTTCTGTCATGGCAGCACATTGTACTGCAACTGGACTACTTGCATCAAATTTAGTCACAGAGACTAGTGCTAGTTCTTCCCATGCATCTGGAAATGCCATTATTCATCACCTTCTTTAGTTTTTTTAGATTTACCTTTTCCAACCTCTTCTATTCCACCAAAGCGAACTTCTCTATCTGATTCCATTTCTTTGCCTGGTTTTAATTCAAAGACTTTAACTATGCCTTTTGAATCGTGAGCTCTAAATCTTAGAACTCCTTTTGTTATATTTTTATATTTCATGTTATCATCCTCTTCCTTTTCTTCTTAATTTTTCTTCTAATGTTTTTTTGACGATTTTAGTAATTCTTGCCTTGATAGTTCCATCTGCTTTTCTTATAAAAGGGTGTGCTTCTACTGTAGTTCCTGACATAGCAAATGCTTCTAATCCTATTTTTCTAGGATCTTGTGCCCATTTTGTTATTATCCTTCCTTTTTTGAAAGCGACTTTGTGCGTTCTCATCCTATCTAAAGAAATAAAATAATTAACATTTTGTCTTTTAAGTGAAGCAATTGAAACTCCATAACTGCGTTTTCCTGTTTTAGTAGGTCTTTGGGCTTGTCTATCTAAAGTGTTAAAAAACTTACCACGCCAAGGTCTTATTCCTGCTGCTCTTGCTGCTCTTGAATAAGTTCGTGCTGAGAATTTAGCAAGTTCTCTTACTCCTATTTCTGCTCCTTTTGGAATAGTTCTTTTAAATCCTGTAAGCATAAAATCAACTTTCCTTGAATCTATGTTTATTGCTAGTTCTACCATTTTAAGTTGTAAGTGTTAAGTTTCTTTCAAACCTTAAATCAAACTCTGTCATAAAAATAGACTTGCCTTCAAAGTCATCTTCATCTGTTTCAATATCATATTCTAAATTTGCCATTCCATAACTAATGAGAGTTCTTCTATTAGTTGCATTGTTTAGGGTTTTTAAGATATTGTCTGTTATATCTGCACATTGCTCTGCACCAGTTGGATTGCCTTCTGTGTCTCCATCAGAGTCTCGACAGACTATTCTAATTGTAAAGTCGTAACTCATAAAGGATTTAGTAAGATTTGCTGTGCTGAGAAGATTTGAAGGTTTGGCTCGTTGGATTACAATATGAGGGAAAAGCCTCGAACCTCTACCTATTCTTGGCTCTCTTACGTAGACTAATTTTCTAATCCCAGTTGGATCTGCAGGATCTGGAACATTAGAACGAGTGTTAATTAAATTGTAAATATTTGCATGAGGCTGACTAGCTATTGTACTTGCAGTAATTTTTCCTGATTCTGCTATTGTCATTGTCCTTAGACAGATTTAAGTTGCCTTGGCAACAGAGTCTTTTATCCTTTTGATTATAAAAAGAATGCCCTAGAAGAGAGAACTAATCTAGACTAGGGCGGAGGTTCTCAAGAAAGTCGCCATAAAGAACTCTTGAGTATTAAGTCGGTCTAATGAAAGCGTTTCTGTATTTTCGAATGACTTTGTTTCTAAAGGTCATAAAGCTAGAAAGATCGCCTATTTCTACATCGCTGAGATTTTTTATTCTCTTTTCTATAAAAGCTGCACCTAGCATTCTTACTCCTGTTTCTACAATCGCTAGTTCTTTTATATCCTGTGGAGTTGTGGCTCGACCAAATACGTAAGTAATACGAACCTGTCTTGCACCTACTTCTGGATATTGAGAGGAATCTACGATTGAAATTCTTCCAGTTGCCTTGTCTACTACTATTTCATTGTCTGTTTCTGTAAGACTATCCCAACTAGCAGTCGTGCCTTCTTGATTGTCGTTTGCTTCGAAAGTTGTAAGTGTCTGAATTGGAGTAAAATCTACAAAATAAGCTTTTTGATTGTTATACTTTGCATCGTGATACTCAGGTGACTCTCCTCCTTCCATAACGCTAGAACTGTAGTAACTTCCGTCATTGCTGTCGAATTTAGAATTAGTAGAACTGTCTATTCCTGCTTCTACGCCTTGTCCTATTAGAATAAGTTGTTGGATTTTAATACCGTTTTCTGCGTCTGTGTTTGAATCTACTGTATCAAAGTAATCTAAAAATTCTTGAGAAGTGAAATATCTAAGAGACGGAGTAGCTACTTTAGTAACGAGAATAAGAGTGCCTACGGTCATACCAATTCCGCCAGTAAAACTTCCTACATTGACTCCTGAGGTGTCATTAATAGCAATAGTTGTTCCTGCTGCTGGAATGGTGAAATTAAAAGTCTGTTCATAAGCTTGATAGAGAGAACTTACATTTATAACGTCTTCTTCACTCCAGCCTTTTGAGAATTCCTTTGTGTCGCCTAGATTGAAGATAAGTTTTCCATCAGTTCCTGTATTTAACGCTTGAGATTGGTTAGTCGTCTCGTTAGAACATAGAACTTGTATATTAGACCTAGCAGTACCAGAAGGTTGCTGGACTTCGAATCCTAAAAGTAAAGGGCTTGATACCATTCATATTATCCTCCAATATGCAATCCATTCATTTCTTCTTATTCGAATAATAATCGTCTTTTGCTCGCTTTGTTGCTGTTAAAAGCATCTTGACTGCAGTAAGTTTATTTCCTTTGTTCCATTGATACTTAGCTAGTCCAATGAATCCATATCTCCACTTTATTCCAAGAGCTGCTAAAAGTGCTACAAGCAATGTAGTCAATAGATTGAATACCTTTGATTCTGGCTCTTCAACTGGAACTGCTGGACACTCTTCTAAGTTGTTATCTGGAGCAAGAGTTCCATCATAACAATATTTTTTCTCTATAACCTCTGGCTCGGGAGTTGGAACAACTACATCTGTTTCTTCTTCCTCTTCTTCGTCAAGAGTTTCTGGAGTAGATTCTGGCTCTGTAACTTTTTCTTCCTCTTCTTTAGCCTCTTCTTTTTCTTCATCGGTTAGCTCTCCGAATATAATCAAAGCTTCTGGTCGGTCTTCTGGAACTAAGACTTCAAAGCCAGACTGGTCATCTACTGCGTTCTCTGGATTTTTAAAGATAATTCCAAGATGATCTAAGTAATCTAACTCTTCGTCTTTATAAGAAACTCCAGCGTATGTTATATCGCTCATGTCAAGTTCAATGACTAAGTTTTCTATCTTAGCTGAACCTTTCTCTAGATAAATATCTGAATCTCCTATTTCTACTTTGTCTACTGTTATTAAATCGTTATCATCGTCATAAATTCCATCATATTTTACATAGACCTTTTCGTAGTCCTTTGCTCCGAATGTGAAGTCTCCTTTGACAAGAAGCTCTCCGTCTTTTACTCTGAAATTAACTTCGTTCATTTCTACGTCTGTAGTAGATTTAAAATTTATTTTAAGATAAACGTTTGGAAGGTAGAAAGTTTCTCCAAGAGCTACAGGATGGAAGTCGTCATCTTCATCTACAGAAACGTAAGCCTCTTGGTTTACTATTCCAATATAAGGCTCTGTTGCACTAAGATCTATTAACCAAGTATACTCTTCATCGTCTTCTATAAATAATTCGAAATCATCTCCGTCGTTTACTGTTTCGTCTGACTTAGTTCCTATGATTAAATTAACTCTTGACTCGCTTCCTTCATAGGATCTGTAAAGAAGTTCATCTACGTGAATCCTAAGGCCATTTACTTCTTTGTCCTGTCCTTCGCTTATTATTCTAGATTCTCCTGAAACTAGTATCAAAATAGAGTCTTCTCCGATTGTTTCTACTGTTACTTCTTTTTCTTCTATTTGGACGATTTCTCCTTGTTGGAGATAATATTCTTCTCCTGTTCGTAACTTTATACTTGATTCACTTGCTTCTATGATTTTAAGTTCTTTTCCTAAAAAGGTTATTTCTAGAGGATCATCTTCGTTTATTTCAGAGAGTTCAAAAGTATCTTCAAAAATAAAGTTGTATTCAATAGCTCCTTCTTGAATGACAAGTCTAGGAACTAGTCCATAATCTTCGTTATCTATTGAAGTTTTGACAACTCCAGAAAAATAAACTTCTTCTTTAACGTCTAGATTCTCTCCATCAAAGTAAACAGTTTCATCAAGTAACTTGCTTATTTTATTGTTGTCTAATTTTATATTTATTACCTGTCCATAAAGTACATCTACAGAAGCAGAGAGTTTGTTTTCGCTTGCTGTAGCTCTATTCTCTTCCTCTACTTCAGGTTCTGGAGGAACTGGACAGTCGTTTTGATTTGAGACAAAACTTCCATCATAACATTGATAAGTAATAGGTTGTTCTACATCTTCATCATCTATTTCAATTCTGATTTCTTTATAAGATAAACCATCTGCATTAAAAGAAACTTCTCCTTGAGGATGTGAAAAAGTCTGACCTAGTGGGGTTTTTATAATCTTTACTTTGATTACATCTCCAGCGTATATATCATTTGCTACAATATATCCACCTGGAAGGTCAGACAAATCAAATGCAAATCCACCTGGTTCGGTAACAAGAGAGGGAATTGTAGCTCCTGATATTTTTCCACCTGTTCTAATGTTTTCTACTTGAACAATGTACCCGTTAGTAGACGATTCATTTATATAGAAATAACCTCTGACTTGTGCTGGCACTGGTGGACTTGCTATTGCTAGAGTGCTAAATACAAACATCAAAATTGTGAAAATTGAGAGTGTTTTTTTCATTCTTTCCCCCTTATATTGTCCAGTTTTCTACTGTAGTTGTTCCATTCCATGTTATGTTAAATCCAGAGCCTACCCAAAATGTTTCCATACAAGTATCTTTATTTTCTCTATTTGGACAAGGTTCTAAAAGAGTATCATTAGACCAAGTGAAGTTAAAAATATGGTTTACATAATTTTGAGAGGTTATAGTATTGTTATAACCTGCGAATGCAGTTAAGTTAAATGGTCCAAATACATTCTCAGTGCCATTTGGAAGTGAATTACCTGAATTATTTCCTATAACTCCAGGGAGTACTCTACTTAAATTCATAAATGATTCGGTTAAGTTTCCAAAAGAGTAATCAGTTGGAACATTTAGGAAATTGTTTTCACTTGTTATATTATATTTATAATTTCCTAAATTAGTTGTATTTCTGAACCAAGTATCATTAGTGTTTTCAAACAAATGTGCTACATGAAACTGAGTATTTCTTCCTATAATTACAGCTTGATTTGAACTAAGCCCTTGTGTGAAAAATATCCAATTTTGATTGGTTGCATTCCAGACATAAACCAGATCAGCACCAGATTGATTTGCAACAGATGACATATTTATCTTGTTATCATAAATAGCATACTGACTCCATCCAGTGCATCCACTAGCAGGTGTTTGAAAAGTCCTTTGATTTGAAGTATTGCAGTTTCCTGCCTCATCACAACTTGTTAAGTTAAAGTAATGAGTAATCTCTGAATTTACTCCGAAGTCGAATTCAAAATGATGTATTGTAGAGAATGTTGAGTTATTGTAAATCGTTCCGTCTGTCACTTCTGTATCTGTGTCTATATAAAAAGTTACATTTGTAGTTTCATTTGTACTCCAGTTTAGATTTCTTTTTGAACACCATGATCCTGGAGTTGTAAAGTTATTTACATCTATTAAACTTGGATATGTTAAATCTACAATTATAGTTATATTTTCAGATTCTATTATCCTTCCTGTACTGTCATTTACTCTAACTGATATGTTGTATCTTCCATCTATTTGAGAATAGTTTACTCTAAATGAATGATCTCCTGATTCAATTGACAGATTGGTGAAGTTTGCTACAGAAAAGTCACTCCCGAAAAATACATCTATAGCTTGAATGTTTACATCTGAAACAGTATAAAGTATTGCTACAGTTCCATTTGAGAAGTTTCCCACCCCTCCACCCATCGCTTCATTGTCTGCACTGACAGAAACTAAAGGATCTATTGTATCTATGTTGATAGTTCGATTTACTGTAAAATTGAATACATTTCCATCGCTAGATTCTTGACATTTTACTCCCCATTTTATTCCTGCTTTTTCTGGAAGATCTACACCTTGTTGCTTTACAGTATTATTTTCTACAGTCATTGCTGCTTTGAAAGACCATAATCCTGATTCATTAGTCCAAATCTGGCAAGGGAAAGGTGATACTGAAATTAATTCTCCAAATGCACTGGAAACTGTAAAGTTTAAGTCTAGTCTTTTGTATTTACTCCAATTACCATCTGGTGGACTTGTTAAAGCAATCGTGGGTGGATATTCTATAAATATAGTCCTGTTTGCTGAAGATAGTTCAGATGTAACAACGGTATCGATTTCAGCAAAGAAAGAATCATTTCTAGTCTTTGTTTGAGTTACTGAACAGGAATATTTCAAAGCTGTCCCATCTGGAAGACTTGTATTG
>SDBV01013472.1_pt1 | contig 10411 bp, 9 predicted proteins | sample 2277081 | NCBI WGS metagenome assembly SDBV01 (sample SAMN10402039, study PRJNA504765) | marine sediment metagenome | isolation source: marine sediment core GS10_PC15, 223 cmbsf | place: Arctic Ocean: Southern Knipovich Ridge | collected 2010
AATCCCGATGCGCTCACGGTAGGTGAGTTCCGTGCACAGGCGGTTTACATCATCGTAGGTCCCGCGCACCTTGATCAGGTGAACGTTGTAACAGGCGGTTGCCACGATCTTCTGCTGCTCGAGATCGTCCGGCACTAGAATGATACTGGTCAACCCCAACATGGACGCCTGGGCCCCCAGGGCGTTGGCCAGGTTTCCGGTGGAAGCACAGCCTACCTGCTCGAAACCGAAATCGACCGCTTTGGCCAGAGCCACCGAGACCACCCGATCCTTGAACGACAAGGAAGGGAAGTTTACCGCATCGTTCTTAATGTACAGGTTGGGCATGTCCAGCACCTTGCCCAACCGGCGAGCCCGCACCAGGGGGGTCCAGCCTACCGGCGTCTCCGGTACACCGCTGTCAACCGTCGGTAGCAGTTCGTGGTAGCGCCACATGCTGGTCGGCCGCTGGGCGATATTTTCCCGGCTCAGCCGGGTGCGTAGGGCCGGATAGTCGTATTCAACCTCCAACGGACTGAAGCAATCCGGACAGACAGTATCCGGTTTAAACTCGGTCTTATATCCACAAGACCCGCATCGCAGAATCTGGTTCATTCCCTTCTCCTAAAAAAAAACCCCGCTACGTATTTGGTAGGGGGGGCTTGAAAGCAGGTTTTGGAATTGGGCTACTCCATCCGCTCCTGGCCCCACCTATGGGCGCACATAATCATAGCGATCATCGGCATTCGTCGCATTCCAGCTCCAATTCCGAAATTTTCGTGGCCTGACATAGGTCAATTATAGCTCCGCAGCCGGACCCTTGGCAAGGGGAAAATAGGCAGCTCGGCTACCTGGGCCATAAACCCCGTTGGACGGAATCATCATTATCACCCTCTACTCCCAGGCACACGACAGCTGGATCTAATCCAGCCGCAATTAATGAGCCTACTTCCCAAGCATTTCTCCCTGGCTATGCTTAACTTCCCGTCAGCGACTTCTTCAACAGTGCTGGAGGCAGCCATGCACCCGGGCAAATCCGAAACGATCATACGGGAGCTGTTCGCAGCGGCGGGCATCACCATCAACGGCCCGGAACCCCACGACCCCCAGATTCACGACCGCAGGTTCCATCAGCGGTTATTGCGGGATGGTACTCTGGGATTTGGCGAATCCTACATGGACGGCTGGTGGGACTGCCGGGACCTGACGGAACTCACGGGCCGTCTCTTTGCCGCCGACGTGGACATGATTCTCAAGGGCAACTGGCAGGCGGCGCTATTCGTACTACGGACTCGATGGCTTAACCTGCAGAAGGCCTCCCGGGCCTTCCAGGTAGGGGAAAAGCACTACGATATCGGTAACGATCTCTACCGTGCCATGTTGGACCGGCGCATGGTGTACTCCTGTGGATATTGGCGGGAGGCGGACGACCTGGACTCCGCCCAGGAAGCCAAGCTGGACCTGATCTGCCGGAAACTGGAGCTGGAGCCGGGTATGACCCTATTAGACCTGGGCTGCGGCTGGGGAGCGTTAGGGAAGTTCGCCGCGGAGAATTACGATGTCCGGGTGGTAGGTGTGACCGTCTCCCGCAACCAGGTGGAGCTGGGCCGGGAATTATGCCGGGGGCTACCGGTGGAATTGCAGCTGAAGGACTACCGCCAAGTAAGCGGCACATACGACCGGGTGGTATCGGTAGGTTTTTTCGAGCACGTAGGGCACCAGAATTACCGCACCTACATGGAAATTACCGCCCGCTGCCTCAAGGAGAATGGCATTGCCCTGCTCCACACTATTGGGAGCAATATCAGTCTAACCTACTCCAGCCGCTGGTTGCAAAAGTACATTTTCCCCAACAGCATGATACCCTCTATCGCCCAAATCGGTAAGGCTATGGAGGGCCGGTTAGTGATGGAGGATTGGCACAATTTTGGGCCGGATTACGAGCGCACGCTGGCGGCCTGGTACGCCAACTTCGAGGCAGCCTGGGATACTCTGAAAAGGGCCTACGACGAGCGCTTTCGGCGTATGTGGCGGCTGTACCTCAACAGCGCCGCCGGCGGTTTCCGTTATCGGGTCGAGCAGCTGTGGCAGATAGTGCTCACCAAGCCGGGTCGCCGCCAGCCGGTCTGCCGCCTGAACTGAACCCTCGGCCGATTCCAGTTCAAGACCAGGTAAAAGTGCTCCCGTCAGTTCGCCTGCTTAAAAGGGGTTGGCGGGATCAGATTGACAACTTATATTGATCCATGCCGTACGAGGGCCATACCGACAGGGAGCAGTATCCTGGCGCATTGTCCGGGGAGAGTGTCACGCACTGGGGAGCGGCATGCGGGTAAAGATCTGTTGCATCGGTTCGGTGGAAGAGGCCCGTCTCGCAATTCATTACGGTGCCCATGCCATAGGTTTGGTTTCTCAGATGCCGAGCGGCGCCGGGGTGATCTCGGACGAGCGAATCCGTGAGATCGCCCGGTCCCTACCGCCGGCTATCAGTTCCTTTCTGCTGACCAGCCGACAGGACCCGGACGCCATCATTAAGCAACAGCGATCGGCGCGCGTAAACACGCTCCAGCTGGTTGACAGCATGACCGTAGACCATCTCGGTAGGCTGAGGGAACAACTACCAGGTATTGCCATTGTCCAAGTGGTACACGTGACCGGCCCGGAAGCGCTGGGGGAGGCAGCCAGGGTCGCGCCGCTGGTGGACGCAATCCTCCTTGACTCGGGGAATCCGAATCTGCCGGTGAAGCAGCTGGGTGGAACAGGGCGGGTGCACAACTGGGACTTGAGCGCCAAGATCGTCCGGTCGGTGTCCTGCCCGGTGTTCCTGGCCGGGGGCCTAAGGCCCGATAACGTAGCCGAAGCCATCTCCCGGGTGCAGCCGTTCGCCGTGGACGTCTGTTCGGGCCTGAGACCCAAGGGTTACCTGGATGAACGATTGCTTATTGAGTTCATGCATACAGTGCAGGGGATGGCAAGTGATAGTAATTCCGCATGATTGGTCCGATTCAGAAGAGGACACTGCTCATTTTCTCGATGATTATTCCCCATTCAATCTCATGCATGCCGGGTATATTCTTATGCATGATCCCGTTCTCAATGGCGGCCAGTTTTTTCTCCTTCGTCAAAACGCCATAGACCGGACTATCAAGAAAACGCAAGGCCGTCCTTAGTTTTCTTTCCGGATTGGCGGGATGCATATCTTCAGGTCTGGAGAAGTAAGGATCCTCGCTTTCCTTGCAGGGAGCCCGGTAGACAACAAATTCCCGGCAAGCGAGGGGGCGCAGCGGGTATATGGAGCAAGCCCCATCTAGAAGGAAGGGGCAACCGGTGGTGAAGGCCTGGGCTGTTAATTTCTTACTAAGCTCCTCGCGAACATCGGATTCAAGTATTTCAGAAGCGTACCAGGCGATTCCCATGAACTCGGAGGTTGAGACTGGGATATCATAATGCATGCAACAGAAATAGCAGCCCTTGGCACAGGCTGCCTTGACACCCCGCTTGCCCTCCTCCCGGGAAATCTCCTGCTGTAGCGCCTCATCACAAATGGCATAGCTATCAAGGACCATCGTCAACCAGGAGTATTTTCCCTCCTGCGGATAGTGCCGTCGATCAGGAATCTTCATTGGGCTTCATCCAAACCTATCTGGTTGACCGGTGAAAGTGCTGGGCCTACCATACCACCATATCGGTTAAGGACGATAAATCATTAGACCGTCTGCTTTTTCAGGGAAGCGCTAAAGTGGGTGGATCAGTCGGCCCCTCGTTCTGCCTGCCACTGTTGTAGTTTACCTTCGATGAAGCTTATGATGGCCTGATGTTCATCGGCCCCCCGGCCTTGAACCTGTAGTGGCTCTCCAAATGCGAAATGGGCCAGCCTGGAGGCATCGATCCGGCCGAACTCCTTAATGTACTTGCCGTTGCCCCAGGCGTCGGTCAACAGGGCCAGGGGAACCACCGGCACGCACGCCCGGTGAGCCAACTTGACGCCGATGGTGGTGAACATGGCGGGATCAAATGCCACTGCGCGGGTCGTTTGAGGAAATACGATGATCGAGATGCCCCGGCGCAACCTCTCCGTCCCGCCTTCGAGCACAGCCCTCAGGTCATCGCGGGGGTTGGTGCGGGTGACCGCGATCGGGTCACAGGAGCGCATGACATGCTTGAAAATGGGGTAGTCCAGCAGGCTCTGCTTGACGACGAAGGTCACCGGGCGGACCGGTTGAATGATTCCCGGCAAAACGTTCGTTTCCAGGACACTCATGTGGTTGGCGATCACGACACAGGGAGTTTCCAGTTGCTCCAGATGCCTGATCCCGGTGATCTCGACCTGGATGCCAACGCTCTCCAATGACCGCAGCACCTCCCGGCTGCTATCGGCCCAGTCGTCGCCGGTATACCGGGCCCGTTTAATCTTAGCCCTGGCCTTCAGCACGGTGCCGATGTAGCAGCTATAGAACACCAGTTCGGGGAAGGCCCGGGCGAACCACGAGACGGCCCGGGGAACGGTGTGGTAGACGCCGTCGGTATAGTGTAGTAGGCTCATCAACATCTCGAAGGCCGAGGCCCCGAAGCTAGGGAGCCCGCTCACGGCATTCCAAGGAATTGTCAGCGGTTGCAATGGTCAATTGCCCGTGGACTGGCACGGCGGCAAAGGGAGAATGAGGCAGCTGACGTTCCTCAAGGAATCGAACGAACATCTGCGCCAGGAAATGGGGATCATAAAGTGGAAATATGAGCAGATGGGGCGGGGGTAAGGGAAGAGACGATGACTGGAGTGCTAGGCCCTGATCAGTAGAGCAAGCGCAAATGGATATCACGTTTATCAGAAGTCACGGGAGTGCGTTTGGAATACAAAGTGCGGCTGGCGCACTTTCTCTTATGAATGCTGTATGTATATCCTCATCTGGAGCAATATCTTGTTGATCATCCAAACTGATAACGATTGACCCACCACAACAAGAATTCTCCTCTCGTCCCCGCGAGTATGAGCGATTTAAGTGAATTGGCTCACCGGTTGGAAGTGTTTTAGCACAATGCTCCGATAATTGCGTACATATGATACGAATCCGAGGCATACATTTTCTTAGTGTCGCAAGAACTTCTGGATTTGGCGTTCCATATTTTCCCCGTCCTATTGAAAATATGATAATCTCGGGGTCAAAATACTGGGAAAGCTTTTTCACAAAATCATCAACATTTGTTCCACTAGGCTTACTACCATGATGAGGAAATACTAATACTCGTGCTTTTGCTGATTCATTCCTATTAATTAGACTATCTAGTCCAATATCATCCAAGTCACCTGGCAATACAGCTATGTGTCGGCCATTATGCGCAATGCGAAAAACAGCACTTATTGAGTTTGAGGTCAATTTTCGACCATCTCCATTTATACTACCAGGTCCTCTTGCTGCCAACATTTTACTCGGTCCAAGAACTTCGATCTGCACATTCCCTTGATTGAAATTATACGCCTCATCGCTTGTAAGCTGTACCTGAAAATTCAATCCCCTCTCGTTATGAGCTCTGTCAAGCTCATATGTCAGATCCAACCACGTTTTAGAGTCTTTCAGCGAATCTGTATTTAGGTAGACATTATTCACTTGAATTATATCAGATGCAAGTAACTGGGCAAGCGCTCCTACGTGATCTTCGTCTGCGTGGGAAATGAGTACTAGATCTACCGTATCTATGCTCCGATCTTTTAAATGCTCAAGTAACCCACTACCAGGTCCTGTATCTATGATAACAACCCTCGTATCTGTCTCTAATACAGCACTATTGCCATGACCAATATCAAGAAATACTAGATTCGGAGTGGATACTTGCATCTAATTGTCCTTAATCTATCTCCCACTCATCAAAATACAGATCTTCATAAGTCTCAGCACCTATGTTGACTTGGGCATGTAATCGCATATCCTCTTGAATGACCTCTCTTATTACCTTCGGGAAATTATCGAGGTAAAGTCTAATTTTTTTTTGGGTGTTCCAGCCAGGTATAACAACATATAAATACACTCTATCCGAGTCAATTTCTTCAACGCGGATTAATGTTCTCCAAGGCTTTCGGCTTGAGGGGAAATCACCTGTGAACTCCCTAATACACTTAGCAAAAGATGCTCTAACAGCTTCGGGATCCGGACTGCTTGTCCTTAAAAATGCTGGAATAAAGCGTAGATATCCACGATTAAGTGTCGCATTTACATCAGTGTACGTAGTACATAAGATACTCGGAACACGGTTACGATAACACGCTGCAACTAGCTTATCTCCATTGAAATTCGCGTAATTATGCTTACGTAGATGGTAATCGCACAATACAGCATCTGCTTTTTGGGAGAATGTCTTCACGAATGCATCCAGGTCATTTATAGGGCCAGACTCCAGAATAGCTTTTAAACCCAGATCTTCGATTGTGTATTTGTATCCATCTCGAGCAGATTGATCGTCGTCAATTACTAAAACACGATCTATTGTCTGATTTTCAATTAAAAGGGCCACGTACTACGCTCCTATAATTGGTAGTTCAATAATAATCTCAGCACCTCCCAGCACTTCATTATGTTCTACAGCATCGACTTCTCCACCTAGATCCTTCACAGTATCCCTCACGATCGTTAATCCCAAACCAGTCCCGTTCTTTCTGGTTGTTCTTCCTGGTAACCAGATGTCCTTTTTGCCAATGCCCTCAATTCCTGATCCGTTATCAATAATACGTATTATCAGAATACTGCCTTCTATTTCTGTAGCAATATTTATCTTTCTATTGGATGTCGTTGATTTCTCAAAAGCGACCAAGCTATTATTCAACAGATTGGTAACTACGGATTCGACGGCTGCTTCACTTCCTCTTAAATAAGGTGATCCCTTACAAAGAAGAGGATCAACTACAACATCTCTCCCTGAGAGAAATGGTTCAAAGGTTTCAAGAACATCTTTAATAACCTTGTGGATGTCGATTCTAGAAAGCCTTCGTTTCTCATGATCCAGCAATTTCAATGTCGCAATTCCGAGAACTCCCAGGCTTTCCACCGCATTAAGTATACTGCGAATAGGCTTCATCAATTTCTCTGAAAACCTATGTTCACCTAGTTCTTTTTTCCCGCGCCTTTCAATAGCTTTTACAGACTGGGTTATTACTTTGATCGGATTGCCGCTGGATTCGTGTGCAAAAGTCGCTGCTGTAATACCTGCGGTACTTAACGTCCTATATAACTGGATCTCTTTATTTAAGGCAGAAACTTCCCTCTCACGCGAGCGATCATATGTCTCGACTACCTCTTCGATTATCCTTCGTTCTTCACCAGAGGTTAGATTATCTATTGCTCCATGTAATTCTCTCTGAGCTTTCGTTGTTCTTTTTGGAGCGGCAGCCCTTTCCTTCTCTCGGCGTATTTCCGCTTGTTCCAAACGCCGACTTGCCATCCATTCTAAGGCATCATTGATGAATGCTTTTATTTCGAGAAACGTTTCAGATTCGATGAAACCTGATCGATCTGTTTTCTGTACCAATAAATCTTCTGTTTCAACTGTACTAACGCGCCCGATACTTGTATTTGTCGATGGACGTTCTTCAGGACTGCGCACTCTGGCCAGATTCATATCCAGCCAATCATTTCCACGGTTCCCATATGGAGATACCCGCAACCCATTTTGATATACGTGCACACCACCAAGTTCTTGAAGCCAATTCCTAACGGCACCCAATGTCGATGTTCGTCCTAAGAATGCTGATTGGTGAAGTAGGAAAACCCATAAATCAAAATCGGTCTTAGGGCACCGGTACGGTTCGTGTTTGCGAGATATCGATAAGTCCGAATGGTCAGCAGAAAATATTTTGGCGCCACGCCAATCCACAACAGATGCAGAGGCGTATCCATGTTCATCTAGACGTCCAATTAAATGATACTCAGCATCTTTAAAATATCGATTTCTTACTAATTCTTCTATATCAGAAAATTCAGGAGCAATAAGTATGGGATTGAAACCTGAGGGATTATCTTCAAAAGGGTCCGCTAGAAGTATCAATTCACGAGCAAGTCGTTTGACATCCCACCGGCTAATGTGAGTGTGAAGATTTTCAATAAGGATATCGGTTCCGAATGGACTTTGTTCATCCCGGCTGTCCGCCTCAATTTCTAATATCACATCATCAACCAGATCTACACCTTCATACATGTCCCAGTCTATAAGGAGATTATACTCGTTGGACTTTTCCACCTTTGGACGGGTTGTTAATAAAACTCTAGAACCCATCCGAAGGGCCGCGAGACGACCTAATCCCTTATTGCCGGCAGGGATTCTTCCGAGCTCAGTTCGCACCTTTTGCGACTTAATAGAACGACCGAGCACAAGCCATCCATTCTCAATATCATCGGTTCCCATCCCAGTCCCATTATCGATGACTAGAATAGATCCGCCGGGTTGGTCAATATTAATCAATTCGATGGTACACTGTGTTGCATCAGCATCGTACGCGTTCTTAACCAATTCCAAAATCCCTTTATCAGGATTTGGATTAAGTTCTTCTCCCAGTCGTCGAAGAATATCTGAGGAGAAACGTATTTTCGCAGTAGTCACTGGCTATCCCACCAAGGTATCTCTCCAACCGCAGTTGTTGTGAGATGTCTACATCGTATTCTCTGGTTAAGCCACAAGTTTGTGTGATCTGATTGAAGACGATCTAATAGAGATCTGCATGTCGAGAGCGTATTATCTCTTGGTGCTAGAACTATTAGATGGTTCTCTATGGCAACTTCAGATTTACCACTAATAATGGTTCCTATAGCTCGATTCTTATCGCCAGGTCTAGACGTACGTCTAATAACAACAAAAGGAGGTTCGAACACTCTCCCATTATATCTTCTCGTCTCACTGATTGAATTGACTATCCTCCATTTTGGTAATGATTTCGCGTGGATGAAAAGACGCTCCGGCCCCTTGCACGCATCACGATGAGGTACTACAGGACCAACATGAACGAAAAAATAATCTCGAACCCTTTTTGTTGTATCAAATGCTTGCTCAGGTGTCCAGGATATAGCTGAAGCGGAGTTCTGAGAACCAGTCACCACTAGATCCATAATAAAGACATCGATATCCACGTATTCATCAAAAATACCATAAGGTTGTATCTTTTCGATGATTGTCCAATCCTCAACCATCCGTCGCCATCGAGTATAGCGACTCCCCGAGCGTAGCACCTCAGGTAGAATTGCCGTGATCCTAGTGCCTGGTGAGGCGTTTTGAATTGCCGTGTCGATGAAGAGGGATGCTGCAGTGACTTTGCCCTTAGCCCATGAGGAATTACTCGCTGAATCAATCATTGAAAAGGGTGGATTCATCACTATCCGATCAGCAGATATAAAACCATTTGAATTCGAAAGGCTATCTTGGCGTCTGATATGGGGAAAGAATGACTTCAAGTCATTTGAACTTACCGATTCCCATCGGGCTCCTAAACTAACGGCAAGAATTGCGAGGCGCGCCCTTGTAGCACGAACAAATTCCTCATAGATATCATTACCTGCCAGCATTTCACCCCAGAACCGGAGTGTTTCCGGAAGCGTAGGTCTTATTTCGAATGAATTGGCTACAGCGAGTAGCAAATCACCTGCACCTGCCGCTGGATCATAGTAAACAGCCTTTTCGCTCTGTGGCGGAAATCCTGAAAGTGCTAGTTGAGCGAGATTACTCCCTGTAAAAAAGGCTCCGGCTGATCTGAGTTTTGCTAATCCAACTGTATTACGAAGTGCTTTACCTGGCTCACCATCTAAAACAGCATGAAATCTTATCAACCGATCACCCGATAAATTGCCCTTATCCGACGAGACCATATGCTCTAACTGTTTAATATACGGTAGATATGCTAACATCTTTGACGATTTTTTTCAGACTATGCAACAATCCTTAGTCCGCCGCCCCTTTAAGAGAATATTGTATCTTGTTTCAATCAGGGTGAACCTACTTTAATATCGTCGTTGAGGCGATGCAAGATTCGATTGATAATTATCTGTGGGTGAAATTACGGGGTTTTGCTATCTCACCGGGGTATTTTCGGTTCGTCAAACCGTAATCGATGTTTCGCCTCGGTTTTATCTGGAAGTAGAAAGCCCCACCAATCTCTCAACCAGTGGGGCTTCCTGTCAGGTTGGCAGATACCAACTATTTCAGCAGTGAGGCGACTCAATGGTCACGGTGATATCTTGCCAGAGCCCAAATTGTTACTCCATTGCAACCTTCAAGTCTTCTTCCGACGGACGGAGTGTGCCCTTACAAGACGGGGCTGACCGCCCTTCCGCGCACCAGGCGAACGACAGCGCTCCAAAAAATCCCTATATTCCCCCGCTCTTTGAAAATAGAGATGGAGGGGTTAACTATTCTCTAAAACTCCTTCCCTTATAAGGGAAGGAACTCGCGCTAGCGAGAAGGA
>SDBV01013473.1_pt1 | contig 10411 bp, 10 predicted proteins | sample 2277081 | NCBI WGS metagenome assembly SDBV01 (sample SAMN10402039, study PRJNA504765) | marine sediment metagenome | isolation source: marine sediment core GS10_PC15, 223 cmbsf | place: Arctic Ocean: Southern Knipovich Ridge | collected 2010
AGCTTATGCAGTACCTTTTGGTGATATGTTTTCATATTCATAGCAAGAAATAATTCTACTGCACTAAGCTTGTTGCGGATAGTGCTAGATTTCAATCCCTTATGGGAGAGAAATAAAACCCAATCAGTTAGTAATTGGTGAAGTTTGTTAGTAGATAGCTTTACAATATCATCATAGTTTTTGATTTTTGCAAATTTCATAAAAGCATGAAGACTGTTAATGTAAACAATTTTTGTAGCTTCAGACTTTATTGCATTTTCAAATAAGGTAAAAGTTCTACTTTTCATACATGTTTTGGATGTAAATTTATTATTTTAAGACAGGGTTAGTATAGCATAAAACCAAGTTTTAACTAAAGCGCAGAATCCATCATAATTGAGATGAAATCATTAATTTTTTTAGTAATTACAGGTGGCTTTATCAGCTTGGGAATAACACTCTCATTTTACTCTGCACAGTTGAGTATTGAGGATCTTACAATAGATGAAAGGGTAATGGGCCCAGGTGAGACATTTGAGATTATGATGGAGTTAGATCCCTCAAAGAGTGAAAATGGTGGATTTGCGGTTAAACTGGAAGATTTTGAAGAAGCAAGTTTTTCTGCTAAGATTTTCGATCCTCTGAATATTGAAATTCGATCAATGGAAATCAATCAAAATCCATTTCAAGAAAAATTTGACATCATCTCAAAGGGGACTTACAAGCTTGTAATTGAAAATTCAGGTCAAAAAGAAACTAATGGGATTGGTGCAATTGGATACTACCCAGAAGAAAATATTCAATACATGGCATTGGCAGGAAATGTTGTAATAATGATTGGTTTAGTTGGTATGATTGGAGTTGGGATTTATATAGTAAAAAATCGTCGAAATGAAAAATTCAGTTAAGATAGCTATCCATTTTAGTTAATCCATCAACTACATTTTTAAAATTATTGTCATTTTCTATTACTTTCTCAAGTTTGTCTGCATCAACAGAATAAATTATGTTTCCTTCTTTTTTTTCTTCCTTAACAAATCCATATTTAGATAAATAAGAAACTCTTTTTCGAATTTCTTCTTCTGATATTTTTAATTTTTCAGAAAGATAAGATGACTGTTTTTCACCATCTTCTAATTCTGCTAAAATTTCGGATATATTTGGATCAAATATACTTTCAATGATTTTTTCTCTATCAAATGACATTTAGAATTAATTCACCATCTCGATGTTGAACTTAAAACTTTTCGCGTTTTTGAAAGATAGTCATTTACTAGAACTTGATCCAAATTTTCTTGATTGATATGATATAACCTGCCTTTTAGTTCCTTTTCTAGATTTTGAGCATAATTCAAAAGTTCTTGCTCTTCGCTAACTACAATGGTGTCAACTTCTATTCCTTGACGCTTACACTTTTTTGCCTCGAACAATGTCCTATCATTAATTTTAGGATCTACCTTTTTGTATCTATAACAAAGATATACCAAAGAACCTTCGTTAACATCTAACTTCATGTTACGCTCATCTTTAACTTTGGATAATACTGATTTATCTGGTGAATAGAAGTTTGAATATGGTTTTTCAGAAATTATTTCATTTTTTTGATAATCATTATCTATGAAACAAGCACTAGGTTGACCATCAGTAATCATTACAATTCTTTTATTGGGAGTAGATATTTTAGATAAGATCTTTCTAGCAAGTCTAAAGGCTGCTTGATAATTTGTATAATGTAAAAAATTTTCATTTGCATCATAAGTTTTTAGAAATGGAATATCTTCAGGCTCTACTAATGAAGCCATTGATGCAAAGCCTACTACTGAAATAGAATCCGTTGGGAAAAATTTCTTATTTAGCACATACAGGCTCCACAAGGCCTTTTTTGCAGCTTCAATCCTGCTCTTGCCGTTTTTACCAAGGGAATATCTCATGGTTGAGCTTAAATCTATACAATAAACAACTGCTAATCTGACATCCTCTAGAGTTTCAAATTCTTCTAGATCTTCAGGTTCAATCGATATTGGAAAACTAATTTTTTTGTTTGATTTAGAAATTCTTTCTATTGAATTAAGTAAGGTTTTGGGTACACTTAAAAATTTTATATCATTTCCAGGTTCAAATTTTTTTGTTGTATCAATGAGTACATTTCCTTGTCCTGTTAAGTTCCTTTCATGAAAACCGATTTCTGCAGAATTCAAATTTTTCATAACATCCTGAAGTATTTTTCCACCAATATCAAAAAATGCTCTACTAGTTAACCATTTTTTTCCATCCTTTAGGTAACCTTTTTTCCTCAAAAATTTTGTAACAGGAGTTCCACCTTCTTCAGATGTTTTATTTTCTATTTCTGAATCAGATCTTTCTTCATTTTCTAATGATCTTATAGAATTCTGAAGTATCGATTCCAGTTCCTCTATACTAGGAGTTTTTTCTTTCATAGCTTGTTTAGAAAGTGTTTCTAACAATTTTTGCATTTTAATTTCTGAGATAGAAGTTTCTGATGTTGTTTGTCCTTTTTTGTTGTTACTTTGAAAATAGACTAAATTTTTAATGCTACGCTGAAACATATCCAGCCTCTTTTTTATCAAGAATCTTTGGTTGAGTCCAACAAAGACCTTCTAGGATAATTTCAGTTAGAGCAGAGAGTAATTCAAATTCATTATCTTCATCTACTGCAAGCATTTCTGAATTTATGTTAAATGATTTTGTTTTTTCTTGGAAACTTGATTGGTCTGATTTAATTTGGGATAATTTTGATTCTATTAGCTCATTTAGATTCTTGAATTTTTTAAGTTGACTTTTGTAAGATAACTCACCGTTGGCCCAAATCATTTTTTGAGATACTTGGAAGGTAATTCCTTCAAATTCTTTTTTGATAGATTCTAATAAAGTTACATTTACTTCATTCAAATATTCAAGAGATATTTCCTTAATTGATTCACTGATCAACTGTTTTAACCATCGTTCACGGTTTTCTATAGTATCATCAGTCTCAACAAGTTCAAACTTTGCTACTTGATCTAAGCAATGCATATCAGAAAATCTTGGAACAGGTACAATTTTTTGAGAGACTCCTCTTGTTCGTTCTGCTTCGCCCACTAGGAGTTCAAGCCCATGAATGCCAAATCTAACACTGACTCCGGTTTCCTGATTAATTTCTTGTCTTTCTCTTGTTTTTTGTACAAGCTTTGATAGAGTTTTTAGTATTGTAGAAATAATGAATGAATTTGTTATTTTTGCCTCTTGGAGAATAATTAACATTTCATCTTCTACAGTGTGTGGATAATGAGTATGAATATGACTTTTGAGTCTGTCATACAAAGGTTCTATGACTTTTCCTGAATGTGTATAATCAACTGGATTTGCAGTTGCAAAAAAAGCGATTTTTGGCTCAAAAATAACAGGGTATGATCCTGTTGTAAAACGTCCTTCTTGAAGTACTGAGAGTAATGCAACTTGTTTTCTGGGATCAAGTACAGGCAATTCATCAATACAAAATATTCCGTGTTTTGCTTGCATAAGTTGACCGGGAGAATAAGAATCAATTTGGTACATTTCAATTCCCTTTTTTGCAACTTTCACAGCATCTATGTAACCAACTAAGTCTTTGACAGAAATGTCAGGGGTGGCAAGTACATATCTGAATCGATTTTTTCCATCAATCCATTCAATTGATGTACTTAAACTATTATCACGTATTTTTTCTATAGTTTCTGGACTAACATAAAATTTTGGACTAGAATTATTTTGTTCTTTATCTTCTAAAATTGAAATTAGTTCAGTTTGAGGCAAATCCATTGGACAATCATTAGTTATACTATTCTTAACAACAGGAATTGGAGAAAGAAGGTTTTTAGAAATAGTTTCTACAATCTTAGTTTTTGCTTGACCGATTTTCCCAATAAGAAAAACATCATGTCTTGAAAGTATTGCTCTATCAAGAGATGGAATAACATCATCATCAAAACCTATAATGCCTGGATATTTTGGTTGTCCAGTTTCAATTAATGAGATTAAATTTCTTCGAAGTTGTTCTTTTACGTCGATTAATTTGTAATTAATTTCTAAAAGATCTCCAACTGTTTTAATTTCTTTATAGTCTTCAGGTAACCCTGGTTTTATCTCTGTGTACTTTGGTGTAGTGTTATAACTTTGCTCAACAATCTCTGAGAAAGATTTAGACATGCAATTATGTTTGTGCCCTTTGCATTTATACCATTTCTAAAAAATTATATCTTAACGTAATATCATTTCAATGAAAATTCTTAGCATGGTTTTTATCCTGGGGACTTAGAATCTTGCATACTTGAGTACGAAGGAATTTGAACACATTGTAAGAATTGTAGGAAACGACATTTTTGGGGAAAAGAAGGCTATAGTAGGATTAACCCAGATAAGGGGAATAGGATATATTTTCGCAAAGGCAATTTTAGATTCATTACAAATTGATTCTAATACCAATATTGGTTTTCTAAATGAACAACAAGTTCAGTCAATTGAAAAAATTATTGAAAACCCAATATCAGCTAATTTTCCTGCTTGGTTTTTGAATAGAAGAAAAGATCTTGAATCTGGAAAAAATTTGCATTTGATAACATCTGATATTGAGCTTACAGTAAGAAATGATATTGAAAGAGAAAAAACAACTAACAGCTGGAGAGGCATTCGTCATATGTTTGGTTTGAAAGTAAGAGGCCAACGTACACGTACTACAGGACGAAAAGGCGGAGCTGTTGGGGTAAAGAAAGGTGGCAAAATTTTGCCAGCAGGTGCCCTAGGAGCCCCTGGAGCTGAAGGAGCAGAAGCTCCAGCTGAGGGAGAAGCACCAGTTGAAGGAAAAGAAGCTGCAGCAAAACCGACTGCTGGAAAAGAAGCTGCAGCAAAACCGACTGCTGGAAAAGAAGCTGCAGCAAAACCGACTGCTGGAAAAGAAGCTGCAGCAAAACCGGCTAAAGGAGAACAAAAAAAATAGGTGGAATAGATGGGAGATCCTAAATATCCAAGAAGAATGTGGAAAAAACCAAAACGACCACTAAATTATGATCTTAAAATGGAAGAATTGAAAACTTTGGGAACTTTTGGACTGAAAACTAAACGTGAGTTATGGAAAGCTCATACTCAACTTTCTAAAGTAAGACATCAAGCTCGTTCTCTGTTAGCACTTGGAAAAGAAATTAGAGAAAAAAAAGAACCAATACTCATTAATTCATTAACTAGAATAGGTTTAATTAGTGAAAATTCAACTCTTGATGATGTTTTAAATCTTCAAGTAACAGATTTGTTATCACGCAGGTTACAAACTGTTGTACAAAAAAAATTATCGTTTAAAACACCATATCAGGCAAGACAAGCTGTTGTTCATGGTCATATAATGATTGGCGATAGAATAATAAATATTCCATCCTACACAGTTAAAGTTAATGAAGAAAAAGAAATTCGTCTGACATCTGATTCATCATTAAAAGATCTATTAGCTCAAAAAGAAGAACCTGAGGTAGATGTAAAAACTTCTGAGCAACCAGAGGTTGAAAGTACGACTGAGCCAAAGGTTGAAAGTACGACTGAGCCAAAGGTTGAAAGTACGACTGAGCCAAAGGTTGAAAGTACGACTGAGCCAAAGGTTGAGAAAACTTCTACAGAATTATCACAAGATTAAGCTAATCTGTAAATATTCATAATGTGAGATAGAAAAGATATGTGTTCCATAATAGGGTATTACGGTCAGGAATTTGCCGCACCAATTTTAGTAAAAGGCCTAAAACGAATGGAGTATAGAGGCTATGATAGCGTCGGTGTTGCTACAAAATCCAATGGAAAAATTGAAGTAAAAAAGGGTGTAGGAAAGGTTGCTGAGGTAAATAATTCAATTCATCTTGATACACTTCCTGGAAAGATTGGAATTGGGCACACCAGATGGGCAACTCATGGAAAAGTTACTGACATTAACGCCCATCCGCATTCTAGTAGCTCTGGTAAGATTGCAATAGTTCACAATGGAATTATAGAAAATTTTAATGAATTAAAAAATGATTTACAAAAAAATGGATATTCATTTAAGAGTGATACTGATAGTGAAGTAATTGCTAATCTCTTACAACAAAACTATGACCAGTCTTCAGATGAAAAAAAATCTATTATAAAAACAGTTTCTAAATTAAAGGGGCATTATGCTTTTGTTGCAATGTTTGAAAATGGAGTGCTTGCAGCTGCAAGATTTCATGAACCAATGATTATTGGAGTTGGAAAAGATGATTACTTTTTGTCAAGCGATGTTTTAGGATTCATAGAACAAACTGATGACGCAATTTACATTGATAACGGAAATTTTGTTATCATTGATTCTTCTGGAATTCAAATTTGCGATTTTAAGGGAAATTCTGTAAAGCAGCAAATTACTAAAGTATCAAAAGAATTTGCGGATGCTTACAAAGGAGATTATGCGCACTTTACCCTCAAAGAAATATCAGAACAGCCAGACACAATTCTTCGCGCTGGTGAAAGTACAAAAGATGCAATCGAACAAGCAACGGATTTCATCAAGCATGCAAAAAGTTTGTACATTACTGGAAGTGGTACTAGCTACAATGCAGCCTTGATAGGAAAGTACTTGATGTCTAAATATGCCAAAATAAAATTAGAACCAATTATTTCAAGCGAACTTCCTGCTTTACCTGATTCAATTGAACCAAATTCAATCTTAATAGCTATTTCTCAAAGTGGTGAAAGTGCTGATGTCCTTGAGGCAGTAAATATTGCAAAAAAATCAAATGCAAAAATTTTGTCTATTGTGAACCTCTTAACATCTTCTCTTGTTCATGAATCGTCCATTGTAATGGGAATGAATTGTGGTCCAGAAATCGGTGTAGCTGCAACAAAAAGTTTTACATCTCAACTTGCAATACTCTATAAAATTACAGATAATCTTTGTAATGGATGTGTTGGAATAGATTTCAATAAGGTTTCTGAATCAATATCAAAAATTCTTTCAAATCATTCTAAAATTCAGGCTATTTCCAAAGAGCTAAAGGATGTTTCTGACATTTACGTATTAGGAAGGGGAATTCACTATCCTATTGCATCCGAAGCAGCTTTGAAATTAAAGGAATTAGCATACATCCATGCAGAAGGAATCCCCGGCGGAGAACTAAAACATGGTCCACTTGCACTAATGGATTCAAATGTTTATGTTATCATAATTAATCCCAACGATTCTACTTATAATGATACCTTAACAAGTGCTATTGAGATTAAAGCAAGAGGCGCTAAAATTATCGGAATCTCTGATAAAAAAAGTGATGTTTATGATCATTGGATTGAAATTCCTAGTATTGCTGAATCAATGTTTCCGATAATTGAGATTGTTCCAATACAATTAATGGCGTATTATTCTGCTGTTGAGAAAGACACTGATCCAGACTATCCTCGAAACCTCGCAAAATCTGTTACTGTAAGGTAAAGACTCGTTGATACTCGTTTTCAGTTAAATTAAGAAACTTTTGTGAATCAATTCCTGTTTTTAACATAGCTGCGATAATACTTCCACCTGCTCCTACGCCTTCTTTTACAAATCCATTTGAAAAAGCTTGTAATCCTTTGATTTTGGAATCTTTCAGTTTTGGTTCAACTGAAAATATTGGAATATCATTAATTTCCTTAATTGTATCCAAAAAATTTGCCGTCTTATCATTAACTATGTAAGAGGTTGTACCTATTGCAATATTTTTTTCATCGTATCCTGTAGAATGGCCCAATGCCAAAATTGCTGCCATTTGGGTTCCTCCTGCAAGAATTACTTTAGTTGTTCGTGTGGCACTACTAATCATTCCTGCAACAATTGGGATCATTGGATCTCCTAAATTTGCAACTACATCGTAAGGATCCTTTGATTTAGATCGTTCCATTGCTTCTTTAACAACTTTATTTTTAAGTTCCATAGGATTTTTCATCATACTAGAACTTACTTTAGCATCTATTCCAAATCCTTTCAAAACTGCCATAGCTGTAGTGGTTCCACCGGGAATACTTTCTCCAATTACTAAACAGTCAGTTACAGATGCCAAAGTTCTTCCTATAATTCTCCCGTATTCAATTCCACGCAACACGAAGTAACGATCTAATCCAGGTTCTTTTGTAATATTTTTACCAAATTCTAAACCAGTTTCAAAATATGGAAGCTCCGGAGGAATCTTGCTTCCAGCATTAATTACTACTTGGGGAATACTTGATGCTTCAAGGGCAACTTTAGTTAGTATTGCTGGAGTGGGTATTCCATCTGGGGTCATAGGGATTTTTTTTATGCATTTGCATTGACCATAATGAAGAAATTCAGCATCTGCAGGAGGTGTAAATTTTAACAAATCTAAATTAGTGCCTGCAATTGTTATCCCTGGTATTTCACATGTCTCTGTATAAGAGATAACTAATGAGAATAGGAATTTCTTTTTTTCAATTGACGCTATAAACTCTTTTCCACTTTCAGTATTACCGTGGATTTCAATATCATTCACTAATTTTTCACTGTCCCATAAGTTCCACAAACTCCTGTTCAGTTCTTTTTTGCATTACAAAATTTGTTTGTTTTTCGTTACCAATAGTTGATGTAGGAGTTGAACCGTAATTATGGCCTGAATATAATTCTAAAGCGTCATCTAATTTTGAAATAATATCAATCAAGCTGTGATAAAGTTCCTTAGCACTGCCTCCTGGTAGATCAACTCTGCCGCAATTTCCAACAAAAAGAGTATCTCCTGAGAAAATTTTTCTATCTCCTACAAGACAAATACTATCTTTTGAATGTCCTGGCGTGAGCAAGACTGTTAGTTCCGATTTACCAAATTTTATAGTGTGACCATCGGATGCTGCAATATCATGTTTTAATGTAGATGCTTCATGCTGTATTATTTTTGCGCCTGTAGATTTTGCCATTGCTTCATTACCAAGGGTATGATCAAAATGATGGTGAGTGTTTACAATGTATTTTATTTTAATATCATTTCTGGTAATTATTTGTTGAATTTCTTCAAGATTCCATGATGGATCAATAATGATTCCTTCTCCTGTTTCTTCGTCTTCTAGTATGTAGGTAAAATTTTGCATGTTTCCTACCTCGATTTGATGAACTTTCATAAAACTCCAACTTCTGCTTCTGGAGGAATTCCAATTTTCTCAACGAAGATTTCACCACATAGATCTTTTCTTTTTGGCATTCCAATCTTCATTTTATGAAATGTGATAGTTATGTTTGCATTAACGAATATGTTACTAGTATCTCCACTATCAGGATCAAGACCAGAGGGAACATCTACAGCAAGCTTGAATGCTTTGGAGTTGTTGATATATTGAATGGCTGATGCATATGGTTCTCTAATGTTTCCAGAAATTCCTGTACCCAAAATTCCATCGATGATAATGTCTTCTTTAAAATCCAGTGTTGGTGTTTCTCCTGTAACAAGTTTTACTAAAGTCATTTTTTTTAGAATACCAAAATTCCATCTACTTTCTTCAGTCTTAATTTTTTGTGGGTCTCCTAATACAACTACGATAATATTTGCACCATAACCTGCTAAATGACGGGCCATAACCATAGCATCTCCCCCGTTATTTCCAAGACCAGCAAAAACTGTAATTTTCTTAGAAGAAAAATTGCTAAATATTTCAGCCAGTCTTTTTACAGCTGCTGCACCTGCATTTTCCATCATGAATTTTCTTAAAAATCCCATCTGGTGACCATTTTTTTCAATTTGCATCATTTGTTTGACAGTAATTTCCATAGATATTTCAAAAGGCGATCGTCAAATAAGGGCTTTGGCAAACGACTTTATCTTGGGTTTTCAATGCATACTTTCATGTCTTTAAAAAATGTCAAAACTTCATTAAAAGAAATCACAAAATCATTATCAACAAATCATAACATAAGAGAAAAACTCATAAAAAATACTCGTGAAGTAGTAATACTTTGTAGTCAATCAATTATTGCAGTTCATAAAGGTGAACTTAATTCTGCAAAGATTAAAGCACAAATAGCAAGTAAGATAATAGCAAAAGAAAGAAAAATTGCCAAAGGAGATCTTAGAAAACATCTGGTTATTGCAGAACAAGAATTAGTAGAAGCTCTATCTTATTTGGCAATAGTACAAAAAAAAGAAATTCCTTCTGCAAAATCACTTGGAGTATCTGATGAATCTTACATTCTAGGGCTTTTGGATTGTATTGGTGAATTAAAAAGACAAGTTTACGATGACATTAGGGTAGGAAAATCTAGAGAAGCTGCAAGAATTTTTGAAATTATGGAAAATCTATACCTGTACCTATATCCATTTGCAACTTATGATAAATTAGTTAAAGAAACAAGAAGAAAGTTGGATGTAAACAGAGTGTTAGTCGAAGGCGTAAGAGCTGCCTTAACAGAAGAAGTTAGAAGAACAAATTTGAT
>SDBV01013474.1_pt1 | contig 10411 bp, 7 predicted proteins | sample 2277081 | NCBI WGS metagenome assembly SDBV01 (sample SAMN10402039, study PRJNA504765) | marine sediment metagenome | isolation source: marine sediment core GS10_PC15, 223 cmbsf | place: Arctic Ocean: Southern Knipovich Ridge | collected 2010
AGGCATAGAGTAGTGTCTAATTGGAAAGAGCGAGACTTTGTTGAAGACCCAAGCACCGGGTTGGCCTATGTGACTTACCATCATAATATTCACAATTGGACAGTCATCGCTTTTCGTGGTCCCAATGTTCGCAATCTCAATGGTATTTTGAATACTGTAAGAGTCGCCATGGCAACATCAGTTGCTGTTATACCAGCTCAATACCGCCAGGCATCTCGGCGAGTTGATGAACGTTTCAAACAAAGCACTATGTTCGATAAATTTAAAAAATTTGTTGCATCTCAAGGTGAGCAGAATCAAGTCTTTCTAACAGGAATGTATTCTGGAGGAGATGTTGCACAATATGTCCTTTATGAATTATTAAAATCAGTTAAAGAAGAGAGAGATTTGCAGGAAGTTTCAAGGATTTCAAAAAAACTTTCAAATATTTTTTTGGGAACCAAAAGTTACAGTGCAATAACATTTAGCAATAATGGAATTTATACATTACTACCAGAAATAGAACGTGAAAATGCTGTTGAGCAAATAAGTCAACGCTGTATAACCTACCTGGGAGATCCAACTTGGAATACCAATGGTCATATCGGTGAGATAAGACATGTTACTTTTAAACCTTACTCACCGACCCTAGTATCGAAATCAAAATTTTATGCAGGACATTTCGCAAAATCTGCAGCAGTTGAAACATTACGTATTAGTTTCTATACATGGGTGTTTCAATTAGGCGCACGATTAGTATTGGGTGAAAATTCAATGCTGGCTAATACACTTGGTTTCTTTCGGTTGCCATTTTTATTTATAATGGAATACTTGGGAATAAGAAAAATGCTTTCTGAAATAAATGCAATAAATGCGGAACAGGATGAATTATCTTTAGGAACCAGTTATATTGTTATGATATCAATGCTAATTATTACTATGGGACCAATAATTTACAAATTAGCTACTAAATTATTTAGTATGAGCTTCTCGGATATATTTAGCGCTCCCACTTACTCCCTTTGGCAATCAAAATTCAAAGGGCGTGAACACCTTGCTGAAAGCGATTTCCAGAGAATGGCTCATTGGCCATCCAGCACTCAATTTTTAATGATGTATCCACGCTATCTCATCCAATTGCTAACACCCTTTTCACGGCTAACACCCGGCTTCACTACCCTCTTTGTTGCTCCAGAGGTCCTGAAGAAACGACAACTGAATTGGATGCCTGGTTATGAGCCAGAGAATGTTGCTAACAACAGGTCGTAGTTTAATTAATAAACTTGAGCCAAAGGAATACCCAAAAGAAGTAGGTGGGAAAGTTTCCCTCCCGAGCGCCTGCTTCGTAGCCACGATATACATTATAAACTTACATAGAATTAACAATAGCCCAAAGTCAGTTCACGAAGCCTGCCGACGTCGTTTTTTGTGTTCAGTTTGTTTGCTCAGCTCTTCTGAAATCATAGAGACCACTAAAGTATTTAAGCTCACTCCTTCTTGTTTCGCTTGTCTGACTAAGCGAAGGTGCATAGAACGTGAACACGCCTGGGCCACTTTGCGCTTCAAGCTAACCCGGCCGAGGAATCTCTCTGCCTGCTGCTTTAGCTGCAGCAATCCAAGCACACAACAGCCTCTGCACCATGCTCTATGGTTTCCTCGATGCTTTCTCCATCGGACATGCATCTTGTTTTGTAACCTGTTGATTTTATGATTATTTAAGAAAACGAACACCACATGAATATTTTTACAGTTTTACATTAACTAAACTTTACTATATAATGATTTTAATAGTAATTTAAGACTTCTCAAATGGACTTGATACGAAGTCAGTTTTCAGGATGCTCGTCTTTATGGGGTTCAGTTATGAAAAGAAAACTCACCGCTATGTGTGCTATTTTTTCTTTTATTTTTTTAGTTGCATTACAGAGTCAAGCTTCGGTAAGCCCGTTTGGCGCCCTAAGCAAAAATCCTAAATTTCCCAAAAAGGATAAAATGAAATTGACCATTGTCAATGATTCCAGTTATACACTTTATTTAGTGGGCATAAAGGGTACCCAAAACATACACAACTTACGTCTTTCTAAGTCAGCGGTCAAACCCCATGGCAAGGTACATTTAAAAGGTTATGTATATGTTGCACCTTATTTACATCGAGGTCTTTTTGCTGTGGTGTACTTTAAGATCAATGGTCATGTCTACCCATTTGTGGTTGAAGATTACTTATTTGAGCAGTATGTTTATCCGACTGCTGGGTTTTCGCCTTCACAAAATCCTATTGTCGGTTCAGTACTTTATTCCGTATGGAATAAAAAGCATGTGCATGATTATGATATCCAGATGAAGAAGGGTCTTGTGAATGTTTTTGATAAAATCCAAGGTCATGTGCAGGATAGTCGCATTTAAATTTTGTTGTCAGTTAACAGAAAATAGTTCTGCTCAGTTATAGCATGAAGATTTTTGATAGCAAACAAATACTGAGTATTCTCATTAATACAAGATCTGATTTTATGGCAGCGTCCATTCCTAATGAATGGATATTATCCAAAAATTTATTAACAGCCTTTTCGTCTAAAAAAGGTACGTTAGCAACATTACTGCGTATCACGTCTTGTGAGTAATTGAGGAATGCTTTATTTGTTTGCACGGTTGATGGCGGTGAAAGTAGCGGATGCTTTTTTGCTTGATAGACTTCGTCTGTTAAGAATGGTTTTCCAGCCTCTCTGAGAATATATTTATCAATTAAAATGGTTTTATTCTTTGACAATTTAATGAAAAGCTTTGGTGGGATTTTTCTAACCATCTCAATCAACTGATGATCAAGAAATGGGACAGCCATAGTTACTATCAGGAAGGGTCGTTTTGAAGAATCTTGTGTCAAGGAACCTTACCGGTGTCAATTTTTTTAACTTGCGTAGTATCAGCCGCCTCTTCCTCTTCCTTTTCTTGTTCATCTTCAGGATTTTTGAATATTCCTTGTTTCCGCGCCTCTTTAGCGAGTAATTTGTTGGAGTTAATTATATTTGCTATAAAATCCTTTATCGCTGTACAAATAGTTTCGATTTCTTCCTCTTCTTCCTCTAGTGCATCTTGTAATTTTTTGACAATATGATTAGATAACAAATTTAATTCAGGCTTTAATCTAGAAGTAATAACCGGAGCATGCTCCTTTAACGCTTTCATTAGAGTCTGGGTGCGATCTAAATTTATGTTCAAGCTTTTAAGTAAGTGAGATGTCTGAGGCAATTGTTGAAGTTTATCACTAATATTTTGGTTGAGTTGTTTGGCAAAAGATTCTAACTTGGATTGTTGGATCATTGGATCTAATTCAAAAACCGCTGCATCATGGGAAATGGTTTGGTCTGTCAATAATGGCATTGCTGCATCGTCAAGTTCAGAAGTAAGTTGTTGAACATAAGCAACATTACTTGTAGCCAAATGCTGCTTGTAATTAAACTGCAAGTCCAATAACTTCCACCGGCAAGCTATTGCAAATTGGGTGGCTCTATAAAAGACTTGTGCTGAATCAGGAAAATGGTCGATACTTTCACCTGCTGGCCTTTTTCCTAAGTGTGCTAAATAACCACGCGGCGCCTGCATCAAGTACTTTAACCCTTCCAACAATGAAATATCATCCCCCTCAAAGGAAATGATAATTTGTGCAGCATCATGACAAAATAATTTATTTTTAGTGTGACCAGTTTCACGGTCATATTCTAATAGTGCACGAACATGAGAACCAGCTAATATTTGATAGAAACGCATGGTACCATGATCTATACGAAAACGTGGATGAACATTTTGGCAATGTTGCGATTGTGCCTCCATCGCAGCCTGTATGTCTCCCTGATATGCTGCTAACATTTCTTCATCCATAATTTCAAGCGCCTCATCAAATCGATCCCGCTGTAGTTGATGTACTTGATTGCTGATTTCTTGATAAGAAATTTCAATCATATTAATAGCAGCAACTATTTTCGGAATAATCATACAGGCGTCTTCCATAAAATATTTAATACATATTACTTTTCTCACTTTTTTAATATCTGCAATTTTTTTATTTATTTTATTGATCTCTTTCATTTTTTCAGAATGTTTGAACAATAGATTCGGATAACCAACTAAAATGTTATCTTCAAAAAGGATACTGTCTCTCGGATCATAATGAGAGAAAAAATGCTGGTGATACCCAGTTGAATAATAATAATCGTCATATTTCTCAAGGTTACTGACCATTTTTTCTCTTTCTTTTTCGAGGTTAGCCAATTTCTGAGAAGCATCTTTTATTTCGACATCGCATTCCTCAGTTAGCTCTGACAATCGTCGAATAGCAGGCAAATTAGGTAGCACTTCTTTCATCTGATAGCAACGGTATTCAATTGATCGATAAAATTCTAAGTAATATCGCTCTGTTTCTGATAGTGGAGATCTCCTCTGTTGTTGTCGGTATGCCAATGCTTCATATTCATCCTCGTATTGTGTGAGGTAATATATTAGTTTAGTACGCCTGCTGGTATAAAGTGTTCGATTGATCATTTGTTGGCGTGAGTTTTCAGGAATCACACTATGGCCAAACCAAACTTCCCACAGAGCCTTCACTTGGCGTTGTATAATGGATTCAACTTGTTCATGCAGTGTGCGAGCAACAATACTGGAATTGTCTACTCGACCACGCTGAAACAAATTCTGTTTAATTCGATGAATACTATATCGCAATCTTTTTTTGATTCTAACTATACCCTGTGTATCATTTACGTAACGTTGCCGCAAAGATTGTGTCGTATTCAATAGTTGTTGCATCTGAGAACACAAATCTTGCAGTGGTATAACAAGGTGCTGTGTGTTGCCAGCGATTATAGCATTAATAATATGTTGATTATCCCAACGTTCTGGGTGACATAAAATAAGGCGCACCTCTCTCAATTGTGCTTTCACCTCATTAGAAAATCGTTCTTTGTGCATTGCTGATAATTGACCAATAGCTTCACCTATGGCTAACAATTTCCATAGTATTGAAACACGTGAATTAATATTTCCTAGAAACTTTTGAGTTTGAAGTATATCATCAGCATATTCAGCTATTTTAGCCAAATAATATTCATCATTAATGTATTCAACTAACGCATTAATTCGTCGTCCAATAAGGTTTGTTTGCCGATAGGTAGAAATATCTCGAATTTGGATTAGTGCGGTTCTTAAAGCTGGCAAATCGTGTTGCACAATTTCTTCGACAACGAACGTTACGAATGGCATATAAAAATCCATACTAATCAAACTAATATATACAGTCTTATCCGCTAAATGCGACATATTACGATATCTTCCTAAATCTTCATAATACAGTTTACGTTTTAACAACGCTAACTTTTTCCAATGAATACCTGAGTGCTTTTCCGATGTTCTTGGATGATATTCACTTAACGCGAAAGCTGTAGCTGATAAACAACTCAGTAGATGAATAGTTTTACCTGGATAATTACCAGAAAGAAGAAAATCTATAGCATCAATCATTATTTGCAAATATTGTTGGTTAGTCATATTGCGATCAACTGTTTCTGTTTGAATATAAGCCTTAGCTATATTTAACAGCTCCGGTAATCGAGTTTCTCTTCTTGATTTCATCTTTTCACCTCTTGCATCTAACAGTAAATGTTACTCATTACTTTTTCTAATATCATTAGACATAATTTTCTAGATACCACTAATGATGACCAGGGGATCGCCTGCTCCAGTATCGGTAAATGGCGTATCCCTTGTCCATACGGTTTTGTCGGATGCCCAGAATAACGACAGGTCGTTTCAGCCTGTGTACTCTTAACTTGAATTAGGATTTCATGATGTTGATTCAGCGAAATGTTTTCGATGTTAATGTCACTCAACCCAAGAAGTGTTCTTGGTAGGGATAGAGCATGCAGTAAATAATACATTTAATCCACTTCCTTCATTTCAAAACGCCTCCATGCTATTAGAAGTATTTAACATTGAATCATCGCGTTGTAAATCCTCGTTTATCCTAGTTTTATAAATTAAAATACCCTGCTATAAAAAATGTGATTTTCTTAATGTTATTTTAAGGTATGGTCAAGATGCTCATTGCAAGATATCAATACTGAACTTATCGAAAGCATTGCACTAGCCCGAGAAGAGACCGATGTCAGTGCCGCAACGGTGAATCGCACGTTAGAAATATTGCGAGCCATCTTGCGCAAAGCACGGGGCGCTCTACGCGCGTCAAAATTTGCAATTCTTGCAAATTTTTCAAACTCTACTGTTTTTAGTTCGTCGGGAGTTCGAACCTCTCCGAACACACCAAACAAAAAAAACCCACTGCCGTGGGTTTTTTAATTTGGTGCGCCAAATCAACATATTGCGATGCATTTCTGTAGTAAAACTGCCTAAAACGGTATCAATCACAGGATTTCCTGCGAGTGCTTACAACAATTTGACTACATCAATCTTAAGAACTCGCATAGCACAGACTAAATCGTAGCTATACCTCTATAAAACACCCCTATTTTGGTCAATACTCATTATCCATATTTGGATAATATGTATTAACTATATTTAGATAATGGCCATAATCTAAATTATGGATGCTCTATTTGATATACACAACCTACAACTTGAATCGATCAAGACCTTTCAAGACAATGACCCACAATTGCGTACACTTAAGAAACAAACCTTGGTCCATCGAGACCGTATTTTGGATGAATTTCCTCAAAAAACACCCGGGATCTATGCATTAACGGGTGGGCGACAAATTGGTAAGTCAACACTCATGAAACAATGGATGCTTGAGCTGATGAATTCAGGCATCAAGGCGAATGCTATGTATTATCTAACACGCGAATACATTGAAGACCATCACAAACTATTACATATGATCAACCGCATTTTTGCGGATATGCCAACAAAGCAGCTTCGTTTTTTGATTGTTGATGAAGTGACCTATATCAAAGACTGGGACAAATGCATTAAATTTCTTGCTGATGCAGGGAGCCGTTTATTTACCACGCGATAAAGGCATGGGTCAATCCAATAACAAACAGCTATGACAAGCAAATCATAGCAACCATGCAAGATGCACAAAAAGCCGCTGCAATAACCGAAGCCTGCGTTGCTACTCATATACGATGTTTATACCCCACTTATTATATTAAAGCTGAAGGTGAAGTAGATGTTGCTTACATCAAAAATAAAAAATTCTGGCCTATTGAGATAAAGTGGACAACTCAAATTCGCCCAAAAGATTTAAAACAAATCGGAAAATATAAAAATGGCATCATTTATAGCAAAGTTAAGCATAGCAATGAAATTTTAGGCATTAAAACTGTGCCCCTCCCTGTTGCTTTGTCAGCCAGAAACCAGCGTAATGTTTTCAAAGCACTTTAGTTTAAGCTGCTATTGTTATTAATTTAGTAAATTCATTAATTTTAGGCACAATAAGATTACGACGTTTTGCTCGCGTTTTATTGTTCAACCGGAAAAAGTGCCCATGCGTTCATTATATTATTTAGTGCAATCGTAAGAAAAAGTGTTGCACATAACCCAGGGTGGTTTTTTGCCTTAATGGTCTGGTATTCTTTGATTGGCAATGCAGACACTTCATGCGATCATACTCCATGTCATAAAAAATGGACATTATAAGACAGCGTGCTTATCCCTCCAACCAATACTGTCGGCTCAGTTTTGACAAATCCGAAAATAATGTTAGAAAAATAAAACTCTGTGTTATACTGGCTACTAAAGCTAGAAGTATTTACTTGGCTTAAAATTATTTGACCTACTCAAAATGGTTTTTTTAATGTTAGATCTTGTTTAAAATGATCAATTTTTGAAGAAAATTTCATAGGATCTGCTGGAAGTGATGCTGGCCATTTAAATGACAGTCAAAAATTGCTTTGGTGCGTCAGAGCTGCCCATCGCTTGGCAACACATTAATTTACTGGGAATGTATGACTTCGGAGATGTAACATGAAGAAAATAATTTCGTTAATTTCATTGCTGCTAATAGTTTATACGGCCTCATTTGCAGATAATAGCTACAAAAATAATTTAATGGGCTATCTAAAACAGCACGGGAGTAAAATTGTTGATTTTTCGGTTAATAAAAGAAATGAACTAAGATTCGACTCTGTTTTATGCATAAGTCAAAAGAGGTGCATAGGGGGAAAGTTAGGGATTGACTCAGGCGACCCATTTAATAATATTACGTTAACGACAAGCGAGTTACTGAATTTTAACGCTAAAACTAATAAACTATTAAACACTTATATTGACTCGCATACAGCGGGAAAGCTTCCATTTAGTGTTAGCAAAGATACCTTCAGATACAATTATCTGGGAAATGTATTTCTTGCTAAGAATGATATTTGGATAGACTTTGGAAATAAAAAGATCTACCTGAATGCTTCTGAAAATATGTTTAATGGCTTTATGGAAAATACAAACATAACGTATAAAAAAATTAAACTCGAGCGAGACAGAGGCAGATTTAAAAACGGTAACTACGTTTCTATATACTTATCGGTTAATGGAAACACCCCTGTAAAATTCATAATTGACAATGGGGCTAGTAATAGCCTAATAGATTATGACTACGCTAAATCGGTTGGTATACAGTTTAATAAAAATAATTGCTTTTCCAGTAGCAATTCTCAGGTTGGTAACTTGACACTATGTAGAACTTATGACGTCTACTCAGTAAGGTGGAGGGGTAATGAGCTCGGCAATTACCTGGCCAATGGATTTCTAGCCCCACAGAATTTTTTCAACCATTTTCCACAAAAAGAAAAGGTAAAGGGAATCCTTGGTATGGATTGGCTTTTGACTAACCAGGCAATTCTTTCGGTTAAAAATAAAGTGCTATACCTTCCTTATTTATCCCAAAGGAAAAATCATGAGTAATCGGATAGCTGAGCCTGTAGGTCTTTAATTGATAATCCAGCCGCAATTAGAGTCATTTCGTAGAGTTTGTAGCGATGTATTCTTTTGCATGTGTAATTTCGGGCAGCTTAGTGTCGGCATCTTTAGTGAGTTTAATTAATTCTTGATAATATTTTTTTGCTAGTTTCATATCACCTGTTTTTTCAGCAGCAAAACCCGCACCATAAAGACTGTTTAAGCGATTGGGTGAAATTTTCAATGCTGCTTGATAAGCTTTTAAGGCTTTCTTTGGTTTATTTAATTTTAATAGCATATCACCTAATAGTTCACGTGCTGGTAATATTTCACCAGGTGTTACCGGATGTTTGTCAACTGAATCTTCTAAATTAGCTGCTGATTTCATTAATTTAAGTGCTTTGGATTTATTGCCTTTTGCTAACTCAAGCCAAGCAGATAACGTTTGTTGACGAGACCTAACTAACACGGCCCAGTAGTTTCGTTTATTCTTTATTAAGCTTTTATCAATATCATTTAATTTTTCAATAATTGATGTCACCTGTTTGAAATTACCTGTTTTTACAGCACCAAAACCTTGAGCAAAATAGATAATGCTTTCCACTGATGGGTATTTAGCCCAAGGAAAATTTTCAGGGTTTTTAAGCGGCATGTTTGCTGCTTTTTTCCATAGTTTTTGTTCTAAATAAAATCTTGCGCGTACCGCAGCAATACCATAGGCGGTAGGAAAACTATCTTGATATTTTTTAACCGCATTCACTTTTCTTAGCACCTCGGCGGCACGTTTATCTTGTCCTTGTTGCAAATAAGCATACATAAGATAATCCATGGCATGTACATAATGCATCGACATTATGCCGTCTTTTAGTGAGTGGCGTTTAGCAGCCGCCGCGGAGCGAATGTTCCAACGAATAGTCTCAGGCCAATTACCGAGGCGCACAAATATATGTGATGGCATGTGTAGGGCATGTGGTACGTCTGGTGCAATTTGAGAATAGCCATGGGCAATTTTTTCAGCTTTCGGTGCTAACTTTGGATTATCATAGGCATGTATTGTGTAATGAAAACCAGCAGGATGGGTTGGATTTTTTTGATGCATTTTTTCCAAAATTTTCCCAGCTGCTTCTTGATGCTTAAAGGTTTTATCTTTTTTGGGCGCGACGGCAAGATGAGCAAGTGCGTACAATGCAATAGCGTCAGCGTCATTAGGGTATTTTTTATAGACTGAATATTGGGTTTTTTCCCATGCCATTAATCGTTTCTTATAAGACACTTTATTCCAGTTCGTATATAGAGGATCTAATGCATTAATAAAAGCCATTTCTCTTTTTGTTGCTGGCAATGCTTTTGCTTTTTTAAGTGCAGCCGCACCTTTGGTTAACGTAGTCGTAGTCGGTTTGCCTCCCCACAAAGGATGCGTTTGTGTTAACGCAACACCATAGTACCCCATCGCGCATTTAGGATCATTTTGAATAATTTTATTGAATGTTTTCTCTGCTTGAATATACATCATATGATGCACCAGCGCTAA
>SDBV01013475.1_pt1 | contig 10409 bp, 12 predicted proteins | sample 2277081 | NCBI WGS metagenome assembly SDBV01 (sample SAMN10402039, study PRJNA504765) | marine sediment metagenome | isolation source: marine sediment core GS10_PC15, 223 cmbsf | place: Arctic Ocean: Southern Knipovich Ridge | collected 2010
TTTTTCAAAAGCAACTCTTCAGAGGTTTACTAACTTCTGAAGAAAGTGGACCCGTGTCATTTCCTCACCGGTTTTACGATGTTTTACTCCCTCACTTCTTTCAGTTTGGCGAGGCTGTGCGGTCACCTTCTGGGCGCGACAGCCGATTCCGGTTTTTTCCCGCAGGAAACCGTAGCGGATATTCTCGCGTTAAAGACAGCTGACAGTGAAATCATCGACCTCGTGTACGGCACTTTTTGCACACACAGGTCTTTCGTCGCCAGCCTTCCTCCCGAAGAACAGAAAGCGCTATTCTCCCTGGTCGTAGAAAAAGTTGAAAACAGGGAAATTGGGAGCGCTCAATTCTTCAAGAATCTTATGGAAGACTTAAAAGAGAAACGGGTGAGCCTGTTATCGGACCGCGCGGCGCTCCAACACTACGTGCGGGACGACGGCCTAGGCAGGTACACCTTCGTTCTGTTCGATCAATACCGGTCGCTCGTCTCTGACCGTGAGCGACGGGATTTCACTGCCGGTATCTGTTCTGTTACGTCAACAATCGGGGAAGGGGGGTCATATCGGGCCGCGAGCGCAAGGCTCGCGGAGGCCGGAATTTCGACAGGCGCTATGGAAGATGTGCTCTTCGAGATACTGCAACAGGTGTTCCCGGTCCGTTCATACTATCTCACCGACGACGCATTAAAGAAGATTTTCCGAGATGCTGTTTCAAGAGCCGATGAGCTGGAAGGCAGCCTCGGTTTGGTCCTCCCGGAGCTCGAAGCCCCGGAGAGCGGAAGTGCGGCGGTAGTCGAGTTCCAAGAGGAGCGCAGGAAGATTGCCTGGTCCTTGCGCGGCCGCCTCGACATCCCGCGGATAGACAGGTTTGTGAAGCTCTCGCAGGCTTTTCCACGGGCTGGGGGAAATAAAAAAATGAATGTGCTGAGTTTATTCAACGCGAACACCCTCGTGGAGTTCAAGGACCTTGTCCACGAGTTCGTGGCCGGGCAGGCAGCGGCGTCCCTGACGCCTGTTTTCGAGAAACTCGCCCACCGGGACGCCAACAAAAAAACACTCGGCCATGAATGAATTTCGCGACCTACTTGACGACACGTTCCGGGAGATCGTTGCCGGCGGCATCGCCTCGACGCATAAGAAGGCGCTGCTCAAAGCTGTGAAATCGTTCGCCGTGAGGTTTCAGCTGACGGTCTTTACTAGGATAGACCTGAGAAGGCTGAAACCCAAACAGGTTGTGAGCAAGCTTTTAAACAGCCTCGAAAACGGGGGCAGCATCGAGGGCTTTCTCGAGCAAAACGTCCTACCGAAACTCTCACGAGCCCCGAAGGAATGCTCCTGGGAGAAAGTGGTTCGCTACCTGACGGCGAAGAGACCCGACAAAAAAGAGCTCAACCGGGAGCTTTCGGAGAGAGTGCCCAATTTGGAGGACGAAACCGGGCTGGGAGGGCCCTCGGGCCGCAAGAGGGAAAGCCCGCCGATGGCGCTCTTCCGGGTGCTCGACAAATACCTTTGGCAGGACCTGCGGGCTGAGACAAACGAGGCCCTTGATCTCTTTCAGGATAAAAGCGAACAAGTTCAAATAGCTGTCCGCTATCGGATAGGCAAGCCGGTTTGGTTCTCCCTCTACGGGGGATTCGTCGACATCTGCGTGGCCGGCGACACAAGGCTGTTTTACGACAGAAACTTTACGCTCATCGGTATGTTGGAAGCCGACAGTTACCTGGGTTTCTGCCTCGTCCACGTGGCCAAAGAGGACCGGGAAAAAATACTGCTACTTGCGGGGTGCGAGCCGAAAAGAGAGTATCTCTCTGAACGGAGCGCAGAGGAGGTCTACGAAGGTGTCGTGAAGGCTCTGGCGTTGTTCGCGCGAAGGGCCGGGATAAAGAAGGTGGGTCAAACAAGCAACTCAATGGCGATAAGCAACGAGAGCTCGATCTTGAAGTACGTAGAGGGCACGGTATTTCCCCGATGCAGCAAAGAGCGGTTGTCCAAAGAGATATACCTCGGGAGCTACGCGGGGGGGGCGTTACACATCCGACGAATACTATGTGCTCTGAGGGGGATCTCTGAACGAAAGGGGGCGTGACTGCCTGCTCGCCGTTCATCCCGTTGTTAAACGGCCTTTCTGCATCCCCAAAAAACACCGTAGGTTTCGCTCCGGCCGATTTGAGCCACGCGGGCTTCGATAAGAAAATCCAGGGAAGGATCTAGTCTATATGGATTTTCCGCGAAACGTAGAGGCTCTCCGTCCGCATGTCAATGACGTAGCACCCGTCTCGTATGGCGAAAGTATTTTCTGCAAACGCACCCACCGGCCGGCCGTTCAGGTAGCCCTGCTATCTATGAAACAAATTCCTCAAAAGTCAACGCCTATTGATTTGTAGAAAAAAGATCATCTAAGTCCAGCTCGATTTTGCTGCTCTCCGATTCTATCTCCTGGTCACCTATCTTGAGCTTGAAAGGGTCCCGCTTGCTCGTAAATATAATCCTGTTCGAGTCAGGCCGGTTGACAAGCTCAACCTCCACCTCCCCGGCAAGTTCTTGGACCGGATCAATTTCCTCCGTTTTGCCCCCTTCAAATGCTTCGTTGCCGGGCTCGGGACCGTGCGGGCTGCCCTTATCTTGGGCTGTGGTGAAGCCCATTGCCGGGGCAAACCGGGGCCCAGCTACCGGGCCCGTATTCGCGAGGCGATCCAAAAATTTTCTAAAAGCCGGAAAGTCCGGGAAGGCTATCTCGCGAGTTCCCGCGGCGGTTTTCTCCGCTTTTAAAGCTTCGCCTTGAAGGATGAGTTTTTGCGGCACCTCAACATCCTCTTCCGCCTCCAGCAAATAGTGCAAATTGTCTAAAAGATCGTCGTAAATATCCTTAGCCATGATTATTGCTCACCTGTAGATAGTGTTGAAACAAATCTCCGAGGCCCAGATTTCGAGCCTCGGACTTGAAGTGCTCCTTGGCCTGGTTAATGCGATACTTGACGCTCTTCAGTCCGGTGATGCTTTCGATCTCCTTGATTGGGCGCTTGTCTACAAAACGAAGCTTGAGGAGGTTCCTATCATCATCTGTCAAATAACGCATAACGAGGTTTAGTTTCTCTTTTATCAAACCGTACAACAGGGTGATCTCAGGGTTCGGGGCGGGGTTGGGCATCAACTCTCGCAAGGTTTGGCTTGCCAAGGCCGGGCTCGAATCAGGGCTTCGAAAAGTCGCAAACAAGCGTTCTCACGGAAGAGATTGCAGATTCTGCCAAGATATTGAGACAAGCTTACCCATCGAAAATCGGTGAGCTCTTTACAACTCTGTGTATACTCATCTTCAAAGACGCGATTGTCACGGAAAGGGAATTCCAGACGGTAAAAGCGATCGGCAGAGATTTCCTTGGATTGACCGAAGAGCTGATGATGGGCTACCTGAGAAAGGTAATCTCTTCCTCGTTCTTCAAGCCCTTTTCCCTGCAGGCTTGAGAGGACCACGAAGCAATTCCTGTTAGAGTATGCCTGGAAAATCCCGGAGGGTTTGGGCGCCAAGCCCCCCGGGAGGATCGATTGAACAACGCTATTCTGATGTTGCCAGCGTATTATCACTCTACGAAGCGCAGCAGAGCAGCAGCGCCTGAAAACTAGAAGCCTTCGCTGATCGCTTCTTTCACTCGGCCTCTCGCTGCTGTTTCTTCATCGGTTTTCGGCTCAGCTTTGTTGGCATCGCCGAATGCCCTTTCCATAGCCGCTTCTATCTCGGTTTTTGGTACAGTTACCAGAAAAAGGTAGCGAAACTCTATCTCCCCGTTGCTCTTGTTCTGCCGTTTTATCCAGAACTCATCCTCAATGACTACATTGGAGATTGTTGCCGACGACATGCTTTTAACCACTTGCTCCATATATGTCTCGAGCATGTTCTTGTCCCCCGCAGCTGCCCCGGCGAACTTAGACTCCACCCTCGTAGAGACCATGCGAGCGATGGCGGAGTTGATGCTGAATCCTGTTGCCCAAATCTTTATTCCGTCGAGGTCTTTGCCCATTTGGTCTTCGATGAAGACGTAGTAATCTTGATACATGTCCTCACGCTGTATTTGAAGAGCAGTACGAGTAACCCAGCGAGGCACATTGCCGCCAAAATCTTTGGTCTTGTGATCGATGACAACCCACTCTTCCATTTTTGAGGGCGGTTCTTCCTTCTTCTCCGGCTTGGCTTCGGCCTGTTGTTCCTTGGGTTTTTCTTGCTGCTCTTGCTTTGCCTCTTCCTTAGGTTTTTCCCTTGGCTTGGCTACGATGATGCATCCCATGAGACTGACCAACAGAATGCCAAAGAGCAAGAAATACCAGAACTTCTTCATGTTCATGTCTTTTTCTCCTTCTCAACTTATGCGAAATATTAATCGAAGAGGCAACGCCTCTTAAGAGCCTGTTTCAAAGCCAATATTGCAGGCATGATTCCCTTCCTCCCTGCAGTTAGTTCTGCACAGCAAATCCGTTATTTGAAAATGTTTACGAGACCGTTTACGAAGTCTTCGTCCTCCTTCAGGGAATCGAACAGTTTCAGGGTCGCGCGGTCTTTGGCCTGTTCCGCAGAAAGACCGGCCTCCTTGAATTCCTCGGTTTCGTAGCTGTAGATCGTCCTGGATTCCCTTTCCACCGATATTTGGCCTCTAGTTTTGGTAATGAACATGTCAAATTTGTTTTTTGGCATGTCTCGGAACGTCAACGTAAAGATCAGATTGAACCTGTTCCCGGCGGTCTGATCAGAGAGCTTGAAGGGAAGATCCTTGGAAAAGAGAGCTTTTATCGATCCATCGAGACCGGTAATTTTTTCCGCACTCTCAGACTGAACCTTCAATCCTACCGCAATCTGGTGTACATCGACCATGAAATCCTTCACCGGTACGATTAGTTTGCTTTTCGTCACATCTAGTCGTATTCCCAGAGCTTCGGTGTCCAGCTTTGCCACGAGGGCTGACTTGCCAATAGGCAGGATTTGCGTTTCCGTCAGCTTTACGTCACCACGAAACACGCCTTTCTGATCTGTTGTGATTTTTGCTACTAGATCACTCCCTTCCTTCGGCAAGATGTCGATGTTAAGCTGACCTGTTTGCATTCCGGAACTGGCCGTGACGGAAATCTCCATCTTTTGAGATGTGCCCGGTTCGGTAACTACCATTTCTGGCTTTAGTGATATAGAGAGCGCGCCCAGCAAACTCCCCATGCGTTTTTCGATAAGATCCAGCAGCGACCCCTTCTCACCTTGCATTTCGCTCATCACGGTACCAGCGTAGGGAGTTGCTGTTATTATGTCCCAGCCCTTCCCGAGGACAGGCAGCTTGGATGCAACAGTTTCTTTGGGATTATCGAGTATAGGGAGAACGAGCTCGAGAACTCGCGTTCTAAGATGGTTCATTTCTGCTTCCTGGATGGCGGCCCATTTCTCCTTGGAAAGTCTGACATAGTGAAACGCCCCGGATTTCTTGGAGTAGTATGCACCGACTGTCTCCACCTCCTTGAGATTCTGATTTACCGTTTGGTTGATTACAACTTCAGCTGTTTTTTCTGCCTTTCCCTCCTTATCTAGCCTTGCGGTAAAAGTCCCCTCACTCTCCACCTTCGTGGAAATCGCTGCCGCAAGGATAGACATGGCATTGGCTCGAGCGATATTTCTATCGTTGGACTCGTCGCCGGTGTTGGACGATCCTATGCCCATGAAATAGGCGCGGTCTCTGGGGTGATTAACTAACCACTCCGGCCTCTCGGCGTCTGCCTCTACTTCTTTCGGCTCAGCTTCCGTTTGTGTGGCCCCCCCGGTCGACGCGCAGGATAAAATCGTCGCAACGACAACCGCGAACAGAACGAAGCGATAAAAAACTCGATATAGCTTCATTTTCATTAGTGGCTCCTCTCTCACTCCTAACCCTTTTCTCTCGTTAGTCAATCGCAATTACCAAATCAGTTGCTTCGATGTCTTTTGTTGTTTCCTGTATTTTGACAATGCTCGTTGTGCTCTTGGCTTCTACGACGGTACCATATCCCAAGTACTCGTAGTCTATGGACACCAACTTCTTCGTCACTGGGTGGTAATTTGCCTTGCCCATTCGTATAAAAGCGATGACAGAATTTTTAGTGATTCCGCCGGCTGATCCCAAATCGCAGGTGACTTCTTCAGCGCCAATTTTCAACATAAACCCTATTAATGGGAATCTTGAAATAAATCGGGGGATCAACTCTTCAATTGCCCTCAAGGTTGCCTCTGCATACAAATTGTTGTAGTCTATCGCCCCGGCGACGAGCTTTCCGGATGCATCGACATTCAGTTTTGTCTTTTTTTCGCCTTCTCCGGATAGGGTCAGGCTAACCTCGCCAGAACTGACATCCAGCAGTTTGAGTTGCACTTTTACTCTCACAACCAGTTGTTCGTAGACAACTTTGTCTTCCCGTTGATGGCTGGCTGCAATGATGCTCGACATGATAAGGTAGTCTGCACCGGCAAGCTCTCCGAGCTTAATACTGCTTTCCTCCGTAATGCCTTGAAGGGCCAGCTTCTGTTCTTCAATGATTTTATCAAGGTTGTTGCGATCGACCATCTGAACTCGACCGCTCTTGTTGACCTCGGTTGCGATCAGCTCGCCGAGGTCTAACTTGGCCTCTTTAATCTCGGTGGCATCACCTATTACGGCCAAGACATACCTGGGAAGCTGTTCGTCTTCGATCTTACTGAGCACGTTGAAATTGTAGTCACCGAGTCTTTCCTCTATATTGCCGGCACTCACCGGAGCTTTTTCCGGCTCGCTTCGCCTGACCGGGCTTCCAGTCGACGCACACCCCGACAGGAAAACTACAAAAAATACGATGGCTCCTATCGTGAACAAGCATTTTTGTTTCATCATAAAAATCCCTCCGCAACAGTAGAAGTAGAAGCAGAAAGCAGAACTTGAAGTGCTGCTTTCTGCTCTGCCCATCCTATTATCCACATGTCTGGAATAGGGCAGGCGCTGCAAGGCCAGGCTTGCCTTTTTGTTACCCTTCGTCTGAGGCCGTGGCGGCATCAATTATGCCCCCGATGACGGCTATTAAAGACGCTGCATTCTTTACTACCTTGGGTACCTCCGCGAGTGTTTTTCCAGTGTTGTCAATAATACTTTTTAGATTGTCCACATACTTAATCATCGTAATTGGATCACTCTGTAATTGTTTTGGGTTTTCTAAAATATCCTTAGCTGTCTCAACGATTTCGGCTCCCTTGATAGGCGCCTGAACGAGCGTCATTGATCCCAAGATCAAATACAGAAAATTTTGCTCTAATTCTGCTCGTTCCTCATCGCTGAATTCGGCTGCCTTTTCCTTGGCCAACGCTATTTCCTCTTCCGTCAGCTCAATGTCATCGTCCGCCATAGCCTCCTTGACAGCTTCATCGGTTGCCTCTTTGTTGGCCGCTGCTCGCCCCGCATTCTTAATAAAGATTGCCATTTTGCCTATGGCATATCTTGTGAATTTAACGGACCCGGTCAGAATCCCGGTAGCGTACGCTAGTTCCTCCACCTTTTTATTATCCGACGGGATGTAGGTGATGGTCATTGAAGGATCTTCCTTCATGACTCTGTTGACATCGCTAATTATCTTCGTGATGACACCTTGACCTCCCTTCTCCAACTCCCCCGCTAGAGCCTGCGATGTTTCCTCCACCGCCTTGACTATTGGCAGCCACAATTCACCGAGCGGAATTATCTCCTCCAAGTTGATGATTCTGCCGGTATCCTTCTCTTTTTCTGCGGGACCCGACTCACAACCCAGCATTACGACAGTGATCACGGACACTGCCAGCAGCAACACTACGACCTTTTTCATACCCTTTGCCTCCATCGGATGACTTCTAAACTTACTCCCAAGTGTATGCACCGCAAAACAGAAAACAATAGGTAAATGTCACATTCTTATGGGGAAAATCCCCAAGCCTCGAGCAAAATCCCCGAATTGGTTCGATAACCGGCAGGGGAAACACTGAAATTCGAATTTACTGCCAGATCTATGCGATTATACCCAGGCGTCTACGTCGATTAATCCTATCTTTGCAGCATAGCGTATCAATTCGGCAATATTCCTAAGTTTTAGCTTTTTCATGATGTGCGCATGATGATTATCAGCTGTTTTGTGACTGATATTCAGCTGATCGGCGATTTCTTTAGAAGAGAGTCCTTCAGCAAACAGCCGCAGGACTTCTTGTTCACGATTAGTCAGCGAGCGATATTTATCATCGGATGCATTTATTCTTGTTTGAGTCGCTTTAAGAATATCTACAATTTCTCGTGATGTTTGGCTATCGAGATAATAATTACCTTCCACGATCGATTTAAGTCCCACAACAAGCTTGTTAGTCGCCGATTCCTTTGTCAAATAACCGTCAGCACCTGCTTTAAAGGCCCTTGCAATAAACTCTCCTTTGGCATGCATGCTGAGAATCAAAATCTTAATATCGGGTAAATCACGCTTAATTTCTCGAACCAATGCAATCCCATTTTTATCCGGTAATGAAATATCTACTATGGCAAGATCGGGTATAATGTCTTTTATTAGCTCGATGCCATCGTTTGCAGTTCCAGCCTCGCCCACTACTTTAAAACTAGTTTCTCTGTTTATTATGGTCTTCAAGCCTTCTCTGAGTGCCGGGTGATCATCTACTATTACTACCCTAGTTTTTTGCATCAGTCTTCTCCTCAGGAACGTAGGGAATTTGCACAACAACCTTCGTGCCGGCATTTTCACGCGATTTAATGCTAAATTGTCCGCCGCAAAGCCTCGCTCTTTCTTCCATATTCTGAAGCCCGATAGATTCAATGCCATTTGCAGCGTTAGAGCGCTTGCTCATGTTAAAACCAATGCGTCATCCTCAATTCGAAGGATTACATGTGGGCAAGAGGCAACCAATTTGACCGCAACATGATTAGCTTGGGCATGTCCATTAACATTGTTCAGTGCCTCTTGAACTAATCGATAGAGATTTATTTCAATATCAGAATCCAATTTCAAATCTTCCATCCCGGCGGCTGAAAAATCAACATTAATCCCAGTCCTGCCGGCAAAGTTTCGGCAATATTGCCTGAGAGCTGAAACAAGGCCAAGCTCAACCAGGCTTGGTGGATGAAGATTATGCGTTGCTTCCCGCAAGGCAATGATTGATCTCTTCAGGGAATTCGAAACCTTGATGATTTTCGACTTGGTTTGATGGTCTATTGGCGGAAGATCATGCAGGATGTCACCGCAAACTATGTGTATTGATGCGAGGTCTTGCGCTACTCCGTCATGAAGGTCGCGAGAAATCCTTTCTCTCTCGTTTTCCTGTGCCCTAATCAACGCGTGAGTTAAAGAACGTATTTTCTGCTCGACTTTAGTTTTCCTTAAAGCTTCTCGACCTGCACCAAAAAGCATTGCTACACCTAGTATAATCGCAGCACCCAGGAAATAAAAAAGCATTTGAAAAGTTTTTATCTGCTCAGTACTGTAAGAATTGTTCCATTCTCGGAGGTTCTGCAAGCTCTGTTCAAACTCTGAAGCATTTGCAGATGACCAGAACCTGTGTTTTGGCTCAACTTCAGAAAGGGATAAAGATAGTGGGCTGACAGACCTTTGAATTGTTTTTGCATTTGTTGATTCCTGCATTAATCTCAGCTTGGTGGTTATAATTTGCCAATTTTTCTCTAACTTCGTTAGTTCATTGTCGATCTCGGGATAGATTTTTCGCAAAGCCGAGTGGGTAGGCAGGTTGAGAATTCTTTCTATCTCTGCATTGAATCTTTTTTGGCTCTGACTTAGCTCCTCTGAAACAGCGGGTGAGTTGTCAGATAACTCAAGCTCTAGAATTTTTATTTTGACTTCATACCAATAATGATGAAGGCCGTCTATTTCGTGTATGTCATTGTTAAAGTTACCCAACAATTTCATGGTCAGCACGAAGAAAACCAAAATAACGAGCAAAGTTGCCAGGGTAACAAATAAGCCAATGAGATAGCTATCTTGTTTTTTCATTTCAGTTTTGATAAACTGGTTAATTGGTAGAGTTCCCATGATCAGAATTTACAATAATCATTTTGCTTAAAAAAAACCACTGTCAGTTTTTTGATTACAAATCACCAATCAATTCCTTGCTCGCCCGTTGACAAGTTCTAAGCATTCCTTATAGATTGTCAATACTAATCTTCGATATTTAGGCAAACGCCGAATTAAAGGAAAACAAGCTTCTTATCGCAAAATGCTGCCGGCAATAGGTGATCGAGGGTGAAGAAACTCGCAAATTGATTTTATAGAAATCCCTTTTGGTTCGTACCATGCCTATCCGGTTGACCCACAAGATCCGCTGTGGTAGCCTTCCAGGCCAGGAGGTCGCCTATGTTCGCGGCTGGCGCGCAGTCCCTCCAGGCTTCACCTAGGTTGAGTATTTG
>SDBV01013476.1_pt1 | contig 10408 bp, 23 predicted proteins | sample 2277081 | NCBI WGS metagenome assembly SDBV01 (sample SAMN10402039, study PRJNA504765) | marine sediment metagenome | isolation source: marine sediment core GS10_PC15, 223 cmbsf | place: Arctic Ocean: Southern Knipovich Ridge | collected 2010
AAACTTAATGAAATCTGCTACAAGTTGCGAGGTTCAATGTGAATTCGGATTATGCTAACTTGAATTGTAACAGGAATTCTGATAACTCTAACTCAACGCTCGAAATAGCCTATTGGTTTATTTTTTATTTTTAAAATGAAAACTTATAATAACCTGTACAAAGAATTATATAATTTTGATAATCTAAGTTTAGCATTTAAAAAAGCAAGAAGAGGAAAATCAAAAAAGGATTATGTGATAAAATTTGAATTAAATCTACAAACAAATTTAGAAAATTTGCAGAAAGACTTAATAAACAAAACTTATTCTTCATCTAATTTAAAGAAATTTATAATCAGAGATCCTAAGACAAGAACAATTCATGCCTCAATTTTTAGAGATAGAATAGTTCATCATGCAATAATAAATATTCTTAATCCAATTTATGAAAAAATATTTATTTACGATTCTTTTGCAAGTAGAAAAGATAAAGGAACTCATAATGCAATCAATCGCTTTGAATCTTTTATAAAAAAAGTATCTTCAAATGGAAGATTAATTAAAAATAATTTTAATAACAATTCAATACAAGGATATGTTCTAAAAGCAGATTTTAAACATTATTTTAATTCGGTTAATCATGAAGTCTTAATTAAAATCTTAAAAAAGAAGGTAGACGATGAAGATTTAATAGAATTAATCAAAATAGTTTTAAGTAATTTTGAAATTCTAAAAGGAGTTGGGATGCCATTAGGAAATTACACATCTCAATTTTTTGCGAATATTTATCTTAATGAATTGGATTATTATGTAAAGCATACTTTGAGAGCAAAATATTATATTCGTTATGTGGATGATTTTGTGATATTGCACAAAAACAAAAAGAGGCTGAAATATTTTCTTGAACACATAAATAATTTTCTTCCTTGTTTAAAAATTAAATTGCATCCAGAGAAGACAGAAATCCATGCTTTGAGAAATGGAATAAATTTTTTAGGTTATAGAATTTTTTATCATTATAAATTATTGAGAAAAAGAAATATAAAATATTTTATGAAGAAATTAGAAAAGAATGTTTCTCTTTACAATAATAAAGAAATAAGTGAAGAACAATTTGAATCAAGAATAAATGGATGGTTTGGATATGCAAAATTTGGAAATACTTTCAATTTTCTGAAGGAGATACATTTATATAGCTAATATATTTAATATAGTAGTTATATAAAATGGTACAGAAACCAAAAATACAAATAAGCGAGAAATTAAAGAAATTTCTTGATGAGAATTCTACTCATAAAAAGCAAACTTACGAGGATATAGTCTGGAGATTGCTTGGAGAGAAAACATTAACTAAAGAACAAAAAAAACAATTTTGCAAAGCGTCATACGAGGATGACTTATAAGATAAATAAAAATTAAATTGGGAGAATTAGAAAAAGAATTGAATCAGCACAAAGATGGCTGGAATAAGAAGTTAATTAGAATTAAAACTGTAATGAGTATTGTTAGAAAATTAAGCAAAAGAAAACATAAAAAATGAAAAAAGAAAAATTAGATATTTGTATTTATGCAAGAGTTAGTAAAGATGATCTTGGAGAAAGATTCCAAGATCCCAACAATCAAATAGAACCCCTTAAAAAATTCGCAGATAGTATGGATTGGAATATTAAATTTATTTTTATTGATAAGAAGTCTGGGGCAGATTCAAATAGACCAGAATTCAAGAAGATGTTAGCAAAAGCAAGACAGCACCACTTTGATTTATTATTAGTCTGGTCATTAGATAGACTTAGTAGAGAACCTTTGTTAAACACATTCAGATACTTAGAGATTCTAAAAAATCATAATATTAGGTTAAAGAGTTATACTGATGGAATAGATACTGGTGAAACATCTGATACTGGGGAATTGATTATGATGATTTTGTTTTGGATTTCAAAGAATGAAAGAGATAAAATAAGTAAAAGAACCAAAGCAGGAATACAGAGATTAAAGAACATAGGGCAATACAAAGGAGGCAGACCATTCAAAACAAAGGGGGGTAGTGATTCGAGCCCTCAATGAATTGATGAGGGTATATGCGCTCGTTTAAAATGAAAAAAGAAACAATTAAAAAAATTAGAAAATTAAAGAAAGACAATGCACATTATTGCATGAAGAAAAAAGAAATATGTGAAAATTTAGTAGGTTGGTGGGAAAATGATTTAACTTATGAAGATAGAACAATGTTAATGAAAGAAATAAACTACGAGAGTTGGGAAGGGACTACAGAAGAGAGACATGAGAAACTTGTAGAAATGTATAAAGTTTGGTATAAAAAATGAAAAAAGAAATATGTGAATGTGGGCATGATATAACTTGGCATACATATGTTAAGCCACCCGAATGTGATCATGATGATTGTTCATGTAAAAAGTTCAAAGCTTCCCAAGGGATGACACAGGAAGTGCCTCAAAATCATAGTCCTGCCCAACACATTCAGGAGGATAAAGAGCCAGAACTCCATTATAAAAACCCCTTGCGAGGAGTCGAAGAGCAAGCTGGCTCGGATAATCAAAGTTTGAGTGATGAAAGAAAGATAATAGATTGGAATCGTATGTTTAAAAAAGATATTAAGAAATTAATTGAATACCAAGATAAAAAAGCTGTGAGCAAGTTGAAAGAGGAATTTAAGGAATATCTTCATTATGATAAAGGAGTTAATGATGTAGATTACATTATTGATAAAATCTTTGGGAAGGAGCTTTCAGAATGATTGAGAAATTAGTATATATTTATGTTGTATGCGCTATGGTATTAGGTATTACTTTAACTATAGCAGGTATATGGGCAATAATTAAATTAGTTCAATGGTTAACAACAAAATGAAATTAAAAACTTTGAATGATTTGAGAGAAGGAAGAGCTAAAAGAGGAGAAGTTAGACTTGAAAGTCCTGGGGGAATGTTTATTGAAGCACAATATATGGCAGAAGAAAGAATAAAAGCTGAAGCAATTAAGTGGGTTAAGAAAGATATTGAAGATTACAGAAAACATCTTGGGGATGTTGTTCAAGGAAAAGAAATTAATAGTTACACAATGAAATTAATTAATAAATGGAAAGAAAGACTAAACATAACTGAGGAGGATTTAAAATCATAGTCCCCGAGAGAAGTTTTGTAAGGACAAGTGGGCGGATTTTGTTGTTCGTAACAATATTTCGTACATCCGCCCCTTAAAATGCAGACGAGGAAGAAATAAAATGGTATTTGGTAAAGGACAACAAACAGAAATGAAGGAGATTTCAAAGCAAGGAGCATTAGCGAAGCACAAGAGATATTCTCAAGAAGGAGAGAATAATCCAAATTGGAAAAACGGGATTAGCAAAGATAATTATCATTATAAAAAAATCCAAAAAGAAAGGTATCCAGAAAAAGATAAAGCAAGAGATGCTGTTCATAAAGCATTAAAATCTAAGACATTAATAAAACCAGATAATTGTGGAAATTGTAAAAGGAGAACAAGTAGATTACATGCACATCATGAAGATTATAGTCAACCCCTAAAAGTAAAATGGCTTTGTGTGGGTTGTCACCGTGAACGGCATAGGTGAAATAATCCTGCCGTCTGCGATTGGGCAGAAGTCAAAGATTTTATGGCTAAGGCTAAGTAAATCTTCTTATCCGTGGGATGCGTTGCCCACACCCTGACAGCCCGGAATAGACGGGCATACCCAAAGAGGGCATAAATAATTAAAATGGAAGATATAAAATTGTTAGCATGGATTTATGGAGTTTTACTAATAACATTCATATTGTTTATAGTATCTATATTAATTATAGGAATAATTTTCAGCAATTAAAATAAACAATGAGGAAGAATGAAAACAGACACAAAAGAAGATATTATAGAAAAAGAAAGAATTATGGATGAAGAAATTGAAAATGAACAACAAAGAAAAACGACCAAGTAAAAAGAATTCAATGAAAGAAAATAAGAAATTCCCTTATAAAACGAATAGAAATAAACTAAATCATAAAGGGAAAACAAACAAATAAATCGTAAAAGATAGATTATACGAAACATAAAATGGAAGTAGAAAAGATTTTAGAGTTACTAAGGATTTGTAAAGAAGGAGATTCAATAATTTGGGATGAGCCAAATGGAGAAGTTTATAAAATTAAATTAGAAAGAAAATATCCTAAAGGGTGGAAATCTAAAGAGGTGCAAGAAAGATAAAATGGGAGCTTTTATAATATTTGATATTGAGTTTGAAAAGAAAAAAGATAGAGAAAAGTTTGAAAAAAAATATGATATAAAAAAGAAACATATTCTTGTAGATGAATATTCAAATAGTTTTGGATTTGCTGCTTGGACATTTTTAAGAGACATTCATTTAAATCCAATTTATTACATGGGGTTTTTGGGTTATGCAGAACCAAAGGAGATATTAAATGAATGTTTAAAAGAAAGGATTAAAATTAAATTTTTATCCTGGTTACCTATTAATGATAAAAGAGCTGAATGGGAAAAGATAAGGGGGAGATGGTAAAATGGGACAAGGAGATGTATTAAAAATATTAAAGAAGAATAAAGAAAAGTGGATGACAGCAAAAGAACTTGCTAAATCATTAGGAATTACTAGTGTTAATAATTCATTAAAAAAATTATTTGAGCAGACGGAAATCTTGAGAAGAGAAATTATGATTTTGGGGAATTATCATGCTTACCAATATAAAATAAAATGAAATTTATAATAGTTTGGCTTATCTTTTGTATGGGATTACTTTTTTTTGGCTTGGGTATATTTGTTTATAAAAATAACTTTGCCAAAGAAATTCCTTGCTTAGAAGAAATAGCAAGAGATTATTGTGAAGAAAAAGGATTCTATTTTGAGCGTATTCTTTTTTGGATTCGTTGGGCTTTTTACTGTGAGGAAGATTTAAGACAATCATCTTATCACCAATATAAATTTTTAGAAGGAGAAATAGAGGAGTGTAAAAAATGATAGGAAAAATAATAACCTTTATTTTAGGTTTTATTGTTGGAACTATGTTTGGAACTGCTATTGGGAGATGGGTTCTTGAACAAATAATTGAATTCATTAAAGTGAAAGGGGGTATTGCATAATGGAAAAAACTGGATGGAAAGTTTTAGCAATAGTTTTTATAATTTTATTCATATTGGAAACACTTCTTTTATCTTGGCTTTATGGTATTGGAACAGATATAATTGAAAAAGAAAATATTTGTGCTTACAATATTTGTGGAGATGATTTAGAAATAGAAACTTATTATTATTTTGAGTATGAAGAAGTTTGTGAATGTTATGATGCTGACGAGAATATAATTAAATCAGAATATTTGGGATGAAAAAGAAAAGAATATTTTGGAGAGATAAGAAAGGGAACGAATTAACTTTCAAACAATTTATGAATAAATGGAAATCTGGAATAGAAGGAGTTACTCCATTAGCACAAACCAACATCCAAGTTCGTTCAACTTGGATTATGATATTGGGAGTTAGTTTAGGATTATTTGTATCCTTGTTTGCATTTAAAACTATGTGGTGGGTTTTTATAATCCTCGTAGGTGCATTGGGCAATACCTTGATGCAGTTAGTTTCATTAATTCAAAAACAAAAAATACTAAAACAATTTGAAGGGGGTTAAAAAATAAAATGGATATAACAGATATAAATCCAATAGCTGTAATTGGTGGAGTGATTGGACTAATAGTTGGATTAGTTATTCTAAAAGGAATGAGTGGTATGAGTATCGTTGGTGAAGAAATTCCTTTAGCATTAATTTGGAAAGTATTAATTCCAATTGCTTGTGGAGCAGGAGGGTTCTTTGTAGTTCAAGGAATATCTTCAAGATGAAAGATATAATTGAATCAAAAGACATTTCTCACGACGAGGAAGTTTATCTAAAAAAAAGTAATGCTTTTGGTTGGGGAGTTGTTCATCCTATTAAGAATGAAGATGGATCTATTAATTGGTGTAACTTAATTGCAGGAGGAAGTTGGTGGAAGCTTCTTGTCGTTGGTATAATCATTGCTATTATTATTGGATGTGTTTATTTCTATTCAAGAGATATGAATATGATGTTAGATTGTTTCAAGAGTTATGAACAACTTGAGATTTGCAAACAATCTTTTGGTTATATTAATAACTTATTGAACTAAGGAGGTTGAAATGTATGAAACAAAAGATACCATTGATGTATCTCTTTGTCCATAAGAGATTAAAAGAGAAATCACTAAAAGGAATAGTGCCAAAGAAAAATTTCTATGAAGTGATTACTCGTTTGAACCATATTAACAAAAGATATGTCCCCAAAGTTCTTGAAGAGTTCAAAATTTTGAAATTAATTGAACCTATTAATAAAAATGAGCTGAAAATTTTGAAGTGTAAGGTTAAATGGGAGTTGATTTAATTTTTTTTAAATTATTTTATAGAGGTAATATTAATTATAATAGATTACCCACTTATTCTTATCTATTTCCCTAATTTCCCTTCATCCTCCATTCCTTTTCCACTTTACAAGTGTTGGATAAGATACTTTTATCCTTTCAGCCAGTTCTTTTCTAGTTGGAATGGGACATTTTGCTTGATTAAGGTTGAATTCTAGTTCTTCTAATCTATCTTTGTAGGGATTATCTTCTTTTTGGGCAGTATTAGAACCAAAAGCATCAGATTTTTTATTATCATAAGACATAATATCAAAAGTAACATAAGGTAATGGAACTTTCACACCATCTATATCTATTTTTTTAATAAAGAACTTACCAGTTATCTTAGTTTTAGTATATGGGACTATTCCATAATTCCTTTTGGATTTAAAATACATTTGAGCTTTCTTTTTTCTATTATAACATCTCCATCCTCTATAACTAGAATCTTTCTTTTCATATATTTGAAAAAGAGCATTACTTCTATGAACTGCAACATAATTTTCAAGTAAATTGAAAGATGGGAGAACAATAAAGATAATTAAGTTCTTTCTTCCTATTTCCATCATAGCTTGAACAAGTAATTTATTAACTTTTGATAAAGTTGATTTACTAGAGAACCCCCTAAACGCTTCATCAAATACTACAACACATCCTGGAGGAGTTATTCTAATTTGTTCTAAAAATTGTTCAGGTGTAAAACAAATTCTATCAATATTGAATGTTGAATCAATATATTTTGCTTGTTGGAATGTCCATGTAGATTTTCCACTTCTTTCAAAACCAAAAACAACATAAACTCTATCTTTATTTCTTTTTATAACCATTTGACCCAATTCTTTCCATTTTGGTTCTAATTTTTCAGAAAGGTGATAAGAAATCTCTTCATTATTTACTAATGGATCTTTAAAAGTTACAATTACCATTATTCAAAGTCATCATCATCTTCATAAGCAGTTCCTTTCCCTTGATGATTTTGCAATCTTCTCAAAAAAAGTTCTTTTTCCATTAAAAGTTGATATTGTTTATTTTGTTTTTCTAAATCTGATTGATTTATTTTTACAAAACCTTTTTCTCCTTTCCAATTAGAAATTGGAGATGTTTTACCTAATTTTTCGTTTATTTCTCCAAAAGCTTTAGAATCTGGACTACCTTTCTTAACATCTCCACCTAATTCTTTCCAGACACAATCCAAATCAGCATTCCATGAAGAGTATTGACTCTTTCTTGAATGATTATTAGAATCTATCCATAAATTATTTAATCGTAAGTTAATTAGTGCTGCAGAATTAATTTTAGAAACTTTTTCAGTTTCCATATCTAACATTGTTTCAGTATCCATTTTCTATATTTCACACCAACTCCTTAAAAATTAAAGAAAAAATATCTATTTAAATGTTAATGTTACCAATTACATGTAGAAAATTTAATCAACATTTATAAATAAGAATCTTTTTTATTATTCATAAAAGATTTATCTTTTATTACTCAAGGAAGTGATATAAATGTTAGGAAATATAATTGGCGGATTTATAGTTATTTTGGTTGGAACAGCTCTTTTACCAACAGTAGCACAACAGGTTGGAACTGCACAAGCAGATGGTAATGTTACAGGAGCTTCTGATACCTTAGTAGGATTAACTACATTATTCTTCGCACTTGCAATCGCAACTTCTTCTATTGGAATTGCTGCACAAGGACTTAAGAATAGTGGATTAATTTAGGAGTAACTAAATGAATAAATCAAATTTTAAAAGGAAGGGAATATACTTATTTCTAATTTTAACCTTTCTTTTTTCTTTTTATTTAGTTGGAACTTCTAATTTTATTTCTGCTTCTTTTGGTTACGATAATCCAACACTCCCACGAATTGGTGAAGATGGATTAATAACAATAAGAAATATATCAATTACTAGTGTTAGTGCAAATGTTACAGATATTTGGGTAAATGAAACTGGAGATACTATGACAGGAGATTTAAATATGTCAAATAATAATATCACCAATGTAGACTCTGGATTTTTTACTTCTTTAGGAAGTTTAGTAAATAGAATTAATAGATTATTTATTCAAGATATAGATATGGATACCTTTGTATTAACTAATGAAACAGCAAATAAAATATGGTCTGGAATTCCTGTATTTAATGCAACAAACGAATCAACAAATGAATTAATTTTTGTAATAGAAGAAGGAGGAGTAACTGGAAATATAATGCCTCACTTTTGGATTCAGAATGGAGCTCCAGGACAAGCATCTGGAATTAGTAGAAGTTTTATGATTGTTAATGAAGTTGTAGCTTTACAGAATACAACCAATCTAACAAGCTGTGTAGCCGTTCAAGATAGGTTGGGTATTGGTTCTGATTTTCAAGTTGATTGTAATTCTTCAACAACAGGGGCAGACCTAATTGTTGGAGATGATTTTTTAGTAGGTGGGGATATTTTTGTTACAGACGAACAAGCAGAACTGCATTCATTGAACAGAGTTCTTCAAAGACTTGATGAATTATTTAACAATGTAATTTTCAATAGATTAATACAATCAATTATTGGTAATAATTTAAATATAAATGATACAGGTATTCCAGATAATTTGGCAGTGTTGCTTAATGGAACTGCAACAGAACTAGGGAGGAGGAATGATTCAATCGTATTGAATACTGGAACAACAACAGATCCTGCGGTAAATATTATATCATATCAGAATCAAAACAGTCCAGCTTTAGCAATTAATACATCAGAAACTTCTCTTGATCATGCAGATGTTTCTATATTATATGTTGGAGCAGATACAACTGAAATATATTTATTTGATGATACAACTTCTCACGGAGAAAACTTTATTGATCATGTTTACGATAGATTTTCTGATCAAGGTTCATTATATATTGGTGGATTAACTACTTTAGTATCGGCAGAATCTTTAAATATTTCAAGCGGGAATGTAAGAATAAGAATATCTCCAATAAGTTATACAAATAATTTAGACTCCCTTGTTGATTTCTTTTACATTAATTCAACAGGAAGTTTTATTGTTTGTACTAGTTTCACCTGTTTGACTAAATATTCTGACGGAGGAACAGTTACTAACAATAAATATTTTAATGTAGTTTGGGGAGTTGTTCCTATTCTAGGAAATATCAGTAGGTTGGTAGCATTACCTCAAAATCAACCTGGTTCGGAACATGTTAGAGCTATTGATGCAGAAGAAGATACACAAGCCATTTTATTTTTTCCTGGAAATTCTGATTTTAAAAAAGCTTTTGTTCCAGTAGCTAGAACGATTCATCAACAAACAGGAAATATAGATGCGATAGCTTTTCCAACAAATGGTGCTTTCTTTCAAGATTTAAGAGGAGAAGTGACTGCTGGTGGTGGAGGTTCTCCAACACCACCTATAACAGATCATGATGATTTGAATATGTTGGAGTTCAATGATTCAGGACATACATTTACAAATACGGGGCAAGGGTTGAATATTGGATCATACAAATTGAATACCACTGGGAACATAACATCCACAGCAGACATAAACATAACAGGTCTATATTATGGAAATGGTTCACAGCTTACAGGTTTAACTTTAACTGAAGCAGATCCTTTTTGGTCTGTTAATTTTTCAAGGTATAATTCAACTTGGAGTGTTGGTTCAACAGACGGAGCATTAAATTCTTCTGCTTGGAATCGTTCAGGCACAGATGTTTTCTTGAATCATATTGGGGATAATGTAGGTATTGGAACAATAAATCCAACACATGAATTAAATGTTGTAGGCAACCTTAATGTTACAGGAATAATTTATGGTGATAACCTTTCGTTGCAATTTGGAGACTTTGTATCTGAGGTGAATCCTGATGGTGCTGATGCAATTAGAATAAAAGGAACTTCTGATATCGATGTTGTTATTGGGGATATGTGGGGCTACTTTAATGTTTGGAATGTAGCAGATAATATTGCTGTTTTTACTATTGATGAACGTGGGGACACAGACATAAAA
>SDBV01013477.1_pt1 | contig 10408 bp, 8 predicted proteins | sample 2277081 | NCBI WGS metagenome assembly SDBV01 (sample SAMN10402039, study PRJNA504765) | marine sediment metagenome | isolation source: marine sediment core GS10_PC15, 223 cmbsf | place: Arctic Ocean: Southern Knipovich Ridge | collected 2010
AGTGAAAGCGTTGACACAGGCATGCCTCCCATTGTATCATCTGCGATAGACTTTGCAACCCAAGAAGTGCGGCGGCTGTTCCAGGTCTTGTTAGCGGACCCCCGGGCCTTACGGTTTACCGGCAACCGCCGCTTCTTCACTTTCTCGAAAGGATTCCCGATGCTCCGACGATCCTTCCTCGCCCTGGCTGGTCTCGCTCCGCTGGGCATTGGCCCGGCCAACGTCAAGCCACCGCCGAAACCGATCGGTATGCTGATCGTGGCCGACCGCGCCGCCCTCACCGAGGCGGTCAGTGAAGTCAAGAAATACTGGTCAATCAAAGCCTTTCGAGAGACCTTCAAGGCCCTTTTCAGTTGCAAGAAGAACTTCTATCGAGTCTCTGTCCGTCTTGATTGCGACCCCGCATCCAAATGGACACACCTGGCTACCGTTAAACCATCGAAACGGCTTCTCGATCTTCTCGCCGCAGCCAGGGCAGGGGATTTCAAACAGCAACTCGTCATTCGTGGGGCACATGCTTAACCTTCCTTGTGAACTATCAGTTTCCCGAGCCACGCACCGGACGTTTTCACTTTCCCGAAAGGATTCCCAATGCAAAACAGCGGCAACCCTGTCCTCGATTCGTTCGTCAATTTGGCCGCAAATGGCTGTGCCCAAGTGGTCTCTACCAGCAGCACCGACGGCCTCGAAAAGCTTCACGCCCTGGTCTTGGAGCTTGCCAACAAGGAGCCTGGCGGCTTGGTCATCCGTCTGCCGCAAGGCTCCCGAAAGCCCGATGCGTAGTTCACTCGCCGATTTCCGTTGTTTCGTAGGCGGACTCCGACGATTTGATCCGAACTGCGTCCTTGTGTCGCTTTAGGCCACCAGGTTCCTTTTTCGCGATCTCCAGGACGGTCTCGTGGAGCGTGCGAATGTCCGACGCCGGCGCCGCCTGAAAAAGGTTGACCACCGAATCCAACACCGGATTCCCGGTATCCTGCATGCCCGCACTACTAGAACGATCCATTTCAGTTCTCCCTGCAAAACCAGTCCGTGAAACGAGTTAGGAAAGTGGGCGATACTGGGCTCGAACCAGTGACCCCTAGCTTGTCGAGCTACCCTATTTACCTAGACACCCTATCTGGGTCAAATACACCGGCTAACAATATGTCACAACTAGGGACATTAGGTACTTGGGGGAATTACTGCTAGACAGACCCAGCGAGCCGGTGTAGGATCGGGGCAACGGAGGGACGATCATGCCAGACGAGATTGAAGAACGACTTGAAGAAACCGCGAGCGACCTACTCCTCGGGTGGCAGCAAACCACAGAAGCCAGCGGCCTCGACGAGTCGGACCCCGTGGCCCAGCTCGAGCTATTCCAGCAGTGGACCTGCGTCCAGATTGCCGCGATCAAGATGACCATTCACGAGGTCGTCGCGATCGTCGAGGCCGACAAGGGCATCGAGATTGACGAGATCACCCCGGGCGTGGTGGTGACGAAGGTGGAGCCGACGCAGGTGACGGGGGCGACCGAACCAGAATCGGAATCAGAACCAGAACCGCTTGACGGAGGGTGGAGCAATGCGAAAGTGGAACTTGGCAGGGGTGTGGATGTTTACCGCCGCGGCGATAGGGGCCGGCGAGCTTCGCGGCGAAACGCATGAGACGGATGTAACCACCCTCTCCGGCCTCGACCAAGTGATCGTCATCACCACGACGGACGACACCGCTGCGGGACTGGGTGTGGAAGCCGGTACAATGTCGCGCTTCATAGTTCGCCGCCTCACGACGGCAGGTGTCGGGGCGGCCACAGTATCTGAGGCGCGAGTAGCCGGACTAACCATAGCGGAAAACACCAAGACGCTGTTTCTGGAGGTGAGCATCGAGGTACTGAAGCTCGGACCGATTCACGTTTTCTTGCTCAGACTAGAGGCTCATCAGTGGGCGCACTTGGCGGCGTCCGGCGAGACGGCGATGGTGTGTACGCGGCGACGGGCATTCTTCGGGTCGCTCGGAACGGGAGATACGCGACTTCTTCGGCAGGGCATCGAGGGGTTGCTTGATTCGTTCGCCAAAGACTGGGCGACGGCCCACAAGGCAGTAGACGAGCCGGTGGCCGATCCGTTCGCGGAGCCGGGCGGGGTAAAGAAGTAGGCCCGCGGGGCAGGCGGGCCCAGTTCAGCCAGCCCGGATCACTAGTCCAGGCCCCTCGCCGAATTGCAGGCTAAATCGCCGATACCCTTCGCTGGCGAGCCATTCGATGATCGCAGGCTCCTGCATTGCCCTGGCCCGCTTCCTCATCCGCCCGTAAATGCCCCTGCTCTGGGTTTGATCGACGATGATCACTTCGGGCACCCGGCCGATTTTCACGCCGGCCTTCCAGGCGCGGAGGAAGAACTCCAGGTGCTCGCCGACTTTGAGATCGTCGCGGTAGCGAATCCGCCGCATTACGTCGGTCCTCGCGAGGTAAAAATTGACCACCAAGTCATACCGCGGCGGATCGGTCTCCGGAATCGGCCCGTGGCTGGCCCGCAATCGCCCGTTCGATCGTTCGATAAAATGGCCGTAGAATCTGCGCGGACGCGAATTCGCCGCCTGCTGGACAGTGCCGGCCACCATGTCATAGTCACTCGCAGTCAGCAGGTCGGCTAATTGCTGGATATCGGTGTCGCCCGTAAACACGGAATCATCGTCTGCGAGGAGTACGTAGGGCGTGTCCACCTCGTCGAACAGCCGGTTGCGGCCGGCGCTGATCCCGGCGTCGTTGGGCATGGAGATGATCCGCACGCGCGGATTCGCGCAGGTCGCCGGCTTGCGGCTGCTGTCGGCGACAAGGATTTCGGCCTCCGGGAAATAGTCGTGGCAGGTTGGAACGAAGGTCTCGAGGCAGCGGGGACGTTCGAACGCGGTGGTTACGATCGTCGTATCGCGACACCAGTCGCCGGGGAGCTTCTTTCGCGGCGGCGGCCTCTTCCCCTGGTTCCTCGCCCAGACCGGCTGGACAAGCTGGGCGGCCTCCGCCAGCGTGGCCTCGCCGACGTCCAGGCCCAGCCACTGAGCCAGGCCCTGGAGCGTCTCCAGCGGCTCGCTGAGGAGCTTCGAGACGTCGACCCTGTAATGTTCCCGATCCGCCAGGAACGCCTCACGAACCGCCCAAAGGCGGTGTTGTACCTGTTCGATCTGCCAGGGTTGGCATCCTTCCGAGTGCGTCTCGTTTCGATCGAGCCGCGACATGATTGATTCGTCCAACGGCCGGTCCATCACGACTAGTTTGATTTGCTTCTGGAGTTTTGTGAGACGTTCCGCCAGCGCCAAGAGCGTGGGGTATTTCGCGCCGATCGGGCCTCGCGCCGGGGCGGCTGCCAGAAAGCCCGCAAGCCATTCCGACAGTTCCTCGTCGATGAACGAGTCGCCGACCGTAAATTCGCTTCGCGGGTAGGGCATCAGCCGTTCGCACATCGCGGCCAGGGGCTGGTCTTCGCCCCCGGCTGGGGCTCGGCCCATCCAGACGCCCATCCGTTCCAAGCACAGCGCCAGGCAACTGGAAAGGCTGCCGTGAAGTCCGAGCACTAGGATGAGTTCGCGGTCTGCTGTGCCGGGCGGTGGCCCTTCGAACGGCGCAGGAGGCTGGAGCCACCGGCGATAAGCCTCGAAGAACGTCGCCGCCTTTTTGTCGCCGGCCTCGGCTCGGTGTTTGATCCGGCAGATTTCCAGGGCGCACCACTCGGCGCGGCGAGTCTCGTCCCAGCCGTAGAACCCGGCGGGGAATTGGATGAGGCCAAAACCCTCCGCTAGCCGAGCTAGATCGGCAACCCATAGTTCGGGTGAGGCGGGATTCACGCGATCACTCCTCGGTTTCGCTATGTTATGTAAATACTGGTTGATTCCCTGCCGGCGATCAAGAACGCGGAGAAGATCATCCGGCTGGCCGTCATCTCATACCCAGATCGGTTGTAGATTCTGAGCCGCTCGTCTTTGACCGCATCATACGGTCCATGAAACCCAACTTGCTCGGACGTGACGGCTGTAACGTCGCAGTCGCCGTAGCAGTCGCTGCACGTCAACGCTGGTTGCGTGCGATGGCCCGATAGGTAGGTATCCGTATAGACGCCATCCAAGACCGCGTCCTCATCCTCATCCTCGTAATCACGGAGGCCGGTAGCCAGCGTTATCACTAGCGGCGATCCCTCCGGTGCGTCGACCGAGGACAGAGTGGCGGAGAGACTCAGCCAAAAAACGCCATTTGAAGGGAATATCAGATCCCCCGGATACTGCAATTGGTGGGTAAGCGAACGGAGCCTAACCGATCCCTTAATGGGGGGATTAAGTGTCCATGATTCAGCGAGGTCAAACGGTTTATTGGATTCAGCCGTACCACCGGGCGGGCGCCATCCTTCGTATCCACCCGCAATCCTGAATTTCGCAGGCGAGACCCACACAAGGACTGGAGGCCCGTCGATGGCCGGCGTTGAACGCTCGTACCCCTGCACTGTAAACGCAGTCTTATGGAATCCAGCCCCAAGCCACCATGAATCCTCGATCGGCCCGGCCGATACGCCGTCGATCGTCCCGCCGCCGTCGAAGAGTACCTGCGCGGGCCAGTCCTGCGTTCCTTGACCAGTTTGCCCGGGCTGAATCGCGTGTGGGCCATTGAAGATCAGTAATGCGGGATCTTGCCGTCGATAGCTCACGGCGTTCGGCTTGAAAGCCAACACGATCCTTTGCCCCTTCTCGAAGACGGGCTCTTGAATCTCGGTGTCTATGCCACCAAGCTGGCAGCAAGCATACGCCGGAATTACTTCGTCCGTCATGTTCTTGATCGACTGCCAGCGGATCGAATCTCGCGGCGAAACCTGGGCAGCCAAAACATCGTTGTTGCTCATTGCGGGGCCTTCCGTTTCTTTGCATCCACGGCGCGTTGCCGCTCAGGCTTTGCATTCTCTCGCAGCTCTTTCTTGAGCCGCTCGCGCTGTCGCTTCTCGTCGTAGGTCTCCGCGATCGCAGACTCTTCCCGGTTGCGGCTTGCTCGCGTAGTGGCCTGGCCATTGCCGGCGACTACCCAGGTCACCTGATGGATTGCGCCGTCCGGTACGATCGGAAGCAACCCGGGATAGCTGATCGAGGCCGAGTGTTTCGGCTGATAGGCGATCATTGCCGCGTCTAGGTAGTGGTCAGCTTGTTTTTTGACCTCTTTGATGTTGTTGACGACAGTCATCGGCCCGGGGCCGTGGCGTTCGTACACTTCGCGGACTACGTCTTCGTGGAGGATGTACTGCTTTAAGCCGGGAGCCGGCGAACTCACCGGAGGCGACCGCTCGACTTCCTCTCGCTCCCAGCCGCCGGTTTCTTTGTCGCGGAGATTGACCGCAACGCGGATGTGTATCTTTGCCGGCACCGCCACTGCCGCGTCCAGCCGCGGTCTCAAGCCCTCCAAGCCCTCGGTGATGTAAACTTGCTCGCCGAATTTCACGATGCCGCGTTCGACGTCCAACGAGTGGCCTTTCTGGTAGAGCCCCTCCGGCTTGTTGTCGATCTTCGGCTCGGCCGGAGATACCAACGGTTCACCGCTTGTGCGGCCTTCGTCGAACTCGCCGTAAACCCAATACGGCCTCGCCTGCATCTTGCCTTCGTATTCCCAGGTTTCAATCTGCTCGTTTTCAAGCGGAAGAATTCTGTCGAGCGATTCGACCTGGGCCGACTGGCCGGTGGTTCCGGGCAACCAGAACGGCACTTTCACGCGATACCACCGATAGACCGATCTCTGGGCGTAGCTCGAGCATCCCTCGCGCGGCAGGCCGGTAAACCCGACAAGATCCGCATAGCCTTTCCAGGTCTGCACACCGCCAACGAGTGGCGTATAGCTGAGTTCGTCGATTGGCCGAATGCTGCCGTCGACATCGAGTCCAACGGCCTCAAGCTCGAAGTCGCGTTGGTACCTGGTTCGGCCGCAAACAATTACCACCTTGCCCGGCGGGTCGGGCGGGTCCAGCATGGCGGAGCCCTCGATAGGATTCAGGCTCGGCAGCGGTTCGCCTCGATTCTTGCGAACGATATAAACTCGATCGTCAAGGCCGAGCGCAACCATGCAGCCCAGCTTGTCGCACAACTGGGCCAGCGCCTCGGCCGGGTTGGTGTAGTCCCAATCCATCTCGGGGCGGGCGGCGTCCGGCAGGCCGGAAAGGCTGTACCTGGGCTCATTCATTGCGTCGAGGCATAGCTTTGCCAGTTCGTGCGGTGTCTTCTCGGTGTCGCGCGGCGTCTTCTCCGTGCCCTCCTCCGTGCCCTTCTTGATCCGGTCGCCGATCCTGGAATTGTAGAGTCCCGAGATCCGTCCGCATTCCTGCCACCAGCAACGGCGGTCGAGAATCGTGAGGGCCCACGTCCATTGTCCGTTGGCCGCGACGGCATCCACGATGGAATCCATGCGACAGCGCTGGAACGTCCAGGAACGTCCGCCGTACTCAAACACGAGCGGCCCGGCCTGGAAAATCTTTCCAGCATCTTGCGGCGGGATCACGAGCGTGCAGGTCGAGGGCGAGATGCCGGGCGATAGCGTCATCTGGGCGGAAATCAGATCGCCCACGCCGCCCCAGTAGACAAGTCCTTGCGGGTCGGACACGTGTTTCTCCTATGCTCCAGCGGCGATCACCAAAGAGATGTGGGTTCCGAAGTCTAGCTCGCCATCGTTCAGGTCGCGCCGCACCAGTTGAATGGGGTTCGTTACGGCAAGCGTCCCGTGAGGATCGAGCACCGACGCGTCCGAATGGATGGTGAGGTCGGTAAACGTCCGCGCCTTCTGCGATTGCCGGAAGTCCAACAAAGCCCCGCCAGCCACCTCGCCGGCTGTGCAAGTGCCGGAGGAGTTGTAGAAGCAACTGCCTCCGTCGACTATGAGCGTGCCGACCGTCCCGTCTCCCTCAAGGGTGACGAGTCCATTCTCTTGGATCAGCGTCGTGATGTTGACGCCGTCGGCCCTCAGCACGCCGCCCGACTTGGTCACGGTGGTAATTGCCGTGCAGCCGGCCCCGATCTCGACGAACGAATCTGTATTGACTGAGTTGACGTAGCCGATGTTGAGCGTCAACAAGTTCGCCGTATCGCCCGGCACGGCCATCGCAACGCCGGCCTTGCCTCGAAAGACGGTCATCACGGTATTTGCGTGGCCGCCCTTGAAAATGAACGCGGGCAGATCGCCGCCGGCCATCCCTGTGCGGTAGACCTCGATGGTCGACAGGATGGATTCCAGGTCGAACCGGAGGCGTCCTGATCCCGAGCCTTCGCCCTCGCCGATAAAGAGGGCGATGATCCCGACCGCCAAGTTGAGCGGCCGATATTCGTAATAGGAGCCATTGTGCGAATCGAGGCCGATTTTGCCCGTGTAGCTGGCCATGAAATGCGCGGCCGCGAGCGTCGCACCAGTGAGATACTCCAGACCGTAGAGCATGTCGACGTCGTTGTCGTACGCCCAAATGGTGTCCCCGTCCGCCGGCGCCGTCGCCGTAGTTGGCGCCGCCGGGTTGTGCCAGTTGTTGGCTTCGCTCACCCAGTTCGGCCCCGTGGGGGTTGTGGTCGCGGTAACCGTGATCGACTGAGTTCCCGCGCTCGTGAGGTTGGAGGCGTCGCCGGTCAGGTCGGTTACGTCGGTAGCACCCAGGCCGCCGATAAAGGTGACGGTCCACGGCCCGCCGACTCCGCCGGCGACCGTGACCTCTCCAATGTCGATGTTCGACAGCGATTCGAGTGCGATGCGAACGGCCTCGGATGATGCGTTGTAGAGAATCGCGCCGGTCGTCTGGGCGCTGTACGTCAACGTGTAAGTTCCGCCGTCGGGACTGCCGCCAAGGGTGATGGTCTCGATTTCGTTGATCGGGATCGCCGAGCCTTGAGTCACCTCGACCAGGATGTCCGCCCCCGACAGCAATGAGCCGTCGCCAGTCAACGCCTGGACGTCTACCCCGATCTGAGTACCTTGGTAAGTGACGGTCCATGGCCCGCCGTCGGCTCCAGCAACAGAGCAATCGTTGATTCCCGCCAAACCGTCCAGAGCGGTTTCGACGTCGGCGGCCGATTCGTCGTAAGTCAGCGCCCCCGTGGCCACGCCGTCGTAGGTTAGCGTGAAAGTTCCCCCCCGCGGCGAGCCGAAAAGCGACACGGTTTGGACTTCGTTGATTGGGGGCATGGAAGTCTGGATGGTAATCACATTTACCGACCCGCCCGTGAGCGAGGCGGCAGAGCCGGTCATCAGCGGCACATCTTCGCCGCCCTCGGTACCGCCAAAAGTAACGGTCCACGGGCCGCCATCCGAGCCGGTAACGGTCACGGTTCCAATCGTGGAAATCGCATCCAGGGCAGCTTTGACGGTCGCCGCCGTGGCGTTGTAGGCAACAATTGCGGTGGTTTGCCCCCGAAAGGTTAGCGTGAATGTTCCGCCGGTTGGGCCACCGACAAGCTCGACGCGCTGGACTTCGTTGACCGCTGCCAGTCCGCCGATTTGGATGTGCGTTATTGTCGGGTCGGGTGAGGAAAAGATGCCCTCACCCGTCATCAACGGAACGGCCAGGCCAGCGAAACGGCCGACAAACTGGATCGTGAAGGGGTAAGCATTGGCCGCGCCGCTACCAGTGATTACGACGTCATCAGGGCCGACGAAGGAAAAGTTCTGAAACCTGTTGCTGAACGTGTTGTAATCATCCTCCCCGCTAAAGGACCTGACCGTCTCGGATGCGCCTGTTAGGGGATCGGTCAGCGTGAGGTGATAGGCATTGTAAAAGGACGATGCAATCCGCTGAATATCGTCCGTCAACGGACTTCCTTTTGTCGTCTCAAGCACCAAGACCGAGCTGTTTCCCGTAAGGCTCGCGCCGCTTCCCTCGATCAGATCGACGTCGGTATTGCGGTAGGTTACGAGGTATTCCACCGTCCAGTGTCCGGCTTGGACCCCGGCAGTGACCGACACATCGCCGGCCGTGATCGCGGCAATACCCGTTTCGAGAGCCGTCTGGATCGTCGCGGCGCTCGCCCCGTATGCAATCGCGCTCGTCGTGTCGCCCTGCCACGTGAGTGTAAAAGTCCCTCCGCTGGGCGTGCCAGGAAACCAGATTTCTTGAATCTCATTTAGCCCGGGATCGGCCTCAGTAACGGTGTCGACAATGACTGGATAGTCCGACGCCCCTTTGATGATGTTCGTTCCGTCGCCGGTGAGCAAGGCAACGTCCACGTTGGCGTACTGCGTCAAGAACTCGACTTCCCACGGCCCGCCCGCGCTGCCGGTCACGGCAATGTCGTCGGGGCTCGTGTCGATGTTCGACAGCGCCTCCAGCGCCGTCTCGACGGTCGCCGCCGTGGCGTTGTAGGCAACAATTGCGGTTGGCCCCTGTCCGTCAAAGCTCAGCGTGCATGTTCCGCCCGTGGCCGTACCTGGAATCGTGATCCGCTGTTTTTCGTTCAGGCCCGCGTAGCCCTCAGTAACCTCTACGACGTTGACGGCCAGGTTGCCCGCGTCCCCGGTCGTGCCGGTGACCGTGAACGGCTTCCCGTCGATCGGTCCGGTCAAGAGCAGGTAGTCACCCGAGGCGGTTGCGGTCACTTCCCCCCACTCGGGCATGGTGGTCCTTGCGGTCGTGATCGCAAGAACAAAACGGCCAATCAAGGTCGGGGCATCCGTCGCCGTCGCCGTGACCGAGACCGTCTTACGGTTGACTGCCAGATTGAAGACGTCGTCAATCTCGATATCTGGGAACTGGACTGTGGTTACCTGCGCGACGCCCTTGGCATCGCCTCTCCAGACTAAGACGCTCATTATGTATTTCCCCAATCTGCGGGTTCGCCGAGGAACGGCAAGGATGATTCAAAGCGATATCGCCAGCGGATGCCGAAATCCATCCAGCCTCTTCCAGCCCCGCCGCCGACCAGCCGGCCGCCGGTGTGCGTGATGTCGGGAGCGGTAATCAGAGAGGTGGGCCAAATCGAAAGCGGAGCCGCCGGCCGTTCGTAAAGCCCAACCGACTGGCCGAATTGCACGGCCCGGTAGACCTGATGCTGTGTCCAGAGTTGCCGCTGCGGCAAACCGACCCGGGTCTCCACGTGGCCGTATCTCGGCCCGCCGCCGGAGAAGTTGATCGTCTCCTGAAACGACCGGAGTTCGGTATAGACGTAGGGGGCCCTGACCGTCGCCTGCAACGTAATCCGGTAGTGCATGTAGGTGACGTAGTTTTTTCCGTCCGGCAAACTCGGCCGCTTCATCACGCGAATTCCGCCCAGCGTGTTCTCTGAATATAGGCAAGTCGAAAGCCGCGTCTCGACGCCGTCCACCGTACTGACAACGAGAAAGTCCCCGCCGTCCTGTGAGTAAGCGGCGACGAGGGCCAGAAGCTGTTCGTCGATGTCCGCCACGCTGGTGCCTATCAGCGTGCCGTCCAGGTCGATC
>SDBV01013478.1_pt1 | contig 10407 bp, 2 predicted proteins | sample 2277081 | NCBI WGS metagenome assembly SDBV01 (sample SAMN10402039, study PRJNA504765) | marine sediment metagenome | isolation source: marine sediment core GS10_PC15, 223 cmbsf | place: Arctic Ocean: Southern Knipovich Ridge | collected 2010
CGGGCTGCCGACAGTCAGCTCAAAGCCCTCGTAGCCGGCCTGAACCGTCGGATCGTACATGTCCGGATCATCCCCCACCAGCGAGTTGTAGTCGTACAGACTCCGCCAGCCGTTGACCTCATTGTCGTATACTGGCGTGCTTCCGTACCGAATGTACTCCGTGCCGGTGTCCTTGAAATAGCAGTTGTAATCGATCTGCTGATCGTCGTAATCCTCTGACATGGAACTTTGCATATAGAGCAGCCTGGAATCGGCGCCGGTGTGGTAGAGGATGTTGTTCTTGATGACGTTGTTTTCGTTCTTGTCGTCGATGGCGTCGGTGCCGTCCTGCTGCATGTAGAAAACACCCGAGGTGGTGGCCAGGCCGTCGATCTTTCCGAAGACGTTGTTGTAGACCATCGCCCCGTTGGCGCTGGCCAACAGTATCATGTACTTCTCGCCGTTGAGGAAGACGTTCCTGCGTACGATGGCCCCGTTGCAGTTATCATCCTCCTGAGGCTCGACGTTGCCCCAGCGGATCTTCAGCTCGCCCAGTGATGAGTAGTCGTTGTAGGCGAAGTTGTCCTCGATGACCAGATTGGTGATCCCGCCGGGATCCATCAGCGTCATTGAGGAACGATGGATGATATTGTTGCGGATGATGACCTTGTCCATGTTGTCGATGAAGATGGGGTTGTCGCTGAAAAAGTACATGTAGCAGTTCTCGATCAGCAGGCCGCTGTGGCGCGTGGTCGTGGAGTTGGACTTTACGGCGTTTGAAGTCTGCCTCACCGTGCAATTGCGGATGATGATGTTGTTGGCGTAGGAAACGATCGTGGGTGCACTTCCGTAGCCGTTGAGTTCGAACCCGTCGATGATGACGTACTCGACGTCCTCCACATAAAAGCATGATTCGGTTGTGGCAATCGATACGTAGTCGTTCTGGTAGTTGCGAATGGTCACCCAGTTCCCCGAGGTCCCACTGTTGTGGGGCTCTACCCTATCTTGGGGGTCGCCGCTGTCGGGGTACTTACCGGCATGGACGTGAAGCGTGTCCCCGGCCGAAAGCTGATTCGACCCGTATTGGATGGTACGCCAAGGATCACCCAACGAACCGTCCCCGGTCGAGTTGTCGCCTGTCAGGGCGACGTGATAGTCGGCTGCGCCGACATTCCCTGCCGGGATGATTAATACCGCCAGGACGGCCAGCATCGCACACGTGACGATAGAGACTCTGCGCGCTTCGGTGATGTGTCTGGACATTGGGAGGGCTCCTTCTGCTTGGGGTTTCGCAGTTGTCGTTGTCATTCGAGACATTCGTCGTCACGGTGACGCCACGGCCTGCGAGCCTTACCCCTCGGCGGAGATACGAAGAAAGGCGACGCTCACATCCGTGGATCGCGCGGCCGAACAAACGCGCTATTTGGACAACGACCCTTAAGAAGAGTTGACCCAAGTTGGCTTCTACTACCGGTGCGGTGGGCAAGTCAAGACGTTCTTGGCAACGTCCTTGTGTTTATCATGGCACGGCATGGGTTAAGCGAGGACAAGGAACGGATTTGCGAGTTCGAAAAGTTTTTCGGCTCCGCCGACGATTTGCCTTTGCTGGGAAGTTCCAGTACGTTCCTGAAATCGACCGCAGCTTTGTGGGAGTGTAAATGGACTGGGGACCGGCCGGGCCGATTGGGCAAACGAACCGCCGGCGCTGATGGGGGAGGTCCGTCCAGCACCTCCCGGATCGCCACCGGGGCAATAAGATAATCAGGCCAACTGGGCACCTGTGCCCGCAGCCCTAATCACCGTCTAAATCCCTGACATCAGAGCCCCAGAGCCACTGCCGTATGCCACCGGCCAGAACGTCAACACCCGTGCGATCGCGCACATATCCTCGGATATTCTTGGGATTTTCTGTAACGCTGGGGCGAGTTGCGCATTCTTAAGAGTGACGAAGGATGTGGCTTCGCCGGCGGTTGGCGGCTGCGCATCGTGTGCCTCCTGTGCGTTTAGCCCTCCGTGCGGCCCAGCCGACCCACGGTGTTGCGGGGGGGATACCGTGGAAAGTTTCGTCCGGAGCTTCGACATCAATGATATTGACGCTGCCTGGAGCAGATTGGAGCGAAGATCGAATCAAGCTAAAGACCGAAACACTACAGGCGCGCTTATGAACCGAATTACCATCTCCCGGTGGTAGCTGGCAGATGTGGGTCGGGGGTCGCTGCTGTCTCTCCATAAACGGTTCTAAGCGCGCCTGTCAGCATAATACTCACGAGCTTCCCGCCGTCTCGCGCTGGGGATAGGATCTCAGGACTTCCAACAAAAGGAGCTTCGTCGAGTTCAGGTTGCAGCTTAGAATACGAACCGGCAGTACCGGATACGCAAGGACCAAGAAACCAACGGGTCGGGCGGTCATGATGAGCGACGATGATGGTTTGGCAGCGCGTCTTGGGACGAAGCGCGAGACCCTCGTGCGGTTGTACGATCGGTATTACACGAAGGTCTTGGCCTATTGCATCCATCGGCTATTCAGCAGACAGGCTGCTGAAGACGTCGCCTCGGACGTATTCCTGCGGATCGCCAAGGACATCCGCCGATTCGACCACAGTGGCGAGGAGGATCTTCGCAGGTGGGTATACACAATCGCGATCAACCAGGTCAATACCCACATCCGTAAGACCGAGCGCCGCAAGAAGCTTTTCAAAGATGCATGCGACAGAGGTGCTATCAGGAATTCGGATCTCGAACCTGCGGATAAGTCGGACTGGGCGAAGCTGTACGAAGCCCTGGGAAGCCTTAAACCCAAGCAGCAGGATGCGATAACCTTGCGTTACTTTGAGGGCCTAAGCCCGAAGGAAATCTCGGGGGTCCTCCAGATGAACCCCGGGGCGGTCAGGATTATGCTATTTCGGGCGGTGAGGAAGTTGAGGAGACACTTGAGCGAATGCTCTGGGAACCAAGATCGGGCACCGTAACCAGGTAGGGTGGACAGTGATGTTCAAAAACAGGGATGATCTAATCGACGGCGCTGACAGCCGATGGCTCAGTGAGCTTGTCGCTAGGATAAAGCCCACCATCGACACCACCCCCAGCCCCCACCACAAGCAGAAGCTCAAGGAAAAAGCGCTGGCGGTGTTCGATGAGGCCCTGGCAGATGATATTCGCAAGTTCGAACAGCTCGCCAACCGGCCGCTTCCCGTCCCGCCCAGCCCGCAGCACAAACGGGAACTTAAGGAAAGGGTCCTGGCCGTCTTCGATGAGACGGCGGCCGACGAGATCCGCCAGGCGCGGCAGCGCCGTTTGCGCCGGCGCAGGCTCCGATTCGCAATTGCGGGCGCAGCCCGATCCAGAACCTTCAAGATCGCCGCCGCTGCGGTCTTCTTAGTGTGCGCCTTCGGCGTTTTGAATTGGCTGACCGGCACAGCCGCGGCCGGTACGACCTTCGCTAAGGTCCTGGAGAAAGTTCGCAGCACCACAACCGTAACCTACACGCTGGTCGTGGAGTTCGCCGAGGGTCCGACAGCAAAGATGAAGATAATGCGCGCCTCCGAAGGCGGCATGCGCGTAATCTCCGATGATGGCAAGATACAAGTCAGCGATCTGAAGCGAGATAAGGTCATGGCACTGAACCCCACCAAGAAAACCGCCAGGATCATGCATTCTAGGTTCGCCAAGGGGAAATTCGGGCCGAGTGACTTTATTCAGGCCCTCATGGGCCTGACGGAAGATTCCGGCAAGTTCGACAGTCGAGGAACAATCGACGGACGGACCGTCAATATCTTCCGTATCGAGGAGCCGTCTCAGTGGATGACGGTCTGGACGAATCCCGAGACCAATCTGCCGATCCGGATAGAGGCGATCTCACTGGCGCAGAAGCACGGACCCGTTACCGTATCGCAAGCCAAATGGGTGTTTAGTGATTTCGTCTGGGGCTCGCGGTTGGATAAGTCGCTCTTCCAGGCCGTTGTGCCGGAGGACTATGTGACCCTCTCTGCCACTGGCCCGCCCTCGGAAACAGATCTTGCGGCGATGCTTCGTTGGCTGGGGGGATTGCCCGACGAGGACATCCCTTCTCAATTCAACCTGAACACCGTGCCAGAGCTGTTGGCTAGCCTTTTGGGTGAGGTGGTAACGGCGCACTTAACCGGGGGGCTGACTGTCGCAGTCACGAGCGATTCTGTTCCCTTACGGACAGGCGCGAATACTCCTCAGGAAAAGCAGCGCGCTGTGGACGAACGACTAAGTATATGCCGTGGGATATTGTTTATCTTGGAAGAGTTGGGTGGCGGTGCGGACGTGGGCTTCTCCAAGGCCAGTCTTAGAAGTGGTGACAGCCATATTCCCGTTTGCTGGTGGAAGCCGAAAGGCTCAACTCGATACCGAGCAGTATATGGTGACTTCACCGTGCGGGATCTTGAGGGGCGTGTGCCCCCGTCTGTTCCGTGAAGGTGTCCAGACGGGAACACGCCATACCGCGCTGGCACTTATGGAGCTGCATACGAAATGACGTCACTCGCGTTGGAATTATTCAAGCGATTGCTTGCCTTCCGGCGGCAATCTGCCATTGCTGAATGATCGATGTGCCATATTATGAGTATTGCAGCCGATGCAACCGCAACCGTCCGCCACACACGTACAAGAACCTTCCGTGCCGTCTGCACCGTCGGGATCGTAGACTGCTCCTTCGCCGAATCCTGTGTCTTCTATCATGGTCAAACCTCCTTGACGGCCAGCAACGCAAGCGCCCGACCAAAGACCAAGCTTGCGCGGCACTCGCCCTTACTGTGCTTGTCCCAAGCGGGTCCTTCCCGTTTGGGTTTTCCATTCTGCGCAAGGCCTTTCGCGGATAACAGTAAATAGACAGTAAAAGCCATCTGCCGCGGGTAATTCCGCCAGCCACAGCGGTGTCTACCGATCAGCTCAGCTGCATATTTTATTCTTTTTGTTTTTGCTCACAATTCGATTAGTCGACCTCGCTTAGGGCACAATGAAGAGTAGAACTTGTGCGGATGTTCGGATAAAGCTCTTGACGTACCTCCGTAACAGTGGTAATGGAGCCACGGTCGGGTCAATTCTTTCTGAGGGTCGTTGTCCAAATGGCGCGTTTGTTTGGCCGCGCAACTCACGGATGTGAGCGTTGCCTTTCTTGGTGTCTCTACCGAGGGGTAAGACTCGCAGGCCGTGGCGTCACCGTGGCGACGAATGTCTCGAAGGACAACGACAACTGCGAAACCCCAAGCAGAAGGAGCCCTCCCCATGTCCAGACCCACCACCGAAGCGCGCAGAGTCTCTATTCTGATGTGTGCGATGCTGACCGTCCTGGCGGTATTGCTCGTCCCGGCCTCCCAGGTCGGTGCAACCGACTATCACGTCGACCAATCCGGCGACGATTCGACGGGTGACGGCTCGTCAGGGAGTCCGTGGCGGACGATTCGCTACGCGCTGGATGAACTGTCGGCGGGCGACACGCTGTACATCCACGCCGGGACGTATCCGGCCGGCGGAGACAGCACGGACGCCTACACGATCCCCACCAGCGGGTCGAGCGGGAACCCCATCACCATCACGAACTATCAGAACGACCAGGTGGTGATATCGACGGCCCAGGCGGGCTTCGTACTGTCGGACAAGGACTACATAACCTTCGATGGGCTCATTATTGATAACACCACCGCAGCTTCGTGCATCGACGCGGTGGGCGATTATATCACGATCCGCAACTGCGAGCTGATCAACGGGTCCAACGCCGTCAAGTGCAGCGACGCCACCCAGTATACCTACCTGCTCATCGAGGACTGTGTCATCCACGACCTCAGCAGCGTCCCAGTCTCATTGGGTAACATGGACAAGGTCGTGATCAAGGGCAACACGATGTACACCGGCAATGCCAACATCGCCGTCGGGTCCATGACAAATTTGGTGATCGAGGACAATTTCTGCCACAACACGGACCAGCGTCTGGGGCCGGTCAAACTGTCTTGGGGCACCGAGGGCGGCGGAACCGAGGGCGCTATTGTCCGCCGCAACGTCTTTCTGGACGGCGAGCGGTACTTGATCGGTTTGTATAGCGCCAATGGAGTTATCTGCTACAACAACGTCGTCGCCAACATTGCAGGGATCCCCATTGAGGACGGTATGGTCTGGCTGCGGAAGGAGAGCGGCTCGCCGTCATCCAACAGTAAGTACAACGTCTTCAAGAACAACATCTACTATCACATGGGCTCTGACTCCAAGCCCAGCTACTGGACGAATGCCCTATTCAACCTCGATGCCGAGGTCGCCGCCGACTACGGCGACCAGGAGATCGACTACAACTGCTACTTCAAAAACTCCGGGACGGAGTACATCATCTATGGCACGACGTGGGTGTATGAATCGGAGGTCGCGAACGGCTGGTACAGCGGCCAGTATGACAACAACTCCATTGCCGGCAGCGACCCGGCGTTCCTCATGCCGACCACCGAATGGGGTCCGGAGGGGTATATTCTCGAGGATGGCAGCCCGTGCATCGATGCCGGAACAGTGCTGACGTTCACCGACGGCTCCGGCAGCGGTACGACGATCACTGTAGATGATGCTAGGTACTTCACAGACGGATTCGGCCTGATTGGCGGTGACATCATTCTCGTCGACGACACTACGGCGCAGGTCACCGCCGTGAACACGTCCAACAATACGATAACGGTGAATCCTTCGATTTCGTGGTCGAATAACGATCCGGTCTCGCTGGAATACAGCGGCGCCGCCCCGGACATCGGCGCGATCGAAACGGACTATGACACCAGCAATGGTGCCCCGACCGTCGACGCGGGCTTCGATGATGAAATCACGCTCCCGACCGACAGCGTCGCTCTGGACGGTTCCGTCAGCGATGACGGCCTGCCTTCCACGCCCGGGACCGTCACAACGACCTGGGTCAAGTACGGTGGGCCGGGCACGGTTACGTTCGATGATGTCAATGCTGTGGACACCACCGCCACCTTCTCCAGGCAGGGCGACTATGTGCTGCGCCTGATGGCCAACGACGGCAACAAGTACGGCTCCGACGATGTTGCGATCACGGTGAACGCGCCGCCCGGAGGCAACGACTGGCACGTCGACCCCAACGGTGATAACGGAAACGACGGATCATTGGAGTTTCCTTGGCGGACGTTGCGCTACGGCCTGACCCAGCTCGAGGCGGGCGACACGTTGTACGTTCACGCTGGGACATATCCGGCGCCAGGGGATCCCAACGGCCTCTACGAAATTGCGGTCAGCGGGACCGAGAGCAATCCGATCACCATTCGCGCATACCAAGATGATTACGTGCGCATAGCTACAGCCGCGCAGGGCTTTTACATCGACGCCGAGGAGTACATTGTAATCGACGGCTTCGAGATCAGCAGCAGCTCGAGCAAGCCCGCTATCGTCTCCTACGCCGACCACATCACCATCCGCAACTGCACGATACAGAACCACGTAGCCGCCGTGAAGTCCAACTCGACGACCACGCGGCACCACAATCTGCTCGTCGAGAACTGCTACATGTACGATTTCAGCGACATCCCCATCTTCATCGACAACATGGACAAGGCCATCATCCGCAACAACGTCTTGCACCGCGCCAACTCCGTCCTGATGGACCCGGGCGGAGTGTCCAACCTGGTCATCGAAGGTAACTTCGCCGGGAATGAGTACTCACCGCTGGGCGAGCTGAAGGTCCGCTGGGGCAATGTCGAGTCTCAGTCTGGGGACAACTGCAAGGGAGCCATCGTACGCGGGAACGTCTTTCTCAACGGCCAGAAGTACATGCTGCTCGTGGCCAGCCCCAACGGGGCGGTGTTCTACAACAACGTCTTCGGAAAGATCGACGGCCTGTCTGCCACCTCGGGCGTCATCTACATGCAGCAGGACGGGACCGACGCCCCGGACAACGGCAACGAGAACAACGTCCTGAAGAACAATATCGTCTACCACACCGGCCCCCATTCCAGGCTGCTCTATATGCAAGACACCATGTCGGAGGATTACGACGATCAGCAGATCGATTACAACTGCTACTTCAAAGACACCGGCACGACCCAGGAGTATATCCGCTACGGAAGCACATCCGTATACGAGAATGAGGTCAACGGCTGGCGGAGCCTGTACGACTACAACTCGCTCGTCGGGTACGATCCGGACATGTACGATCCGACGATCGAGGCCGGCTACGAGGGCTTTGAACTGACCATCGGCAGCCCGTGCATCGACGCCGGCACCATACTGACCCGCGCCAACGGAAGCGGCAGCGGAACCACCATCACCGTAGACGACGCGCGGTACTTCTGCGACGGGTTGGGCATGGTGGAGGGCGACTTGATCTTCGTCGACGCCACGACGGCCCGGGTCGTTTCACGCGACATCACCAGCAATACGATCACGGTCGACCGCTCGATCTCATGGTCGGACAACGACCCGGTCAGCCTGGAATACGCCGGATCGGCGCCTGATATCGGGGCCATCGAGTCCGACTACGACCCGAACAATCAGCCTCCCGACGTCAATGCAGGCGACGATGATACGGTCGACTTGCCAGGCATGGCCTCACTGGACGGTACGATCAGCGACGACGGCGTCCCGGTGGACCCCGGCGCCGTAGCGACTACCTGGAGCGTAGTTAGCGCTACCGGGACCGTGACGTTCGACGACGATTCGGCCGTGGATACGTCGGTGCAGTTCTCGGCGGCGGGCACGTACGTCTTGCGTCTGACGGCCGACGACGGCAACAAAAAGAGTACCGACGACGTGACGATCATCGCCACAGACGACGGCACGGCGTATTTCCACGAGGACTTCGACGATAACGAATTGACCTCGAATCCCGCGTGGACGACGCTGGCCGGGAGCTTCGAGACGTTCCAGTTCCTCTCCGAACCCGGCTACGAAGTCCATGCCTTGAACACCAACTCGCGTATGCGAGCCGGGCTGGACGACACGAGCCTTTCCGACGTGGTTTGCCTTTCCTGGGACGTCAGGCACACCGGCGGAGCCGAGGGCGAGGGAGGTACGGGGAACAAGACAGGCTATGTGTGGTTCCTCGACAGCGGGGGCGCGGGCTTGGGGCTTAGGATGTATCTGGTGCAGTATGGGCAGGGGACGCTTGCGCTGGTGTCCACCACGGACAGCGGGGCCAGCGAAGCAAGCACGCTAGGCACCTATGACGCCACTCCCGCCGTCATGGGCAATGATCTGAAGGCGGTAGCGCTTGTCTACAACCGCACTTCCGGAGATATCGAGTGCTTTTACGAGGGCGACTCGATGGGAACGGTCAACGTGTCCTCCACTTATAAGGACTTCACGAGGGTATACCTACGCCTCAAACATTACTACGACGGGTGGTGGGGACAGCTCGACATAGACAACATCTGGATCTATGACGAGGATACAAGCAATCAAACCCCCAGCGTCGACGCCGGGGCCGACGATACGATCGATCCGTCTAACTACGCCACGCTGGACGGGACGATCTCCGACGACGGCTTGCCCGATCCACCTGCAAGCTTGACCACTACCTGGACCAAGCAGGCCGGTCCGGGCACGGTGACGTTCGGTGATTCATCCGCCGTCGATACAACCGCAGGTTTCTCACAAGAAGGTACGTATGTCCTTCGTCTGACGGCCGACGACAGCGAAAAGACCGACTACGACGAAGTTACGATCAGGGTCAAGCAGAACTCAGCTCCGACGGTCGACGCCGGCAGTAATGATGAGTGCACTTTGCCTTCCGGCGTGACGTTGGACGGGACTGTATCCGACGACGGCCTGCCCGCAAGCCCAGGCTCCGTGACGACCACCTGGTCTAAGGACAGTGGTCCTGGGACGGTGACCTTCGGTGATGCCTCAGCCGTGGACACCACGGCCGGGTTCTCCGTGGAAGGTACGTACGTCCTGAAGCTGGAAGCCGATGACGGGACCGCGACCAACAGCGACACGGTTCAGATCGTCGTCAATCCCCAGCCGAGCAATACGGCCCCGACGGCCGACGCCGGCAGTGATGATAGCATCACGCTGCCAAACTATGCGACGTTGGACGGCACGGTGTCCGACGACGGGCTGCCGAGCCCGCCTGCGAGCGTCACGACCACCTGGACCAAGGACAGCGGACCGGGGACGGTGACGTTCGGCGATGCCTCAGCCGTCGACACCACCGCCGGGTTCTCCGTGGAAGGTACGTACGTCCTGAAGCTGGAGGCCGACGACGGCACGCTGACCGACTCAGACACCGTCCAGATCGTAGTGAACCCCGAACCGGTCAACACGGCTCCCACGGCCGACGCCGGGGCGGACGATGAGTGCACACTTCCCGATTACGCCACGCTGGACGGGACGGTGTCCGATGATGGTCTACCGAGCCCGCCTGCGAGCGTCACGACCACCTGGTCCAAGGATTCCGGCCCGGGAACCGTGACC
>SDBV01013479.1_pt1 | contig 10407 bp, 9 predicted proteins | sample 2277081 | NCBI WGS metagenome assembly SDBV01 (sample SAMN10402039, study PRJNA504765) | marine sediment metagenome | isolation source: marine sediment core GS10_PC15, 223 cmbsf | place: Arctic Ocean: Southern Knipovich Ridge | collected 2010
ATATGGATTTGTTGACAATTGGTTGTTTTTAAGAATATTATTACTTAAGTAAATTGATATAGATGGAGAAGTTATGTTTACAGTTTCTACAAAAGGATTATATGGATTATCCGCAGTATATGAGCTTGGAATAAATTATAATAAAGGCCATATTCAGATAAGAGAAATTGCGGAAAAAAATAATATTCCACAGCATTATCTTGAACAGCTTTTAGTTATTCTAAAGAAAGCTGGTTTTGTGAAAAGCTATAGGGGTAACAAGGGCGGATATTCGCTTGCAAAAAATCCAGCCCAGATTAATGTTCTGGAAGTCCTGGAATGTCTTGAAGGAAATCTGGAAATAGTTCCAGCTCATAAAAAGGACAATGCTCTTTTCTTTTTCTGGGAATCTATAAAGTATAATTTAACAGAAGAGATTGATATAAGTTTAAATGAACTAATGCTTCGAAAGCAGAAACAGGAAAAGCAGATAACATACAGTATTTGATAAATTTTTTAGAAAAGGAAGAATATGAATATTGCAGATGATATAACAAAATTAGTCGGTAAAACACCTATGGTGAGGTTTAATAAAATTGCTTCTGATTGCAGTGCAGATATAATCGGTAAACTTGAGTTTTTTAATCCATGTTCATCTGTAAAAGATAGAATCGGAAAAGCGATGATAGACAAAGCTGAGGAACAGGGACTTATAAACAAAAACACAGTTATTATTGAGCCTACAAGCGGCAATACGGGAATCGGCCTTGCATTTGTATGCGCTGCAAGAGGATATAAACTTGTTTTAACTATGCCGGATTCGATGAGCATAGAGAGGAGAAATCTGTTAAAACTGCTGGGGGCAGAACTTAAATTAACTCCCGGGCATCTGGGAATGCTGGGGGCTGTTGATGCGGCAGAAAAGTTAGCAGCGCAGATAAGCAATTCATTTATTCCTCAGCAGTTTAAAAATCCTGCAAATCCGGAGATACATAAGAATACAACAGCCGAGGAAATATGGAAGGACACGGATGGTAAGATAGATATATTTGTAGCTGGAGTTGGTACGGGAGGAACAATCACCGGAGTTGCAGAATTCTTAAAAGCAAAGAAACCGGAAATTAAGATTATTGCTGTAGAACCTGAAGATTCACCTGTAATTTCCGGAGGAAGTCCCGGCCCGCATATGATACAGGGAATTGGTGCAGGTTTTATTCCGGAAGTATTGGATAAGAAAATGATAGATGAAATAGTAAAAGTCGGGAATAATGAAGCAATACAAATGACTAGAAATCTTGCAAAAGTCGAAGGAATTTTATGCGGCATTTCTTCCGGTGCTGCTGTATCTGCTGCTATTAGAATTGGAAAACAGCAGGAAAATATAGATAAGTTAATTGTAACAATTCTACCTGATACAGGTGAGAGATATTTAAGTACATCATTATTTTAATTTTAATTTTTTTTGGTGATTAAGCTGCATGTAAAAGTTGACTAAGTGGATAGAGTAAGTTAGGAAAAAAGCAGGAGGTGCTTTATGAAAGAATGGGGAATTACAACGAAGGCAATACATACTGGATTAAATTTAGAAGCAGGCTCTTCTTCTGTACCAATATATCAGACTGCAGCGTATGCTTATGATGATGCGGAAACTCTCGCAAATGTATTTGAAGGAAAAGACTTTGGCTATATTTATTCGCGTATTTCCAATCCGACTGTAACTTCTTTTGAACAGAAAATAAATGCACTGGAAAATGGTGTTGGTGCAATTGCTACTTCTTCCGGTATGTCTGCGATATCGTCTGTAATTTTCAGTTTAACTAAAACCGATGATGAAATAATTTCTTCTAAAAGTTTGTTCGGAGGTACATATGAGTTTTTTAATAAAGTTATAAAAAAATATGGTGTTAAGGTTAATTATGTTGATACCTGTGATGTATCAGCTTATAGAAAAGCTTTAACAGATAAGACTAAACTTATATTTTTAGAAAGTATTGGTAATCCAGGGCTGGATGTCCCGGACATTAAAAAAATATCTGATATTGCGAATGAAAACAATATTCCTCTTGTTTTAGACAGCACTTTTACACCGCCATATTTATTTAGCGCGAAAGAATATGGAGTTTCTATTGTAATACATTCTGCTACGAAGTATCTGACAGGGAACGGTACAACAATCGGCGGAGTGATTGTAGATACTGGTAATTTCAACTGGAAGGAATATAAATCGGATGAATTTTTAGCGGAATCAAAAAAGATACATAGGAGATTTATCTTTTTAGCATTAACAAGAAGAATAATACATCAGAATGTCGGAGTATGTATGTCACCTTTTAATGCGTTTATGCATAATCTTGGGCTGGAAACTTTAGCGCTTAGAATGAAAAGGCACTGTGAAAATGCTTTAAAACTCGCGGAGTTTTTTAATGATTATTCAAAAATAAAAACAATAAATTATCCGGGATTAAAAGATAATAAGTATCATCTGATTGCCGAAAAATTATTTAACGGAAAATATTCTGGAATGATAACTATTGAACTTGAATCAAAGGAGAAATGTTACGAACTAATAAATGAGCTAAAGCTCGTAAAAAATATGACTAATCTCGGAGATGCCAAAACATTGATTATTCATCCTGCGTCTACGATTTACCATGAATTTTCTAAAGATGAATTAGAAGATGCAGGAGTAAATGACAGGCTCATAAGAATCTCTGTTGGGATAGAGGATATAGAAGATATTATAGAAGATTTCAGGCAGGCTTTAGAAAAAATATAAGGAAGAGAAATGAGTGAATATACAATTAGTAAAGATATTTATAAAAAAATAAAAGCACATGCAGAAAAAGATGCTCCTATAGAAGCATGCGGATATCTTGGCAGTAAGGAAAAAAGTATTACGAATATATTTGAAATGCAGAATGTAGATAAAAGCCCTGTGCATTTTTCTTTTGATCCAAAAGAACAGTTTAATGTTGTAAAAGAAGCACGAAAACTGGATATTAAGTTAATAGCTGTATATCACAGCCATCCGGAAACACCTGCAAGGTTGTCCGGGGAGGATATCCGTCTGGCAAATGATACGGATATAATTTATATAATATATTCCTGTCTCGAAGATAATTTAAAAGCATTCAAAGTAAATGAGGAAAAAGAAATTAAAGAGATCTCCCTGGAGGTAATATAATGAGTTTTTACAAACTACCCGCAACTTTACAGGATGATATTGCAAAATATGAAAAACTTGTAAATCAATATAAAGATAATATAATTCAAAAAGCAGAGCTAAAATCATTTAGAGTACCATCCGGTATTTATGAGCAAAGAAAGGACGAATCATACATGATAAGAATCAGGTTGCCAGGCGGGGCTGTTACACCAGAACAATTAATTGGCCTTGCAGGCATAGTAGAAAAATACACAAAACACGATCTGCATTTTACAACAAGGCAGGATGTCCAGATTCATGCATTACAGTTAGATGATACTTATAAATTATTAAAGGACCTGGAAAAAATAGGGCTGTCATCGAGAGGGGGCGGAGGAAATACTGTAAGAAATATTCTTGGAAGTTATGACTCAGGAATAGACAGTGAAGAGGTATTTGATGTTTCTCCGTATATTCAGGCATTAACTTCAAGATTGATAGAGGAGCCTGATTCATGGACATTACCGCGGAAGTACAAGATCGCTTTTTCCGGCAGCAGCAGGGACAGAGGTCTTGCTACTATAAATGATCTTGGATTTATAGCAAAACTCAATGAAAAAGGTGATAAAGGTTTTTCTGTTTATATTGCTGGCGGTATGGGAAGCAAGCCGAAAGTGGGATTTTGTTTGTTTGAATTTATTGAACATACAGAAGTATATAATATTGCGAAAGCAGTGAAGAATATGTTTGATAAACATGGGAACAGGAAAAATAAACACAAAGCAAGATTAAGGTTCTTGTTGGATAAACTGGGGAAAGAAGATTTTGTAAATCTCTTTAATGAAGAATATAAAAATGTAAAAGAAAATAATTATCCTGTACTGGATATTAAAGCACTGTATAAAAAACCAATACCGGAAATAAAAAAGTACAGTTTTATAATTCCTTTATTTTTAGGTGATATTTCAATTTCAAACTTAAAAGTACTTGGGAAGGTATTAAAAAACTATGGTGAAGATATTATACGTATAACTCCGGAACAAAATATTTTTATAAGGAATATTGATAAGAAAGAAAAAGAAAGTATTATTGCAGAACTAAAGAAAGAAGGTATTTATAAAGAAACGCCGGAAATATTTTCTAAGGCTGTTGCATGCGCAGGAGCTAATACATGCAGGCTTGGAATATGCCTTTCGCGGAATTTGCTAACTGCAATAAGCAATAGTTTTATCAATGTAAATATAGACTATAGTAAATTATCGGACATATCCATTAAAATCTCCGGCTGCCCGAACACCTGCGGACAGCATATGGCTGCTAACATAGGTTTCTTCGGTGCAGCAAAGCGCTATAACGGAAGGCTTATTCCTTATTATAATTTTGTAATAAACGGGGTAGTAACCGAAGGACTAACCAGGCTTGCGGAAAAAGTGGGTCTAATTCCAGCAAAAAATATACCGGCTTTTATTTTGGACCTACTTAAATTTATTTCTAACAATAGAATTGATAATGAGAAATTCCATGTATTTGCAGAAAGAATCGGACTTGATAAAATTAAAGATATTTTTAATAATTTTGTTTTTGTAAAAGAATTTGAAGATGATGAAGATTTTTATCATGACTGGTATGATGATAAATTATTCTCATTAGCAGGAAAAACAAAGGGGGAATGTTCCGCAGGATTATTCGATTTAATAGATCTTGATATTAAATCTGCGGAAGAAAATCTTAAAAAATACGCTTCGACTAATGATAAACAATTAGTAGAAAAAATAATAACTTCTACATGCAGAGCTTTACTAATTACAAAAGGATATGAACCAAAAGAAAACAAAGAAGCTATACTGCTCTTTAAAGAACACTTTATAGGAAAGCATATAGAGGGAAATGCAGGTTTAATAATTGATAATTATTTTTCTAATAAAAATATAGAGCATAATGACTTAAACGAATTATTAAGACTTGTTAAAGATTTGTATTTTTCCATGGACGATTCGCTGCGGTTTCCGGATATAGAAAAGGCAGATAATGGAAAGGTCAAAGTAAACCAATTCCGGGATTTTAGAGGTGTAACCTGCCCTATGAATTTTGTAAAAACAAAACTTGTTTTAGAGACTATGAAAAAAGGCGATCAGCTTGAAATATTGCTGGATGATGGAGAGCCTATAGAAAATGTTCCTCTGTCCCTAAAATCAGAAGGACATGCAATATTAGAAACAAAAAAAGAACAGGGCTACTGGCATGTTTTTGTTAAGAAAGGGGAATAAAAATTGAAAGAAAAACCAATTAGAAGTGTAGTAAAGGCCTTATCCTGGAGGATAACTGCAACGCTATTGATTTTTTTAGGCTCATATTTGATTACCGGGAAACTGGAGCAGGCATTAACAATAGGTGCATTTGATTTTATAGTGAAATTATGTATCTATTATATTCATGAAAGAATATGGAATAAAATAAAGTTTGGAAGGGCAAAAGAGTATCCGCCGGATTATTCAATTTAAGTAATTAATCTGTCAAGGAGATTGTCTTTTTTCCTCCACTTAGGTTTTACTTTAACTCTAAGGTCTACGAATATCTTATAAGGAAAGAGGTCTCTAAAGTCTCTCTGGGATTCATTAATTATCTGTTTTAATACAGTACCTTTTTTGCCAATTAATATTCCCTTCTGAGATTCTCTTTCAACAAAAATGAATCCACGTACCCATAGAACTTCATCATGCATCTCCATATCTGCAATCTCCACATAAATCGAATGAGGAAGCTCCTGATAAGTTTTGTTAATTGCCTTTTCTCTGATTATTTCTGAAATACGGAATTCAGGATTCTGGTCTGTATATAGATCATCCGGATAAAGCTGGGGACCGGTAGGTGCATATTCAAACAATATATTTAAAAGTTCTTCTACATTATCTCCAGTCTGAGCAGATATTAATATTGGCTCATGTTTAAGTTCGTATTTTGCCAGTTCCGCTTTAATTTTATCTATATAGTTTTTTTTAATATCAGATTTATTTAAGGCAATAATTACTGTTCCTTTAAAAGAAGATGTAGTAAATAATAGTTTTATTGTATCTCTTTCTTCTTCTCCGATATCTCTCGAAATATCAATTAGATATAAAACCATGTCTACTTCATTCAAACTGGAAATTACAAGATTCCTTAAATGAAGGTTCAGCTTTTTTTCAGACTTATGAAAACCCGGAGTGTCTATAAAAACAATCTGGCCCTGTTTCCTGTTTACTATTCCGCGTATTTTATTTCGGGTAGTTTGAGGTGTTGGAGAAACTATGGAAACCTTTGCTTTGCATAAATAATTTAGTAATGTTGATTTCCCGGATGAAGGCCTTCCTATTATGGAAATAATTGCAGATTTAAATTCAGGTTTATTTTCTTTCAAATTGATTACTTCCAGTATTTTCCATAAAACAGGGAGAGTTTTTCTTTTGTTTCCGCAGGGATTATAGCCGGGTCTGTAAGTATGGCCAATTTAGCAGCGCTATTGCATGAGCATTCATTGATTTGAGAAAGTTCTTTTATAAAATCCGGTATCATATTTTTTAATGCAGTACTGTTGTCTTTCAATACTTCGAGGATCATTCCAATGTCTACATTATCGGATTCCTTCCAGCAGTCGTAATCTGTAACCATGGCAACATTTGCAAGGCACATTTCTGCTTCGCGCGCAAGCTTTGTTTCCGGTAATGATGTCATACCTATCAAATCTGCTCCCCAGCTTATATGCAGGTGTGACTCTGCTCTTGTGGAAAAAAGCGGGCCTTCCATGCAAACCATAGTTCCTTTATCATGAGAAGGGTGGCTATGTTCTTTAATAACTTTAAGCAGCGCCTGTCTTATGTTTTCACAATAAGGATCTGCAAAACTTACATGGCCTACTACTCCGTTTCCAAAAAAACTGTTTGGCCGGCTCTTTGTCCGGTCTATAATTTGATCACATACAATAAAGTCCCTGTGCTTATAGTCTTCTCTTAAAGAACCCACTGCATTTATTGCGATTATCTGTCTTACACCTATTGATTTTAATGCCCACATATTTGCTCTGGAAGGCACTTCTGTTGGCAGCAATCTGTGACCTTTGCCATGCCTTGGTATAAAGGCAGTATTTATTCCGTTTATCTCAAAGATTTTAACTTTATCCGAAGGCATCCCAAAAGGTGTTCTTATTTCAAGCTCACCAATAGTTTTTCCGCTTTCTAAATCACATAGTCCGCTTCCTCCGATAATCGCAATTTCAGCTTTCATTTGTTACTCCATTATAAAAAAAATATATAAATAATTATAAACAAAGATAGAATCTTAGCATAGTACTTATTTATTAAAGCAATTTGTGATGTTCAAATAAATGTGATTATTTATATGGTAGTATTTATTGATATATTTTAAAAAGGGAAGCAGTCCGACCATTAAAATAAATAGCACTGCTGTCAGACGGAAAAACATGCTTCTGATGCACGTCTGTCGTATTGACTATCAGACCCAGTTTTTATAAACTAATGTCTGTATGAAAACAATAATAATCATTATAATTTTTTTATTTATTATTACTAACACCCTGCCTGCAGAAGAACTTAATATTGCAATCTCAACCTTTTCTATTTCCGGTGAAAATTCAGATACAGATCTGGAGGATTTTATAATTGATCTTTTTACAGCAGAATTAATTTCATATCCAGACATTAATATTTTAGAAAGAAGATACATCGAACAGGTTTTAAGCGCCCAGGAATTTTCATTATCCGATCTTGTAGATTCAGATACATCTATCCGTATCGGAAGCCTTGTTGGCGCAGGATATATTTTTACAGGAAACCTTAAATGCCTGGATAATTTTAGTTATTTATCCGTAAGGCTTATAAACAATACTTCAGGTGAAGTTATGTTTGCCTCTATGACAAAAATAGAAGATGAACCCTGGGAAACACTGCCGCAGGCAGTAAATAATGTTGCATATCAATTAGCAGACAAACTTGGTAGCGGAACAGATATAAATCCATCCGCATTATGGATTACAGGGACAGATTATGAACAGGAAACAGACATGGCGGGTGAAGCGAATAGTTCTATTTTAATTTATATAATGTCTAATATAGAAGACTCTGAAGATTTAGGTACTATCTGGTATATGGGCCCGGAACATATCCAGCCTGTTACAAATGTTTTAAAGGAAAATGATTTTTCTGTAGAAGTACATGACAGGCGTTCTCTTGCATCTCTCTCAGATATCGATTTAAATATGTATTCCCAGGTCTGGATTTTGGAAACAGATACAAACGATATATCAAATACAACAGCTGCAGAAGCTGCAGCTCTCTTTGCTTACTTTAATAATGGAGGCAGTATCTGGCTGTGCGGAGAAACAGGCCCTATGATTACAGACATGGGAAATATGACAGAGGATGTGAATGTACTGGCAGAACCGTTTGGCATACAGATAAAAGATTTTGTTGTTGCAGTTGAGCAGCCGCAGAGAGTACGTTATTCATCACACCCGGTTTTAAACGGAGTAAGTACATTAATATTTGATAAAGAAACAGGAATGCTTGAAATAACAAATGATGATGTAGAGCCTATCTTCCTATTAAACAGAAGGGCGAGAATCTTAGTAAAACCAATGACTGCATATCAGTTCCTCTCATTAGCGGATCAGCAGAATTCTGGAGAATGGTTAGATGGAAAAAAGGACTGGTCATTTGAATGGCTATTAGGAGATAATTTTGAAACTCTTGGCCCACAGGTTGGAACTAATGCTCCAGGTATTGCAGTGCTTGATAAATCAGGCTCAAATATGGGAAAGCTTATTATAGACAGCGGCTGGTTAATTGGATGGACTTTTTACGGTGCAGGCGAAGATATGTCATCTATAGGAGATAATATTATTTTTATTAAAAACACTGCCAACTGGCTTGAAGATAAATAATTTTTACTTTACCATCACTTATCAATTCAATTTAATCTGAGGTTATATGAAAATAAAACACCTGCTTATAGATTGTGATAACACAATATATCCGTCATCTTCCGATCTTTTTGTTGAAATCGGCAGAAGAATGACAGACTACGTTTCAAAGCTTTTAAATCTGCCTAAAGAAGAATCTTATACGTTGAGAAAAGAGCTCGCAAATGAATATGGAACTACTTTGAACGGTTTAATAAAAACAAAGGGATTTGATAATCAGGAGGACTTTCTTGACAAAGTTCACCCAAAAGATTTAAGTAAATATATAGAAAAAGATCCGGAAATATTGGAAACCTTATCATCAATATCCATACCAATGTCAATTTTCACAAACTCTCCAAAAGAGCACGCGGAAAAAGTAGTAGATATTCTAAAGCTCGATGGTTTATTTTTAAATATATTTGATATCCGGTTTAATAATTTTGACGGCAAGCCTGCGAAATCTAGCTTTAAACTTGTGTTAAAGGAAATATCAGCAAAGCCGGAAGAAGTACTTTTTATAGATGATCTTACTAATTATCTGGCTCCATTTAAAAAAATGGGCGGACACATTCTTCATGTAAACTTAAATAATAACAATGGCTTGGACAAAACTTTTCCGAGTATTAAAAGCATTAAGGAACTGCCTGAATACTTAAAAAGATTGGAAAAGAAGTAACATGGAAAATACAACTTTAGCTGGAAATCAATCTTCATATAAAATAAATGAAATGCCTTTTTACTTAGCCATTAAGGATGAAGTTGAGATTTTCGAACGCTTATGGCTGGAACAGATACCGCTTTTATTAAAAGGCCCCACGGGCTGCGGTAAAACCCGTTTTGTTGAACATATGGCATATAAACTGGGACAGAAGCTTGTTACTTTAAAACAGCAGAACAAAATAAATATTGATAATAAGGATTTTACTAACAGCTCTAATGGTACAGGAAGCCTTTATACTGTTGCATGCCACGAAGACTTAACTGCAAGAGATTTAACAGGCAGATATATTATAAAAGGCGGTGAAGCAGTCTGGATAGACGGCCCTGCAACTTTAGCTGTTAAACAGGGCGCAATCCTCTACCTTGATGAAGTTGTAGAGGCCCGCAAGGACGTTACAACAATTATTCACCCACTAACCGACTACAGGCGCATACTCCCTCTGGAAACATTAGGAATCCAGCTTAAAGCGCCGAAAACATTCATGGTAATTATTTCTTACAATCCCGGATACCAGAGCATTAGAAAAAACTTGAAGCAGTCCACGAAACAGAGATTTGTTGCAATAGACTTTTCCTACCCTCCTCCGGAAAAAGAGGTCATAATACT
>SDBV01013480.1_pt1 | contig 10406 bp, 17 predicted proteins | sample 2277081 | NCBI WGS metagenome assembly SDBV01 (sample SAMN10402039, study PRJNA504765) | marine sediment metagenome | isolation source: marine sediment core GS10_PC15, 223 cmbsf | place: Arctic Ocean: Southern Knipovich Ridge | collected 2010
AAAGGGGCTCCCGGCATCCCACCAGGTAAACAAGGAAAATGAAGCAAGCGTCCCACCCGCTTCTAAAAAACCCGCACAGCATCCCGCTGCGTGGTAAAATATCTACTCTTGGAAATTCGCTGCAAGTTCGCGCGATTCTGCCTTTGAAAAATGCCCGGCAAGCCTCAAGAAGGCTTCATACTCCCTGCGTGTCTTCGGCTTATCGCTATCGTCTTGCGAAGCCACCCGCCTGATTGCTTCGTCGCCGCTCTTGCGAATGTCTGCCCAAATTCGCCGCTGGTGGTCGCCCTTCTCGGCTATGACTTGGCTCCAAATACGGAGGCGGTCAAATGCAGCCTTTGCCAAGGTCGTTTCCGCAGGCCGGAGGTCGCGCTCGGCGATAGTCTCGCTCCATTCCAGCGCCGCCTCCACGATACCCATTGCAAGATCCTGAACGCCGTCGATGTCGTCCGCTCCTTGTGCAATGTCAAAATCAAGCAACGCAGAAACTTTCTCGGCCTGGGTTGCTCGTTTGTTTGAGAAAAGCTCTCGAATTTCATCGATTTTCTGCACTTTTTCTCCCTTTTTCCTACGCATAATTATACATCATTTTTGCATAAAAATACAACGTACCCCTATGCAACCCTTAATGGCAAAATTCGAGGGAGCGTGAGCAATGGCCCCCAACGTATCGCCACCCCAAGGCTCTGGTGATGAAAAGGGGTATACCTCTTCATGTTTTCCGCTTGTCCAGGACACGCCCGGGCTTCTCCTGGATAGCAGCACCACGCAACCATTGCTCGATTGCTGTGTTGAGTCGGGCGCCGTCGCCGGTCCGGATAGCTTCCCTCATCCGGTCCCTCGCGTCCGTGGCGCCTGCTTTATTAAGCCTTGGCTTTCTGGTTTTCATTGAATCTCTCAGCCTCTTTTATAGCCCTTGTCCACGCGACAGGTGGGAGGATCTTGTGTCCCTCCGGCCTGCAATGCGCTCCACAGCCACCCTTGCCGAGCCCTTCTATCAGCGCTATCGCCTCTGTCATCGATGGACTGTACTCAGTCTTCCTCGGTGGACACATCGTCAAGGTTCTCCACATCTCCGCATTCTTCATAATCTCTATCTCCCTCAATCTTCTTGCTTGTGATATAAGCCGCGCCTTCTGTAGTACGCGTGCTATCGTGATATTCGTCTCCGGCCTCAGCCCTCGCGCTTCAATTGCCCATTTCATGGCTCGTTGAATCTCAAGTAGCCGGAATGAAACTCAAGCCGGATCGGCCCGGTTGGCCCATTCCTGTTCTTCTCCACAAACAGCATGGTCTGAGCGCTCAATGTCTCAGCACTCCCGGCGCCGTCGTATTCCACGGTCTGGCGCTCCCGGTGTAGGAGCAACACAACATCACTGTCAAACGCCAGGTTCATTGACTCCCTGATATCCCGGATGGTGGGCACGCGTCCGCCGGCGTCCCTACCTAGTTGGGCACTGGCAACGATGCAGATACCAAGTTGTATTGAGATCTGCTTAAGCGTTCGTGATACTTCGGATAATTCCAGGTACCGAGCGCTTGACCGATCCGTCCCCGGTATCAGGTTCACGTAGTCGACATAGACCACCTTCACACCGTGGAGCCGTACCAAGCCCCGGATAATGCCACTAAGCTTGTCGATACTCACTCCGGCCGTCTCCCGGATATGGAGTGGTAATTGAGCAACCTTAGCGATAGCATCCTTTGATTCTTCCAATTGGCCCGGAGCACATGGATATCTGAGTTGAACCATGTTGATATTCTGGGATTGCGCCGTGATACGCAAAAGCGTTTCTTTCGCGGTCATTTCAAGAGTTAGATACGCCACTGGTACACGTTTCACCGCCTGATATCCCGCGATCTGTTGCTGCAGCGCCGATTTCCCTACCGAGGTAAACGCTCCGGCAAGCCACAATTGCCCGGGCTGCATGCCCTTCGTCAAAGTATCGAGGCGGTGAATCCCAGTTGAGATCCCCGGCAGTTCGCCCGGATGCTCCGCCGAGTATTGAATGTCGGTGAGCAGGTCCGCCGCTATCGTCTCGATTGATTCATCGGTATCGCCGCAGCCGTCGAGCGCCTTGGTCATATCGGATATGAGATCCTCTATAACCACATCGCTATTGCCTGAGCCTTTCTCCAGGTCCGCGGTCGTAGCCTTTAGCCGTGAGATTGCCCGGCCCCGTCGACGTTCCTTAGCGAGCTCATTGACGTAGTACTCAATATCCCCCGAGGATTCGGCCACATCGGTGAGCTTGGCGATGCGATCTGCCGGCACCTCACCGTGTAGCTCGGCGCATACTCGCATGATGTCCGGGCGCTCGCCGTCGTTCGCTATCGCCATTATCCGGCCATATATTTTTTCATTGTCGCCGGAGAAGAAAGCCAATGATAGTTTCGTTGCTACCAGGTCGATTCCGCTTGGATTCCTGAGCATCGAGCCAAGCACGATATCCTGCAGATCGCGCCATTTTTCAGTTTGCATTACGCACCTCCAATGTTCCATTGCAGGACGTACAGATGGTCGAAGAAGAAGCCTCGACACGCTTGCATTTCACGCAATAGCGATCCTGGATGATGGCCGGTTTCCCGTTGCCGCCTGTATCGCCATTTTTCTGAATGCTGAGAGTCGAGAATTGTTTGCGGAATTTGGGACCGGATAGAATGTTTCCAGCCCAGAAATCATCATTGATTGCCCAGGTTAGAACCGCGCCTATCTCTGCGATGCTACGCCCGTCGAGTGTCTCAAGCTTGCGGATATCGTCGGCCCATTTCCCGACAGTCTTTTCTCTGCCAACCCGGTGGAAAGACTTTGGGTCTAGCGCTTCGACGTGTTCGGCTATGATTCCCGCGAGTCTCAAATGCTCATCGTTATATTTAGGCGGTTTATTCGGCGACTCTTCTTTCTTTTCTCCTAGGGAGTTTCTAGGTGCATTCTGAGCTATAGCTGATACTGCACCTGCTGTCTGGTGGTGCAGTTTTGCACTACCTGTCTGGTGGTGCGGTTTTGCACCTGTCGGGTGCACATTTACGCTACCTGTCTGGTGGTGCGTATTTGCACCTGCTGTCGGAAGGGTAGGGAATCGTACCTCAATGTACATTTTCCCCATATATGGTGCGCCTTTTGTCGGTTCCGCCTGGTGATAAGAGATGAAACCATGTTTCAGCAAAAAGACCTTGCCCGCTTTAACTTTGCGCTCGCCCATATGTGTGCCGTTTACGATGTATGGTGTGGTGGCGCGCACCCGATTATTGTTCTGCCGGCGAGCTGTGTAGATTAAGTGTTGTCTTACTGCAAAAGCGTCCATGCCGACGCGCCCTGCAGCCATGAAAAACTCATATTCCGCAACCGTGGTCCAGATTAGGTCTTTTTCCGGATCAATGCGTATTTCTTCGGATTTCATGCCAGGCTCCCTCCCATTGACAATCCAGGAGAAAACCGCGACACTTGTCCCGGAGTTCGGGGTTTAGATTGTCGGGGGTTTCCCCTACGGTCGATATAAGCACCTTCGCCGAGCCACAATCTCAGCGAAGGTGTTTTTTATTTGCGTTTCGCGGTTCTGTAGTCTGCCTTCTTCAATGCCGCCGGCACTGCTGCCACGAAGGCCTCTGTCGCCATGTCTTCCTCGGGTCCATAGGCACCGGCCAACTCCATAGCTTCGGTAAAATCCTCGTTCGATAGATTCCCGGCCTTGCCAAGTCTCCCGATTAGCAGCGCGAACCGGTACATGATATTACTGCGCCTGGAAATCATTTCCGCCATGCCGGCGTAGTTTTCATATAACCGATCGAGCAATGCATCGAAGGCCTTGCTCTCCGTCGGAGTGGGCATCTCGCCTATGCAGTTTTCAACGCAGGCCGAGAGACTCCGCAACCCATAATCACTAGTCAGTTGTTCCAAGCGCTTTAGTGAATCATCGCCCAGAGTAAAAGATTTCGCCGTTTTCTTCATTTGGTCCCCCCAATTGTGTTCAATATCATAATGCCGTCTTATTTCGAAGTAATCGTATCATTATAGCATACGAATCGCGCTTTTAGCCGCGATAAGGCAAAAAAAAGAAAAAACCTGCAAAAAAGGCTGTCGAACCTGCAGGGTATATGCCCGGATGCTATTGCTGCAAAACATAGGGAATCTCGTAGCTGAGTAGGTCTATTCCTTGACTTGTATGGATATCGGGTTTACATACACATGGAACGCGTTAAAAGGCCGTGAGCGAGCAATGCGGGTTTTTTGAGAAATGAAATGAGTTTTCCACAAGCCGCAGGCCAAAAATCGGCGCTTTCAGAGAATACCGTCTAAATTCTCTAGCTATCAGGTCTTTTCGTTCATCCGTTCATTCCCTGGGGACTTCCCTGAGGGTTGTAGGTACAGAAAAAGGCTGTTTATCTGATATGGTTCGTTTGTACTGTCTGAGATGATTGCTCACGGATTGTTGTGTAATCCCCATCAGTGCCGCGATATCAGCTTGAACGAGGGAAGGGCACTCCTTGACGGTCTGTATGATACTCCGTCGGAGATCCATTGCTTTTTCATGCCGTGCTGCACCCGAACGCTTGCCAAGCTCCCTTTGGCGGTCCCGGAACCCTTCCGCCGACATATGCCTCCAGGTCCAGCGGGAAACACTCTTAGCAGTGCTCCGGATCTCGCTGTGTGGTAATGGTGGCTCAAAACCCGCATTGATAACCATGGCATGATTCAATACTGCCGAGTAAAACATTTCTTCCGAGAGATAGGCTTGTCTCCGGGCTCTATACGCCCATATCCTCAAGGTTTCAAACAGGGAGCAATTACGCCCGTATCCGATAGCCGGCAACCTCCGGCGCATATCTTGATACCTTTCGATATCGACCCAGGAAGCGAGCTCATCGAGATCGTACAACTCGAGTCGCGGGAATAGTACGGTCCAGCGATCATTCAACGGATTCTTGCATAACAGCTTGGAGTAGCCCGGATCTGCGTGCAACTCCTCAGTCATAGCGACATCAACGGCTGCCAGGTATCGCAGGGGCTTATCTTTCGCCTCAGAATAATTGTGAACCGGTGATATGAGCCCATACAGATAGTGGCCGTGTCCGTTGTCGGGGTTGATTATGAGAATGTTCGGTGGTGGCGATCGATTATCATCCCAGTCAAACCGTGCGGTATCGCTGTCGACATCGTAAGCCAACCATCCGATAGAATGGCGCCAATTGTACTGAATGATGGCTTTTTGGATCGCTATCTGTAGTGGAAGGAAGCGCACACCATACTGCAGGTCATCCGTGGCGTATCCGTGAGAAGGTAAGCGATTTTCAAAAAGTTCAAGCTGATTTTGCATATCCCCTCCCAGGTCTGCAGAAGGGGTTGCCGTTCGGTAGGAAGCGCTATAACATTATAGCTGTTAGTGCATCCTGCCCGATGCAACCCCGCCGCCCGACTGATATCAACAGTTAGGCGGCTATTTTTTTATTATGCCCGTGAGATCCTATTTATTCAATTGGTCGATGTCGGCGTCCGGATCATCGCGGATGAAATACAATACTGGATCCCCGCTACCACATTCGACCGAATACAGCTCGCTCCATTCGCCCCAACCGTTGAGATCCGATATCTTCTCAACGCTGTCGGCCTCGGCCTCAAGGTTGCTGAGCGGTACATCGTAAGAATCCCAGGGAAGACGGAAGCTGCCGTCGACCTGTTCGACAAGTAGTGCGCGTTTCATCCCATCTTCCTTATCGTCCATTCTTCTTTATTCGTTTTTCTGTTAAATCTCTTAGTTGATTTCCCCAGATCCCCACAGATTTTGCATCTAAATTCGCTACCTATCAAAGTCCAAGTTTTCCACTCATGCTTATGCGTTTTCTTATTCATCCGTCCACAACCTCAACGCCCGGGAAGGCAGTCTCAAACGGTTCCTGATTGTATGCCCGCTCCCATGTCTCGATAGCTTCCGCCCGATCGATAGGCCATATCCGATCATTTTCACCTTGCCAGGAAGTTTCGTAATGCAGGAAGTAGGTTCCCTTGCCGGTGAGATAGAGGGTTGTACCCCGGCCACCCGATAGCCGATTGCTGCCGTCGCGATACTCGCTATGAGCGAGCCGCGTAGCCGTCTCGGTGTCGTAGATTTTCCTGTCGATGATTTTTTTCACAGCTTCTCTCTCCCGTTGAAAGATCCGGTGATGAATGCCAGGGAAACCGGCCGGAAACCGGTGTTCGGGTGTACACCCTATCCCTGGCAAATTGATTACTTGTCTTTCTTCCTCCGATGCTTGGCAACGTAGGCGCGTTCAAAGTCTCGATACAATCGCGCCATGTTTTCATCGTTTTCTTTGCAAGCATCTGTGAACGCCAGGTGCTCACGGTCGTTTGTCCTGAAAACTACCTGTGCGTTGATTTTAACCTCTGCAACTCTCATGTCTTTAATATAGTCTAAAGTATAGCTTAATGCAATGCCTGTGAGTCGATATCTCAGGAAAGGGGTAGTGATCTACCCCGGATATCGGTACCTGGAAATCAGTCAGGTGGTTTGCGGCCGGTATTAGATTTTCCGGCAGATCTTCCGGATTATCCGAAACAACATCTTTAATCACCTGCACGCTACACCCGACCTCGGCGGCTTTCATCGCCACTTTCACAAAACAGGCTTCCGCACGTGGTGGACCTTGCGGCAAATCGGAAACGCGTTGCCGATTTGGAGTCACTCCTTCCGCGACCGGGCGCGTCAGCGGCCCCTCCCCCGCTGGTGGCGCTTTTTTGATTGCAGACACCTACAAACTGCCATATACTTTGTATGACATTACATTATAATCAAATGTGATAATCAGCATGGAAAACGAATATCGCTATGTTCGGGGGGATGCCGTGTTATCCGCAAACCAAGTAGCTGAAAATATTTTAAGCATAAGCGACCCAGAAGTCGGCGACATCATTTCACCTCTAAAGCTTCAGAAGCTGCTTTATTACGTGCAGGGCTTCAATCTGGCCATAAACGAAAAGCCCATGTTCAACGAAGACATACTTGCTTGGGTGCATGGACCGGTGGTTAGGGAAGTGTACAGCCAGTATAGAGATCATGGATCGAACCACATCCCGCCGCCGGAAGGGATTGATTTTGATATTTATTCCTCAGAGGAAAAAGAACTGATTGATGATGTCTATACGGTATACGGGCAATTCTCTGCGTGGAAATTGAGGGACATGACGCATGCAGAGCCGCCATGGAGCAGCACTCCCATGAATCAAATAATATCTCGTCAAAAGCTTAAGGATTATTTCAAAACACAACTCACGGATGCCTAAGCCACGTCCTGTAGCTCCTCGGCCTGGGGGACGGGGGAACATTCGGGGCCCATCCTTAAACCCAAAAGAACCCGACAAACTGAGCTACCCGTCCTTTTCTTTTCTGTACACAAAAACAAAGAAATATCGTGTTGAGGATTGTGAAAAGCACGACAAGATAAGTCTGCTTAAAAAGCTGCGTATATTATCCCAGATAACATGGAAGGAGATAGCTGGTGGTGCAAAGCACGCCCTCGGGTATGAGCTAATTCCACAATCAGATCTTAATGTGTCGCTTCCATCTCATATCACACCTGATACCCCCATTCTTGCACTGCGATTTTCCGGCAAAAAACCAATGCTCGGTTACAAAGAGGGTGCCGTGTTTTACATCCTCCTTATAGACAAAGACTTCTCGGCATATAATCACGGGAGGTAATCTCGGCGTTATTTTTTTCGTTCAGTAAGCGCCGATATCCGGACGTACTCAAATACCTTTGACCCTCCAAACTCCACGTACAAGGCCACCACAGTAGAGGCGCGAATCGTCGAAAGGCCCTATATGGCCGCTGGCGGAAATGAGAATAACCGCCAGCGACGAAAGGAGAAGGGTGACCCGCGCAGGTTATACGCAGGCCGAATTATTCTCAAAAAAAGGGCCATGGCCGGAAATGGAGGGAACCGACCACGGCCAACCCGCGAGCAATTGCGAAACTCGCAAGGCGATCTCGAAAAAAACGCGGTGGCCCCTGGGAGACAAAACCAGCATCGGCCACCGCGCGTGAACAGATGGCAGCTTTAAGGGACTGCCAGACCTGCTTTTTATCTTATGTACACGTAAATGTTCACCGTTTTGGTATCGCCCGCCGCCCTTACTTCCAGAGTTAAGGCGGATACAACCACCGCGCCGAGGCTCGATTGCGCCACGTGCTGGGTTGCCGTGGTATTTCTGTCCACCCCTCCTGCCGCGAGCAAGTCTACTCCGTCTGCGTCCAATAGCCGTAAATCCCATGCCGCTGTCAGCGCCTCTTGGGGCACAGTAGTTACGGCAATGAGCTTCCCGCTATAAACTTCGGTCGTGGTGGCGTCAACTTTCCCGCTATCACCGCCTGTCCCGGTGGTGCAAACAAATCCTATCTTTTTTGGCGATACATGCGTGATCTCCGTTATTACTACTGTCCCTGCCATGATTGCCGCCTATACCAGTGCCGTAGGTATATCAAGCTGCGGGTATCGCGGCTTGAGTATCGCGACGCAGAACCCTTCACCGGCGGAAGCATCGGAGTCGAGCACGATCGTCAGCCAATCATAGCCGTCGGTCATTTCAGCGCCCTCTACCTCGATGATGTACATAAACCCCTCTTCGTCGTTGCCAAGTGCCAATTCTGCCGACGTTGCCCAAGCGGTCAAGACATCGGAGGTCAAGCTAGCCACGGCAGCGCTGCCGGCGCGGTAACTGAAAGTCATCGCGTTTGTAGTTGCTCCGTCGGTCGCGCCCTCATAGAGTATGATATCCGGCCCGGCGGTCCAGTTCGTCAACGTGCTCAGAAATATGAAAGTAGCCGAATGGTATCCTTTCATGTTTATGCTGTCGCCGGTGGCCCCGCCGCTCAAATCAACATCAGCAAAAATAGGGACGATTTTATATTGTTCGCAAAATCTCATAATTGTTTTTCCTCCCTACCTGGCCGCGAGGGCTACAATCGGGCTTAGAGAGTCGGCACCCTTGAAGGGAGTTATCGGTGAGGCTGGAACGGGCTGCCCGTCGACGCGATAGATGAAACGAAAAACTACTTCGTCGTTCAAAAATCGCACATGAATGGACACCGCACCTTGAATGTTTCCCTTGTCTGCGAGGATATACTGCGTCGGGTCGAAAAGCATGATATCGCCGACATCTCCGATCGTCGCAGCTTGTTCCATCTCGAGCACGGGCATTCTGAAAATCCGGTCAAAGGGATCATCTGCGATAGTCGTACCCATCAAGCCGATGGGCGCGCCGCCTGTGCCGACTGCCAGCTCCATGGTGAACAGTTGGGGAAATGTATCGCGGTTGACAATCCATACGCCGTTTCGCCGCTGTCCAAGCCACTGGGAATACATCTTGATTACGTTCTGGGAGTTGATGGTCTTGTCTGCCTGGCCGGATTCTTTGGTAATAGAGACTAGCGCGCCCGAGGCGAGAATCCCGAGCGGTTGCCCGGCTCCGGTCCCTCGGATGATTGCGTCATCAATTTTGAATCCGAATTCAGAGCTGAATGCCGCGTCAATCTCTTGCTGCAGAGCGCCCGCGTCCTGCGTTAATTCGTCGGTCGCGTAATACAGGCCGGTCAATTTTTTCAATTCAAGGTCGGCCTGCCGGTATTTTGGTTTGCTTTCTTCGAGCGCGATAGCTTCACCTTTCCAAAAGGATTGCACCCCACCATAACGTGATCCGTCCGCGCGGTTGGTTTCATCGTAGAGATTAAACTTGATTCGGTTGTTCGGTCCGGTGAGCGTTCGGCGTCTCACCCGCGAACCCAGGAAGCCGGTAGCGAATGCTCCGGCGAGAAGCTCACTCGACATCTCTTCGCCCGTGAGAAACCCGCCCTCAGACGGTGAAGTGATATTTCCGCCCGATGCCGCTGCCGAGTAGTTTGTCCTCATGTCGGCCAATCGATTATCAAGGACACCAGCGCGGAAATTGCCTATCATCGCGTAGTCGTCGCTTGGCATAACGGACGCAGCCATCGCTTGGAACATTTCGCCCCTGGTATCAAACCGGTTTGACATTTGATGTCCGCCGCCTGCTACCATGAAGTTGGGGACGTTGGGTCCGTTGCCGGAGGCGGAGGCTTCAAGCTCTTTTTTTCGAGCCAAAAGCTCTTTAGCGTCGGCGTAGTCAGTTTTGCTGCACGTGCCGGTGGTTTCCATCAGGTCATTTATTCTGACTAGCTCTTCCTGGATCTCATCCAGGTTCATATTTTTAATGTCCATAATTGTCCTCAATAGTTTGTTTGTTTCCCTCTCTCGGCATCCCACCGAAAAAGGGGCTCCCGGCATCCCACCAGGTAAACAAGGAAAATGAAGCAAGCGTCCCACCCGCTTCTAAAAAACCCGCACAGCATCCCGCTGCGTGGTAAAATATCTACTCTTGGAAATTCGCTGC
>SDBV01013482.1_pt1 | contig 10404 bp, 9 predicted proteins | sample 2277081 | NCBI WGS metagenome assembly SDBV01 (sample SAMN10402039, study PRJNA504765) | marine sediment metagenome | isolation source: marine sediment core GS10_PC15, 223 cmbsf | place: Arctic Ocean: Southern Knipovich Ridge | collected 2010
ATGACCTTTGGAGGGTCAGGACTGGTGATTACAGGATAATTTATGAGATTGACAATAAGAACAAGAAAGTTTTTGTATACAAAATAAAGCATAGAAGGGAAGCTTATAAAAAACTGTGAGCAGTTTTTGCGCGCCTTTTTGATTGCGGAACGGGCTGTATAGAGCAAAACCGTTTCTGTTCGGTTGCGGGGATAGTTTTTCTCGGCTGGCTTCTTGGCACACCCATCTTCTATTGTGTCATGAACTCAATTATTCAAAATTAAATCGAATAGACCCGGCTCTAAAACTTTTCCTGGGAAATAAACTCATTAAGCACCTCCATCAACATCTTTGCCACAATGTGGGCACTTACTTTTTTTAGATTCCTTTTTAATCGCTTCGTGAAAGCCAGAGGCTAATATGCCCGTAGGTAAAGCAACAATGCCTACACCAAGAAGTGCAATTAGAGAACCAAGGATTTTTCCCAGAGGGGTAACAGGGTATATGTCTCCATAGCCCACAGTGGTCAACGTGGCAATACCCCACCACATGGCAGCAGGAATGCTTGAGAACGCTTCTGGTTGAGATTCGTGTTCAATGTAGTACAAAAAACTTGATGATAAAATTAGTATGAATAGAATTATTAGCAGGACTATACCTAACTCTTCTTTTTTTGCACTAAACACCTTGCTCATCATGCGTAGAGAGTTTGAATATCTACTGAGCTTAAACAAGCGGAATATTCTAAACAGTCTGAGGACCCTTATAAAGCGGAGATCAATCACAAATATCATCGGGAAATAAAATGGCAATATCGCAAGAAGATCAATCAAGGCCATTGGCGAAGATACATAGCGGAGCCTTCCTCTGATGGCCCCAGAGAAGCGCTCACTTTCAACACAACTCCATAGCCTTAGCAAGTATTCAACTGTAAATACAGCTACTGAGAATATCTCAAAGCTTCTGAAATAATTGTCAAACCTGTTAAAAGAAGCAACTGTCTCAAAAACCACGGCAAGAACGTTTAATGAAATAAGGACGATCAGAAATATATCAATCCATCTGCCTGGGGTATCTCCCTCAGCAGCGACTTCAAACATTCTATATGTTCTCTTTCTCATGATTGTTTTGTAATATACAACTTATCTGCTAGCTCATCAATCTATTTGTCCTATTTTGTATGTTTTATTGCAATTATTGGTCTAGGGTAAATTGGTTTATTAATAAAGTGTTCGTACCCCACAGATTGACAGATGCAACCGAGTTGCAATATAATCTGGTTATGGTCAGGTTAGACAGCATACTTGATGGATTAAAGGCTGGGGGATTCCGTTTAACGCCTGCCAGGAAGGCGATTATTCAGGTGCTTTGCGATGCCGAGGCTCCCCTTGGTGCGCCTGAGACAATGGCGCTTATGTCTTCTCTGGGCGCAAACGTGAACAAGACCACTGTGTACAGGGAGCTTGAGTTCCTTATGCAGCAGGACCTTGTTGCAGAGGTGCTTGTGGGCGACCGGCTCAGGCGGTACGAGCTTATGCCGGAGGGACACCACCATCATCACCACCTTGTGTGCAACGAGTGCAGTGCGGTGGAGTGTGTGGAGGTTGAAAGATGCGTGGGCGAAGAGATAGACCAGATAGAAAAGAACAGTGACTTCAAGGTGACGGACCATTCCCTTAAATTCTTCGGGCTTTGCGCCCGGTGCAGAGCATGAATGGACCGCAAGCCATGAGGAGGCCATGTCACATTACCCCTGGCTTGTGCCTGGCGATTATAGTTATTCTTGCAATTATTATTGCGCCGATACAGGCCCTTGCCATGGCCCCGAAAACAACTGCACCCTCCGGGCTCAAGGTCTCCGCAAGTGTATGGGTGCTTGCCCATTTCGCGGAGCTTGTGGGGGGCCAGAGGGTCACTGTGGCCTCCATTACCCCTGCCGGGGTTGACCCTCATGAGTTCGAGCCCACTGCCCGCAGTATCCGCAGGGTATATGATTCGGACGTGTTCATATTCCTTGGCAGAAATTTTGACCCGTGGGCAGGGCGGCTGAAGCGATCCCTCGGCAAAGGCGGCACACTTGTGCTTGATATGTCCGCTGCCATGGAGACTGCTCTCAGTACTGCCAGGCCGGTGCGCCATGCCCTTGATCTCAGGGGCCAGTCTTCTGCGACCAGGAGGAATGACCCTCATTTCTGGCTTGACCCTGTGCATGCTGCGGACATGGTCGTGCATATAAAGGACGCGCTCTTGCGCGCTGACCCCGCGGGCGCTCAAGCGTATGAGGCCAATGCCGCGGATTTTATAAGAGGCATAAGGCTGCTGGACAAGCTCTACAGGAAGGGGCTAATCTCCTGCGAGCCAAAGGAGGTCATCGTGTCACATGACGCATTTTCCTATCTTGGCAAGCGCTACGGGTTTGTGACCCACGCGATAACAGGGCTCTCATCACAGAATGAGCCTTCCGCCGGAAGGATCGCCGAACTCGTTGACATAATGCATGAGAGCAATATCGGCCATGTCCTTGCCGAGCCCTTTAGCAGTACCCGCATGGCCAAGGTCATTGCCGGGGAGTCGAAAGCTGAGGTGCTTTTCTTAAACACTCTTGGCACGCTCTCCACCAGCGATATTGCATCAGGCAGGACGTACCTGTCTGTTATGCGCGACAACCTCGATGTGCTTAAGAAGGCGATGAGGTGTGAATAGATGGGCAACTCAGTCTGCATAGAGGCCGAGGGTGTGAGCTTTGGGTACCAGGGGAGAGAGGCTCTGGCGGACGTTACCTTCTCCGTGCGTGAGGGGGAGTATCTTGGGATCATAGGCCCAAACGGCGGGGGCAAGACCACGCTCTTGAAGATACTGCTTGGCCTCCTGATCCCTGACAGCGGCTCTGTGCGGCTTTTTGGCAAGCCTGCCGGGAGCTTCCAGGAGCGATACAGGATAGGTTATGTGCCACAGGGCCAGGGCATCGAGGCCTTCCCCGCCTCGGTAAGCGAGGTGGTCTGGAGCGGGCGCACGCCAAGGATGGGCATGCTGGCGCGCCCATCGAACAATGACCGCCAGGCTGTCCAGCGAGCAATGGAGGCTGCTGACGTGCAGGGGTTCTCAAAAAGGCTTGTCAGCCAGCTCTCAGGCGGCGAGCGACAGCGTGTGTCCATAGCCAGGGCGCTTGCCTCAGAGCCAGAGGTCCTGATACTTGACGAGCCCTCCGTTGGAGTGGACATGGGTGCACAGGAGGCTTTTTACGCTTTTCTTGGCGAGCTCAACAGGCAGCAGAACTTGACCATACTTTTTGTCTCCCACGACGTTGGGGTCGTGGCCCATGAGGTCAGTACCATGATGTGCTTGAACCATCGTCTGGTCTGCCACGGAAGGCCCGAGGATATAATTAAAGGCGACTTCCTGGAAACCGTATACGGAACCCATGTCAAGAGTGTCCACCACAGGCATGGAATGGGACATGTGGGAGAGTGCTGCGGGGGTGAGGAAGATGCTTCCTGAGTTCATTTCATATGGCTTCATGCAGAGGGCCTTTGCCGCTGGGTTCATCATAGGGGTTATTGCCCCGCTTATCGGGACTTTCCTTGTGGTCAGGAGCTATACAAGACTTGCCGATACGCTGGCCCACGTGTCTCTTGCCGGAGTTGCCGGGGCCCTCATGGCAGGGCTGAACCCTGTTGCCGGAGCTGTGTTCGTCTCGCTTCTTGCGGCCATAGGGGTAGAGGCCCTAAGAGGCAGGGGAGGTGTTGTTGCCGATGCCGCACTTGCCATATTCCTCTGGGGAGGCATAGCGCTTGCTGTTGTGCTCATAAGCCTTTCAAGGGGGTTTAATGTTGACCTCTTCAGTTACCTCTTTGGAAGCATAGCTACGGTGGGCCGGGAAGACCTTGCGGTGATAGCGGGTGTCGGTGTGTTTTCCGTCATTGTCCTCATGGTTTTCTTCCGGCAGATGTTCATGGTGGCCTTCAACGAGGATCTGGCAAGAGCCTCCGGCGTCAGGGTAAGGCTTGTAAACCATGTGCTTGTAGGACTTGCCGCCCTCACCGTGGCCCTGTCCCTGCGTGTTGTGGGACTGCTTCTTGTTGGCGCTCTCATGAGCATCCCCGTGCTATCGGCCATGCGGTTTGCGCGGAGCTTCAGGATGGTTCTCCTGCTTTCCGTTTGCATGTCCCTTTTCTCTGTGGCCTCCGGGCTAGTGCTCTCATACTATCTGAGCCTGGCAAGCGGGGGCACGATAGTGCTTGTTGCTGTGGGGGTTTTTATTGTATCGCTTGCAGCCGGCAGGAACAAATAAAAAAACGGCCACCGCGCCTTGAAGAGAAGGGCGATGGCCGCTTTATCATTGTCTGAAAAGTTTCCTAGAAGAGTATTCCTACTCCAAGGCTAAGCAAGGTCATGTCCACCTCGATGGTGTCACTGCCGTCGTCTTCCTCTTCACTGTGGTTGGTCACCGCGGTCCTGATGTTAATTGCTTCGGAGATGCTGTAGTCTACCGCAAGAGTGGTGTAGGTCTCCGTGACCTCTAAGTTGTCACCCTCAATTTTATCCGCGCCCACGCCAAGGAATATGCCAAGGCTGTTCATGGGGAAAAAGCCTGCCTCGATTTCGAGCCTGGAAATATCATAAGAGTCGCCGCCATCAATTTCAAGCTCTCCAAAGCCAATGAGGCCTGTGAGCCAGAACTTGTTGTTTATAAGCGTGCTGCCCTTGAAGTCCAGGGTGCTCTGGGTGTATTCCACCGTGTTGCCGGAGTTCTCTGTCTCGTTGGTGAGGCTTGTGAGGTCTACCCCAAAGCTCATATTGTCCGTGACGTAATGGTTTACGGACAACACTAAGGAGGCCTCGGTGATCTCGTCCTTGTCCGTTTGTACGCCAAGTACCTTGCTCACTTCCTCGCCGCTTGTGCTGATAAGCGTGGCTCCGAGGCCTGTGCCGTTTGGCAGGTAGAACATGCCGCCAAGGGAGAAGGTGCCCTCAGTGTCTTCCATTGACATAAGGCCGCCCGCCACGGTTAGCTCCATTGCCGTGCTCTCAAGCCCGACGATAAGGTACGAGGGGTGCTGAAGGAATTCGCGCATGCCATAAGGGCCCTCTGTGGTTTCAAGCGCGGTGAAGTACCTTGTGTAAGCCGCTCCAAACACTCCCATGTCAATGTCAGCTTCAAAGCCACCGCCGCTTACATCACCGGAGCCTCCTGCCAGATTTACCTCAAAAAGATTATTAAATGCGTGTGATGACACGGGCATGGCCAGCATGGCCAGCATTAAGATAATTGCGATACTCGTGATACGTTTCATATTCCGTTCCTCCTGACAGGGTTAAGATTGAATTTTGATGAGAAAAACGTGTGAGTCAGCACTATTATATTCCTTTGAATCCGAATTAGCCAGTATAAATCTTAGGGATATCTGAAGATTTGAAACTATTCAGGAGCATGTGCTCATAAAATAAGTTCTTTTAAGGGGCAGAGCAATGAATTTCCTTTGGAATACTTACATTTATAGTGGAAATCGCCTTTACAAAGCATGTTGAGTGTTGGCATAATAAACGCTTCATGGACATGGTGCTAAAGTCAGAGATGCCGGATATCGGCCAGCCCAGGAGGGGCAAGGTCAGGGACATCTATGACCTGGGCGAGCATATACTGCTTGTGGTCACGGACAGGGTATCGGCCTTTGACGTTATCATGCCAAACGGCATCCCCGGCAAAGGAAAGATGCTCACCGCCATATCCCTCTTCTGGTTCAGGATGATGGAAGACATCGTACGGAACCACCTCGTTGCATGGGAGGTCAAGGACTTCCCCCCCGAGCTTCATAAGTACTCCGAGATGCTTGAGGGCAGGAGCATCCTTGTGAAGAAGGCCGAGGTCGTGCCTGTGGAGTGTATTGTGCGCGGCTACATATCCGGTAGCGGATGGAAGTCATACCAGAGGGACGGCACGGTCTGTGCCATAAGTCTGCCTGAGGGGCTCAGGGAGTCGGACCGCCTGCCCGAGACCCTCTTCACTCCAAGCACCAAGGCGGATGAGGGCCATGACGAGAACATATCCTTTGAGGAGGTGGTGAAGATAACTGGCGCCGATACTGCTCATGAGCTTAAGCGCCTGAGCCTGGCTATCTATGAGAGGGCCACTGAGAAGGCGGAGAGCAAGGGTATCATCATTGCTGATACAAAGATGGAGTTTGGCGTGAGCGACGGTGAGATAATCCTTATTGACGAGCTTCTTACTCCCGACTCATCCAGGTTCTGGCCTGGAAATGAGTATGAGCCCGGCAGGGGGCAGAACAGTTTTGACAAGCAGATAGTAAGGGACTACCTGCTTACGGTGGACTGGGACAAGACCGCGCCCGGGCCTGTGCTTCCGGATGAGATCGTAGAGAAAACCGCACGCCGTTACAAAGAGATAGTAGACATACTCACTGGCTAGTTCTGATTCACCACATCTGCTGCGTCATTATTTTGCTTAGGGCTGCTCGCCCCATTCCCCATCATATAATGAACAACATCATTTATCTTAAGCGGGGCTATTCCCATCCCTCGGTACGTCGGCACGTCGGCACGAGTCGCCCACGACAGTCGCTTGCGACCCTGCTAGTTGTCGCGACCCCGGTACGGGAAGGCACGCACTCAGACTTGTTTGTGTTTATCAGCTAATCAATAATGAACAACATCATTATCTTAAGCGGGGTGTTCCCATCCCCTGCACCCCAGGGCCATATTTTCTGCTCGCCCAGAAAACATGGAAAAAGAGGGCGATTTCACTTTTCCTTAAGATTTGAATGCCAGATGCGCGCTCTTATTATGGGAAAACATCAGGCATCATGAACCCGCTATCCGTCTACCCTTGTTCTATGTTGCTTGCTTTAGCGTTCACGCGGGGGCGCGCAAAAAGGTAAAGACAAAGGCACTGGCACAAATTCCCAGTCAAAGCGAAATGGGGGAAGCGCAATGAAATAAATCATTTATTAATTGGAATTCTTTGCCTTGTCATAGTCGCTGGAATTTTCACTATGCAGGTTTTAAGGTCAACTGCATTTATCTTAAAAAGAATCTTGCCCTCCGTCGCAAATTCCCTGACCTGCATAAGGGCATAAGGGCGGAACAGGGGAGACTCAAGGAATTAAGTTTTTTATTAATTGGAATTCTTTGCGATGCTTATCTGAGAGAGAATCGAAGCTGGACGCTCCAGTTAAGTGGTGACTGTGGCACCTTGAGGCGGTTGCCACCAGTTTAAAAGGGGCCCGTGGCCCCGTGCAATAAGCTGGCTAGGCAATACTCTTTTTAAGCCAGGAATCCACGCAAACAGTGTTCCTTCCCTTTCGTTTGGCCTCGAAGAGAGCCTCGTTAGCCGCGCTTATGACGTCCATTGAGGTGTCCTTGCCACCAGGATACTCAGAAAGCCCGAGGCTTATTTTCAGAGATTCCATCTGGCCCCCTGGAAGGAGAACATGTTGAGTGGCCACGAACAGGCGTATGCGCTCGGCCACGGCAAGTGCTTTAGCACCTTTGGTCTCGGGCAGAATGACCGCGATCTCGTCACCGTCGTATCTGGCTGCCTTGTCCACATCGCGGATGCTGTCAAGGATCATTGTTGCAAGCTGCCTGATGGCTTCGTCCCCGGCCAAGTGGCCGTATTTATCGTTTATCTGCTTGAAGTTGTCCACATCCAGGAGTATGAAGGAAAATGACCTCTTATAGCGCTGACAGCGAGACACCTCTTTATTAAGAAGATTCAGAAGAGCGCGGTGGTTATAGAGGCCGGTGAGTTCGTCGTATTCAGCCGGATCATCCAGTCTGCTGGTGTCCTCATATACACGCCCTGTCAAGTCATTGACCGCCCTTATAAGCCTGCCCATCTCGTCGTCGGACAGCCCTTCGGTCTCAATAGGGCGCTCACCAATCCCAACCGCCTTTACGCTTTGTGCGAGCCTTTCAAGTGGTCCCGTGATGCCGCGCACCAGCCAGTTCCATAAAAACACACTGAGCACCAGCGCGACGATGGAAATGAATATTATGAAAATTGAGGTCATTTCCCACAAAAGTGAGGTGCTGGCCTCCATCTCTCCCATCTCATACTGTGCCCGGTCAAGCGCGCCCAGCAGGGCCTCCTTGATCTCTTCAAGCTGGGAGTCGATCTTTCGCATGTATTTGAGTTTGACTGCCGGATCATTGCTGGAAATATTGGCCAGGGTGAGGTTGTGCACTACCCTCCATTTTATAAAGGCGCGCCGGACGAGTTCTTTTTCCAGCTCGTCCTTATATGGGGCCTTAAGCGCTCTTTCGAATGAAGCGATGGTTTTTAGAGTTATTTCTTCATATCTTGAGCGTTCATAGTCAGTCCCGTATGTAAGGTAGTCATGGCCAATGTGGTCGGAACTCTGGACAGTGTGGAGGAGTTCGAGTATCGGCTGGCCTTCCTCTGTGGTCTCCTCCACAACCTCCGCAATGGTCTCGCTCATCCGCATGAGGGTGAAAAGTGAAACACCGGCCAATAAATACAATATCACCAGCATGGTGGCAAACGAGATCGTGACCAAGACCCTGACAGTGCGCTTATTCATGTGCGTGAGCATATGTCCAATTATACTATACTAATTCTCGTGCCACGAGGGCTGATTACAAGGCATGTTTGCTATAATGGTGCAATGTTGACGGACCATGGATACAGGGGATGTTATGCTCGCCATTGAGGCCGTTGGCCTGGTCAAGCGATTCGGCGGCGTCACTGCCGTGGACGGCATTTCCCTGGCTGTGCGCGAGGGTGAGATATTCGGTTTCCTGGGCCCCAACGGCGCGGGAAAGACAACTACCATAAACATGCTCTGCACCCTGCTTACGCCCACAGAGGGCACGGCCCATGTGGGCGGTTACGACTGTGAAAGTGAGCCTTCCAAGGTGCGCCAGTCCATTGGGCTGGTATTTCAGGACACTACACTTGACAAGGACCTTACGGCACGCGAGAACCTTGTCTTCCACGCGTACCTGTATGCAGTGCCAAGAAAGGAAGTGGCCGGCAGGGTGGACGAGGCCCTTCGTTCCTTTGGCCTGTATGACCGGAAAGACGACCTTGTAAAGCGGTTCTCCGGGGGTATGAAGAGGAGGCTCGAAGTGGCTCGCGGCCTGATACACCGGCCTCGCGTACTGTTTCTGGATGAGCCTACGCTCGGGCTTGACCCTCAGAGCAGAAACAACCTGTGGGAATCCATCATACGCCTCCCCCAGGAGCACGGAGTCACGGTATTCATGACAACTCATTACATGGAAGAGGCGGAGGTCTGCAACTCCATAGCCATAATAGACAAGGGGAAGGTCATTGCCCGGGGCAGCCCCTCTGAGCTGAAGGCCCGCCTTGGCGGGGATTCGCTGCACCTGAAGACCAAGGACAATGCACGGGCGCAAGAGGTGCTCAAGGAGAAACTCTCGCTTGATGTAAAGGAGATCAATGGGGAACTTGTTATAACCTCATGCTCAGGCGAGGGATGCGTGCCTGATATAATCCAGGCCCTGCCTGATATGGTGTTGTCCGTGCGCACTGAGCAGCCTACCTTGAACGAGGTCTTCCTTGAGCTTACTGGCAAGGCCATCCGAGATGAGAAGGTGGAAGGCATGGATACCATACGCCACGAGATACGGGCTATTCGCCGACATCATTCTAAATAGGCGTACTTCGGGCGCGGCTGCACCTCATCTGCGTTGTTACGCGGCATTCGCAGTAATGGGATACCGCTTCATGCCGCGTGCCTAGCACCTGAGGCACCCCGCACCCGGTCGGAAAAGAACTATATAGTTCGATCGGTCGATCATTTAAATATTTATTCGACCGAATTCCTTCGTCAGGCGGGAGAACGATCGTTTTTGAAATTCAGTACAAAAGCAACGACTTTGTTAAGGTAAAGGCTGATAAATGGAAACAAGGCCGCCACTACTAGTCGTCGCGACCCCGGTACGGGCAGGCACGCGCGTGGACTTGTTTGTTTTATCAGCTAATCAATATTGAACAACATCATTTATCTTAAGTGGGGTGTTCCCACCCCCACTCCCCAGGGGGTACTTCTTTGCTTGCCCAAAGAAGTACCCAAGAAAGGGCAGTTCTACTTTTCCTTAAGATCTGAATGCCGGATGCGCGCTCATTATCTGTATTACCCAGACTGGTACGACGAACCCGCGCTTCGCGTCTACACTTGTTCTGAAGCCATATCGCTCTGGAGTTCACGTATGGGCGCGCAAAACGGAAGAAGAGGGTGCCTGTGGCACCACCGGCCCAGATGCCCAGTCAAAGCAGAACGGGGGAAGCTCAAGGAATAAAATCATTTATTAATTGGAGTTCTTTGACTTGCCTTACTCGTCTGCGATTCTTCTTTTGCAGGGTATAAGGTCAACTGCATTTACCTTAAAAAGAATCTTGCCCTCCGTCGCAAATTCCCT
>SDBV01013483.1_pt1 | contig 10404 bp, 14 predicted proteins | sample 2277081 | NCBI WGS metagenome assembly SDBV01 (sample SAMN10402039, study PRJNA504765) | marine sediment metagenome | isolation source: marine sediment core GS10_PC15, 223 cmbsf | place: Arctic Ocean: Southern Knipovich Ridge | collected 2010
GGTATAAGGCGTCAAGCCAAACCTGTCCCGGCAAAGCCGAAAGCACCGCCCAAAGTTCTTTTAGTTCATCCATCATTACTCCTTTTCTAGTTAACTAAGCAATTAATTCTACACTATATTCCGATTATTGTACAAATTATAAGCCTCCGTTTTTTAGGTTGTCAGACAACTTAATGCTATAATAAATGAACCCCGCCGCAAACTTACGCTGTGAAATGGTTGCGAGTGTCATGCCAACAGCGAATACTTACTTTGCCAGGCGGGGTGTTTTTTATATTCCGATTGTATCAAAACCTCCGTGACCACAACAGGCGGATTCTACTCCTTCAACATATCCGAGACAGGCATCGTGTCCTTCGGGCGTGGGCGGTTCTCCGCATTTGAAACATTTCCGATTGTGGTCAACGGGATTCTTGTTGTCGGCATAAAGCCACTGTTCATCTTCCCAAAATATGGGGTGTCCTCTGCTGTGCGATGTGATCACCGTATTAGGACGCACATATATTTGTGCCAGCGGAAATCTTGTAAGTTAATCATGCACCATACTCAATTCACTCAAGTCACATATTGTAACAAAGGGGTGAGGAATCACTTCACCTATATAATTGGATTGGAAGGAGAATGGATATGGTGTACTCGGTTGTGGAGGCAGAATAGGAGGATAAATTGGTAGGGGGTTTGGAGTATAGACTGGATAAGGCTGTGGAATATATTGAAGCGGCGCACCATATAATCCGTCTAAAACCAGCTTCAATTCTTTTGCCTCATCCTCAGTTAATTCAATCTCTTTTCCGCTTACCTCAAATACAATCTTAACAATTTTTGTTGACATTTTTACTCCTTATTTCTTTCCAGACATGATACCACCGAATATAGTGCCAGCAATCACTCCGATTGTATTAAGCAAATCCCACCTATTAGATTTCTTTTCAATAGCATCGATGTGCTTTCCTTGATGCCCAACCTGAATCCCAAGTTCACCAACTTCTTTATCGACCTTGTTTACCTTTTTATAAACCCCTGACTTGAACTTCTCCATATATTCCAGGAAGTCAACCTTGGTCAATTGGTTATCATCAGTCATCTTTCATATCCTCGAGCCTTGCAATTGCTTCATCTATCGTATCGTTGCGCACCCCAGAACAGTCCGGGGTAGGTGGTTCCGGTGGGGGAGGAGTTGTCCCATCTATCCCTAATCGTTTCTTTAGATCGAACACCGTCCCGTTGTAGACATTGACATCAACCTGCTTTTTATCTTTCACGCCTATCTTTATAGGATCGCCATGAAATGAATACTGCCAAATATCCCAAGTTCCTTGTGGACGTTTCAATGGGACCAATCTCCTATTCGGAAAATATCCCCGCCAATTACCCATTTGCGGCTGTTCGTTGATCGCGATACTAAACGGATTCTTTATGGATAAACCAGGCCACGCCAACCAAAGAGGCACGTTATCCAAAAAGCTCTCCGGCAAAGTAGCCTCCAGATCAACAGCCCAACCGTCATTGTTTGCATATCCACCCACCAGCGGGATATCTTCCATTCGCAGATACCGGATAGCTTCAGCAAACTCTCTTGCAGCCCGTGGCGAAAGCTCATTATATCCTGCCTCAAAGTCCCACCAAGCCATGTGGTATTTTAGTCCGGTTGGGTTATTCAAGACAAGTTCCAAAAAGAGATCCACCTGTTTTTTCCAAGGAACCGCCGTTGAGTAATAATGATATGCTCCGTAGATGTCTGTGTTTTCCATTAGTCGGGTGCTGTGGTTTTCGTACTTCCTGTCTGTGTTTAGCCCCCAGGATGTTCTCATTATCGCAAAGTCAATCTGTGTCTCGGGTGGCTTAACCCAATCCGGCGCCCACTTCGAGAGGTCTATTCCAAATGCTCTCCGATCCAAGACCAGCAACACTTCCCAAAGTTCAAGGGGTATACCGCGCGAGTTGCTGATTGCTTTTGTGATCAGGTTTTCTGCAAGTAGCTTTCTCATATTATCCCTCCGATCCTTGGAATAAAATTCATCGCCTGCGCAAATGATGCCGCATGGTGCATGAACAACCTATTCGCAAATGTACAGGACATTGTAGCTTCATCGGGAGCCGTAGATGCAAATGCTCTCCTTCCACCGATATCCTCATCCCATCTTTCTGTTTGATTTGCCCCTGGTGTCACCGTCTCCGTATCCCCGCCCTTAGAGAGAATATCAACTTGAAATGAATTTGAAGATACCGTAAGTGTGATGGTAGAACTCGTACCAGTTGCAGTATTCACATCACTATCTTCTGGTGCTGCTTGGAATGCGTCTTGAATTGCTAATACTAATATTCCAAGATCACTACAAGCAGCACTCATTGTGATGGTTGCGGTGTTAACGCCATCCCCCGGTAAATTCGTTTCAAGGATATAATATATTCCAGAAAAAACACCACTCTGGGTATATATTTCTGCGACACATGCCTGGCCGCCATAAGTAACCGAAGATACAGTCCTGGCTGCCCCATCTCCCCCGGTAATAAGAACAACTACAATCCGATCAGAACCAGCCGCTAATGTATGGTCATCGCTAACGGTAGCAGAGGCATTTGCAAAATCGTGAACAACAGAACCAAGTAATGTCGCTGCCATTATGGTAATTGGGCCGTGAATTGAACATCAGTCCAGGTTGTTCCGGTTCCTGCACCATCAGCATCAATTCTTATTCGGTCTCCTGTTGTTAGGGTGTTTTCTGTAGCATCAATAACCGCTGGCGTTACAGCGTCCTTACTGTCTTTCTCATTCGCGTCTATCGTTAATTTAGTTGTTAGGATGTCTGCGGTCTGCGTTAGATTGTGAAATTGAATAGTGACTAACGCTGTTCCAGCAACAATATTCGCTGCTACCTCAATAATGTTCCAACCGTTCATAAAGGATGGAATCCGAGGGAAATATGCTTTTCCATCCCCGGAACTAAGCACATTGGCGTCGTTTATCAATACCGACATTGTGCGTTTTCCGTACCCGCTTCCTGCAAGGCTATCGGGTGTAACCGCCTTTGCTGGTTCTGTCCCCGTGGTGGTTTCATCTGATGTTGCGGACTCAATCACTCCTGATACCGTGGTGGATGAGGCGGGAATGGCATCAAAAAAATTACCCGGAGTAATCCACTGAGATAACGGCGTCCCTAAATAATCAGTAACTATTTCTATGATATCAGCACTGAGACTAGCAGATGCTGTTTCTGTTTTTTGGGTAAGTTTTTCGTCGTCTGCCATAATTTATCCTTGGTATGCTAAATTAACGCTGTCATTTGCTGTGGGGGAGCTAACCGGAACGCCTGCCGTCCCGCCAATGTCATCTATAATTGTATTTCCTGCTGCCAATGCTGTCCCCCCGAAAATTTGTAGCCCTGTTGCGCCAATCATCTTTGCGCGCCAGACAGGGAAGGGGGCTGAAAGCCTGAATGATTTCTTAGCGGCTATGCTTGCAATTTGGTCTGCTGGAAGAATGCTGTCGTAAATTCGGGTGTCTTCAACGTCGCCGTCAAATGTTAAATTGAATGATCTGCCCGTTAAATCCCGATTTCCTAAAATCAGCTTGCTGCCACTGTTGGTTATAACTGTTCCCGAGGGCGCGGCTACTGTATTTGTGGCAGACAATACGCCATTAATGTAAAATATCGGAGTGTTACTTGCTGATGTATTATCGTATGTAAAGGCGACGTGTTTCCATGAGCCAGTTGCAAGAGCCCCATTTTGTGCGCGCCATACACCAAGACCGCCATCAAATAACTCATCCACAGTTATTGTATTAAGACCAGCTATGCCAATAACATCAAAAGTCCAACCATCCTCAACATTAAGCCCTGCTGTTATAATCACCCCTTCACCCACATCATGCCCATATGATTGAGCGTTTACCCAAGCCATCACTGTTTTTTGAGCTAGATCGTCAACGGCGGGAAGGTTCCCAAAATCTATTCCATCACCAGCGGCAGTAAAATCAACGGACATAAAATTCCTCAAACTCGTGGGGCAACTCGTAAAGAATGTTCCACATATATAGCTGCGCATAAGCCTCATCGTACAAGTCGCCATATTCAGCTATCATCACATACAAATAATGATGCAGTTCATCCTGGACATCAATGGGGGGACTATAGACATATTCATACACAGCATCCTGAAAAGCCTCATCCTGACTAGAGTATCCATTCCTGACATCCACCAAATGCCCAACCTCATGTAAAGCCGATTCCTCTGTGGTTGCGAAGATTAGAGATTCGTTCCCCAGCCAAAAGTGCATTCCATTTGCACCCTGATTTTTCTTTGCGGTTTCCCAGGTGTTGAAATAGAACTCGCAACCCACGGTTATTTTTGGCGTTGGCTCTGGCGTAGATGTTATTTCAACATAGACTATTTCCGGTGCGGATGTAATCTCAACATAAACTATTTCTGGGGCGGGTGATCCACAAGAGACAAGGAACACGAACAAAATTAACAGTAATTTGGTTTTCATAATATTATCTCCTTTATCTTATTATAAAGGATTTCTATTATATTGATATTAGATTTAATCATGTCGCCAGACTGAAGTCCACAACTAAATCTTTAAGTGCCAAATCGCCATTATTGGCTGTGTCGCTTCCATCGTCCCCGTTTCTTTTTAATGAAATATTTACCCAATCATTAGCAACCACGCTGTCTATATTGGTTAAAGTAATGCTAAATTCATCTTCAGTTCCTGCCGCGTCTGGCACAGTAACGACTGTTTGATTTAGCGTATCAAAGACTTTTGCGGTCACGCTTGTATCGGTATCCGATGTCGCTGCTACTTGCGCTTCCATTACCGCCTCATCGTCTGTATTGCCTGCGGTCATATAATATGTGCCTTTCAGCACAGCAGAAACGCCATATCCTCGAGGCCATCTGCAAATCCACATTCTAGCCTCATCTGCCGTTCCAATAAAACTAATAATAGGAATAATAACTTTTAGACCATTAACCGCCGCCCCGGAACTTTCTGGCACGCTAATCCCCGCGGCCGTCACACCCGAGAGGGGCGCGTGCGCTTCTTTGTCGGGCCACAATTCTTGTCTAAAGAAACTATTAACCGCATTGAAGTTATTTACCAATTCATTCCAATCAGAAGCCAGGACAACGTACCCGGCTATTTGGGTGTCAGGTGTGCTAAATGCCATGATTGAATTCCTTCATACTGATTGATCCACCAAAGCTATCTGTTGACGGATAATAAATCCCGTTTACGAGCTTCTTGTTTTCTAGCTCCAAGTGCTTATGAGTTTCGCCGAGGTGGGGCAGGTAGTTTCTTTGTTTATAATCTCTACGAACACCCAACAGTTTTTTGAGGTGATCTATGCTTTGCCATTCCACGCGATAGGGTTTATGGTCATTATCAACATTTAGGCAATCTACACAAAAAACAAGCGATTCGAGTTCATCAATCGGCATGTTAATCTTGCAATTCACATAGGGACATTTCACGTACCAGCGTCCTTTAGAGACTGCGGCGTGAAGATGTTCCTTCGGGTGTTCCCAATCTGGGCGCAACTGGATTCCTCGAATAATCATCTGCCATTGGATCCAATTCCTATACCCCATCTTTTTACATTCCTCATTCTCGTGCGAGAGACTTCTAATTATTATTTCATCCATTATCCAATTCCTAATCCGGTATCTTGGCCGAGTTTAGATGTTCCTAAAACCCAAAACGTCTGCAAATCAGCTGCTCTGGGAAAGATTGTAAAATCAACCATGTTTTTATTAATTATTGTGGCTTCGTATCCCTGCACAAAGAAGTCTTGGCTGACTCCCGTGTGATCTTCTATCAAAGTAAACCTACTGCCTGGTTCCAACACCAAAAAACCGTACATTGTTTTACTATCATAATTTGCGTGAAAAGGAATCCCTTTCACAACTACATCGTCCGCTGTTGTTTCTGACAATACAATATCGCCGTAGGATTGCACTATTGTTACATCGGGTTCGTATTTAAATTTAACTGACAGGGAGATTACCCCGTGTATGGCTTGGCTGGCTAAATCCTCTCGGATGCTTTCAAATTTCTGGTATTCATACATTCCTTTCCCTCTCGCTTGCAGCGTTGTTATAAATATTGATGCGGTGTCCGAGTTTGTTAGTTCGTATTCGATTGCTTCTGTTCCAACGCTGGCAATCACAGTTAGCTGGGCTGTCTTGTTTGCTCCGCCTCCGTCCGCTTGTGCGTTTGCAACGAAATCTGTGCCGGAATCAGGGGGGTCAACAATCTCTGTTCCCGAGACTCTGCGACCTGATCCATCCGGATCAATATATGCACCGCGATATCCGCTCAGTGTTTCTCCCGCCTTGAGTTCAATAACCTCATTCAGTGAAAACAATACAGTCGTGGCCGCCGCATCGATCTCAACAGGGTTGCTTTCAGATTTGATAAGGTTTGCGAGATTTGCTCCAATCTCTACGTCCATATCCTCCATGTTATTGCTGAATATAGCGGATTCTGTTTCGTTCCAAATTCTCTTATCGCCGCTCTCGTCCAAAAGAAATGATCCATCCTCAGCAAGCCTTCTCCCCGATTCGCCCCCACTTATCGGTAGCGTGTCAGGATTCGCGGATGTGGAGCGCGTAAATCTGTTTTCTAATACAACTGTTTCCCCATCCGTCCTGTCACCCGTTACATAATAATAACTAAGCTCTGAATCAACAAAATGTTTTATTTCAGCAACAGCGGGTGTCCGGTCTTTTGTGGTATGGAATACTCGCGGAAAGTTAGCCGTACCAGTTCTATAATCTGTGTTGATAGGAGATACTTGCAAGTTTGCATCTACCAAAGCAATTGCTTGATCCGAACGCTGATTCAATGCAAGAGTCATGAGTCTCAATTCGTGTTGGGTGACTTGCTTCAGCCAGTCGTGCGCGTCTACTTCTGTATATCTTTTTCCCAACGATCCCGCCAGGGGCCTTATCCCGCCCTTTGGAATCTTTCCCTGGATTTTATAATATGTCTCGCCTTCAAATGTAAACGACAGTCTGACTTTATTTCCAACTCCAAACCCGCTTTGGGCATTTGTGTGTCCGGGGCTGTATTTACCAGCTAGATTCTTTAATGCAAAAAATATTGTCCCGATCCTAGCGACTCTATCTTGCGGCCCGTTGTTTGGATTCCCTCTTCTAAATGTTGGCTGCGGGTTTATCAAAACCTCATCGCTGACATCCGTCCACGATCCGGCATTGAAATCTATTTCATAGGTAATCGAAAAGAATAACTCAGCCATTAGCCTCTCTCCGCTATTGCTTGTGTCATTTCAAGAACCATGTTTTTCATGTCGCTGCTTAACCTATCAAACTTCCCCTCTAAAACAGACATATCCGCGCCCGCTTGGTTTCCCTGCTGTGCGGGTGTACGAACGGCAAAAGATTCTCCTGTTGAAGCGCCAATCATAAATGAATCGTTTGGAAAACCCGCGGGGACTATTCCGCTCACGCCTGATTGCCCACCAACATTCGGTTGAGGCCCGCTCCCTAAAAATCCTCTACCTCCAACACGTATGTCTACGAAAGCTCTTACCTTTGTACCATCAAGCCGCTTCAATGCATCTATCACGGCAAGGATTGCAGCCTCGTTCTCTGCTATTGTTCCTCCGTATTCTTTCATTCTTTCTATCGCGGCTTCTCTTAACGTGATCTTACCCATCTCAACTTGTGCGGCAATAGCCTGTTGTTCTAAATTACGAGTGGTTTCTAAAAATTGCGCCATAGATATATTCCCCTCATCTAAAGCTCGTTGCGCTCTCTCAAGGTTTTCTCCGATTTCCTCCCCCCCCACCAAAAAGAACTCGGCCTTCTCTATTTCCGCTTGAATCGCTGTGAGTATTCCTGGGTCTAGCCCCTCAAAGAACGGAACTATTTCTACTGGGATTATTCCAACCTTGGCCTGAATTGCTGCCAATCTTCCTCGTTCTTCTATTTGAGACAAGGCAAGTTCACCAAAGTCTCCTTCTACCTTGACCCGTTCTTTTCTTTGCTCTTGAAATCTTCTTTCCGCTTCTTCCAATTCCCCTAAAACGTCTACCTGAGACCGCATTCCTTTGTTCTGCTCTACCCTCATTATATTCAACTCTTGAGTAGTAATTATCCCTTTTCTTTCGGCTTCAACAAGTCGATTTTGAACTTCAATATTTTCGGCAGTTGCATTTTTCATCCTCGTAAAAGTACCTACGGTTTTCTCTAGTGCATTACCAAGATTTTCGCCAGCGGCCAATTTTAATCTATCGGATGCCTTTTCAGACTCACTGAAAACAGGGGGGAGTGTTCCCGCCGCTTCTGCGGCAGCCAATGAATCTTTGGCGAATTTAGCCACCGCTCTCCCTGCTACAATTGCACCAGTAATACCTACAAATCCTTTCACCATTCCTTTGATTTGTTTGGAAAACCCCTTTCCAGAACCACTGGCTTTTTCAGTCTCTTTGCTTAGTGAACTATAATCAGAGCGAAGCTGTTTCAATTTCTTTGACGCTTCCTCCATTGATAAGTTTCCGGCCAGAAATGATTCAGTGACCTTTTTATACTTACGTTGAAACTCATCCCCAAAACCAGTGGCGGTTTTCATTGCCTTGCCGAATTCTTCTGTGGCTTTGTCGGCTTCTTTCATCCCCTTGGTTAATTCATCTTTTAGTTTTAGGGTGACATCAATATCAGGCATCTATCAATCCCATATCTAAAGCCAAACCCATCGCGTAATTGAACAAACTGGCCTTGTCTGGATTTTGGTTCATCCAATCAGCTTGATTATTCTCGTTACCGCGTTCATTACAAATATTCACAATATTTTCAGCTATTCCAATTCGTTTAATTTCTAATGCGCTCATAGGTCTACCCAATACATTTACTGCTCCATATCTCTGTATTTCAGACAAGAGATAAAGTTCCTCTGGCATCTTTCCCTCGCCCATAGCGTAGGCATAACTACAAGCGATCAGGGATTTGGGTCATCTTCCTCCACGGCTCCAAACAAAACGTTTATTTCTTTATGCAGCCACAAGAAAAACTCAGCGGAGTTGTTTTGGTCTGCCTTTGTGCCCGTGTAAGGAAACGTGTCCGCTGTTGGCTGGTCTTTTCCTTTTATGTTCCATTCCTCAACACACCCAAGCAAAGCGGGGAGCTGAACATATACCATTTCTTCAAAGATAGGATCGTCTCCCAATTCTCTAAATGCTCTATCTGCCTTTCTCAAAGCCAATACCTGCGGAAGCAGCAGGGGGTCTGTAAGCGTGATGTTTCCTTTCCATTCCGCGATCTTAGATATTATTTTCTTGCTCATTGCAAGCCTTTCACTAGTTTATGATAATTGTGCCGTGCCCCAAGTTGGGGCGGCCGAACCAGGGAATCCGTAAATGATCGCTGAATACATCATGGTATTTATATCAACTGTGTAATCTCGCAGTAAACAACCATTCGCGGCTGTCCCGGTGATACCAAATACAGGATCGTTCGTCGCCCAATTTCCCTGCATTCCGATATACACCCCAAACGCCAACGGGCTTGAGCCATTATTGATCTCTTTCAGCACAAGATGAGACCCTGATAACGCCGGAGCTGCGCCTGTTCCAGATGCGCTCACCTTTGTCGTGGTATCAAATGGACCAGTGATCGGGATTTCATACATCTGAACCCCTGTAAAGAAACCCTGGACTGCGTCTTGCAAAGCTGTCAAATCAATCACATCCCCGGACTTGAAACCAACGTCCGCAAAAGTCGATACCTGGATATCCCGGAGCGCCGCCGCGCTGTTGGCGTCGTCTATTTGCAATTTTGTAAATTTTCCTACCGTTCTTCCTGTTGCCATACTTTTACTCCTTTTAGCCTCTATGGAAGCTAAGAAAAAATGTTGCTGTAGTTGTGTTCCCGCCGAACGCAATCTGCCAGCGTAAAAATGCCTCTACCGTCACCCCAAGACCTAACGCCACCACTCCGGCGATTGGATCTGTAGATGCGTCAATCGCCCCTGAAGACACAAGAGCCGTATATGCTCCATCCGTGGCCGGGTCATCTTCAATTGACATGGTCACCGTCCCCGTTCCATCTGCTGAGAACAATTGCCAAACCATGAACCCGCCCGCAGTGGTTTGTCCAGCATCGTTCTCGTGATCGCTTTCACCTGTGTTCGCGCTTGTTTCTGCCCCTTTTGCATGAATGACATTTCCCCACGGTTTAGCATAAAGAAACGATGTTGCTCTAGCCGAAGGTTCGAATTCAACAGAAGCAGTTACCATCCCCTCCATAGCTGATTTAAAGTCCTTCTGTTCAAACTCACCAGCAAAAACCGGATCCCCAGAAACGGGGGCAGCTCCCATCCCAAGCGGAGCAGATACGACTCTCTTGCCGCCGATCGTTTTCAAAATGGGCTGGGAACCT
>SDBV01013484.1_pt1 | contig 10403 bp, 7 predicted proteins | sample 2277081 | NCBI WGS metagenome assembly SDBV01 (sample SAMN10402039, study PRJNA504765) | marine sediment metagenome | isolation source: marine sediment core GS10_PC15, 223 cmbsf | place: Arctic Ocean: Southern Knipovich Ridge | collected 2010
GGTCGTGGAAAAGACCGTTCCGGGGTAGCCGTGGCTCTTCTGAAGGGCGGCTATCTTTTCGGCAAGCTCGACATCTGTCGGGTACATCCCGAAGTTCGGGGCGGCTATCATAAGGTTCTCTACAGTGTTCCCTACATGGTCCGCTATGTAGTCGAGCTCTTTTTTAACGCGCTCCAGGTCGTAGCGGTTTACCCTGTTGTAGCTACTGTGACCCTCGTGGCAGTAGGTACAGAGAAAGGGACACCCACGGTGTGTCTCAATCATGGGGCTTAAACAATCGTCGAAAAACTTGTCCATAAGCCCTTCGAGATAGGGCGAGGGGAGTTTTCCCAAGTCGGCGGTCCTCTCGATGGGCAGATATTTATGGAGCTTGCCGCTGTGCATATAGATAGAACCCCTGGGACCCGAATCCTTTATCCTCTCGATGTCGAAGCCGCACTCAATGGCCCTTTCATAGAGGGCTCCCAATCCCGTCTCGCCCTCGTACATTACATAAAAGTCGAGCACTCCCTCGGCCCGTGATAAGAACTCTTCCTGTTCTTCCGGGAGATAGCTAACGTTGGGTCCGCCCATTACCGTTATGGTTTCCTTTCTAAGGCCCTTTACATACCTCAGGAAGGAGAGGTTCAGGTTCCGGTTCCATGGATAATGCGAGAGGCCTATGATGTCGGGGACCAGCTGGTCGATTCGCGCCTTTAACTCTTGTGGGTACTTAAAGAGTTCGAGCTTCACATCAGGATGGGCCACCTTTAGTGACGCCCCTACGAGCCCGATATTGAGCGGGAAAGCGTCGTTCGAGACGGTTATGGTCGTATGGGTGAGGTCACCCAAAAATACCGTAGTCATATATTTATATTCTCCTTACTAATTACTGTAGGTTCCGGAATAGGAATAATAAATTTCCCGCCTTTTTCTCTATACTCACCTAGATTTTTCATAATTTCATCGGCAAAATTCCATGCCAGAAGCAATGCATAATCGGGCTGTTTATCCAACAACTCGGAGTCCGCCACTACCGGGATATGAGCGCCAGGAGTATACCTGCCGATTTTCAGTTTTGACTTTTCTGTTACAAAGTCGAGCAGATCATTATCAATACCGCAGTAATTCAGCAGGGTCATGCCTTTTGCAGGGGCGCTTACACCCACTATACTTTTGCCTTCGTGCTTAAGTTTCCTGAGAAGCCATACCAGGTCACACTTGTTTTTCTTTACACGCTCTGCAAATTCGTCAAGCGTCTTATGATTATAAACTCCCAGCCTATTTTCTTCTTCAATCATTTCTCCCACAGTATCCGAAACCGGCCACTGACCTTTATGGCCGATAAATACACGAAATGAACCGCCGTGGATATCTACCTGCTGGATGTCAAAAACCTCCATACCGAATTTTTCAAAAAACGGCAAAAGCGGTTTCACGGAAAGGTACGAAAGGTGTTCATGATAGATAGTGTCGTATTCATTGTACTTCAGCAGATTTGCAAAATACGGCGCTTCGAAAATAAAAACGCCCTTTTCATTTAATAAGTGACCGGCGCTATTCATAAAGGCGCTAAGATCGTCAATATGAGCAAATACATTAGTGCCTGTTATTACGGATGCATGGCCTTTTTGGCCCGCGATTTTTTTTGCCGTTTCAATATTATAAAAATCGCATATGGTGTCTATCCCCCGTTCGTGGGCGATCATTACGATATTGGCGGCCGGATCCACCCCTTGAACCCGCACGCCGTTTTTTTTGAATTCCCCTAGGAGAACGCCCACGTTGCTTCCAATATCGACCACGAGGTCTTTTGCACCAAGACCGAACCTTTCGACAACGGATTTTGCAAAACCGGCCCAATGCTCGTGCCCCGTTTTTGTTGTAGACGATTCGTACGGATAATCATTCCGGTAAAGAACCTCGGGTGAAACGACATGGTTTAGCTGGACGAGGCCGCAATCATCGCATACTTCCACCTGCAACGGGTAGTACACGTCCGGTTCGTGAAGCTGATCCTTTCTTCTGAACTGGTCTGCCGGCGGTGTAAAACCTAAATCAAGAAACTTGTGCAGATTATTACTTCTACACATACGACATGTATACATAGCGCTCTCCTATTTACACGCTTTTGATCGTTTAATATGTTCAAGTCTATCAAATGGGAACATTTCCAACCATGAATCGATAGATAAGTTCGTTATTTTTGTTGATGAGCCTCGAAGAATATTTTGATAAAATCTATATTGTTCGAAAACCTTTGAGTTATTCGATAATTCAGTTTCAATATCAGGCCAATAATTTTTGCTCGTCATATCTTGATGCCTATCTTGATCATGATTATAGAAGTTTGTTATAATTTTCTTATAATCTCTCATAGCCGTATGATCACACCCAAGTAAGTATATCTGCTCGTACTCCATATAAATCATGAGAGGCAACAACAGCAATGGCTGAGCGATAGGTGACAGTATGGGTTTCATAAGATCCACGCTTTGTCTCATGACAAATGGCGCAAGATAGAGATAATAAATTTCACGTTCGGGGAAAAGACCGAACTTTTGCACAAGATCATATGTCCTGTGGCCTAGCACAATTTTGGTTCGAGCAGGTAGTTTTACGTCTGCTTGCTTAAGCATCTCAACATATTTTTCTAATATCATAGGTTCGTGATGGGGAATAAATCCATGGAAAATAGAATTAACGGATCGCATCTCATGGTGAAGAAAAAAATTGCTAATACTGAAACAATCTTCCCCACTAAGCAACTTGAGGTCCTCTTGCTTGATACTCGGCCCTGTGGCGAGAAGAAACGCACGTTTGCCTTTCCCCAATCCCTTAAGCTCCTTGTTTTTTAGCAATATTTCCTTGTTAGAATATAATAAGAACTCCAATTCTGTGGAAAGGTTTTGAAGTAAACTATAAACTGGCGGAGGGAGCCATTGTTTAAAAAAGGTGTTATTTATCCCTTTGCCTCGACAATTCTTTCGCAGACCTCCCGCACCGCGCCGTGGCCACCGACCGAAGTCGTGATGTAAAGGGATGCTGAACGAATCTTCGGCACCGCATCTGCAGGACAAGCGGAGAAACCAACTGCTTTTATGCATTCAAGATCATTGACATCGTCACCGATGTAAGCCACTTCCTTGGTAGTTATTCCCAGTGAGCGGCATGTATCGTTGAGTTTAGAGTGTTTATCAGTAACGCCAGTAAAACATAGTTTAATACCCAGTTTCCGTGCTCTTTCTTCGACTATTTGAGTATCTTCGGTAGTCATGATAGCAACCTCAACGCCATGTTTCCTGATCAACTCAAGGCCCTTGGCATCACGAGTATTAAACTTTTTCAACATCTCGCCTTCCGCAGAATAATACATACCCGCATCCGTAAGCGTGCCATCAACATCCACTACCAGGAGTCGAATATTCTTTAAAATCATCGATAAATCTTTCTGTCTGCGTGCTAATAACAGATGCTCAACTGTAATCCAGTCTGATACTTCATCGAGTTCAACCGCAGTATCTTCCTGCATTTCGTAAACTCCAACCTTACCGCCAAGCCGACACCCTGTAGTTGTTAGAATTTCACGACTTGTAAAATAGAATGCGCCATTCTCCATAATGGTGCCCTCGAAATCCTGGCGCATAGGCCTATTGATTGGGTTATAGTTGAGGGGAACACCTTCCATTGTCCAAAAAAAGCGCTTAACACGCACGCCGGTCACTAAGGAATCAAGACCATCTTGCCGAAACTGATGCCAAGCGTTCACAAAGTCTTCAGACCTAACCAAAGGCGAGGTTGCTTGAATTGTAGCAAGTACCTCAAAATCTATTTTTTCCGCAATGTGTAACATCACCGATTCTGTACTAGCCGTATCGGTAGCCAACTCAGCCGGACGCATTAACACTTCCACTGGAAAACTGAGAGAAGAAACTACCTGCGCGATTTTTTCCGAATCGGTTGAGACAACAATTCGGCTGAAAATATCAGCATCATGGGCCTCAGTCAATACCCATTCGCAGAGGGGCATGCCACCTATAGGCTTGATATTCTTGTCAGGGATGCTCTTCGAGCCGCGCCTAAGTGGAACAAGAGCTACGACTCCGTTCATATAACCCTTATTTTAAATCGCAAGATTAACTTCCTCTTAAAGCGCTGGCTTGATAGGTGCCCAAAAAGGGTTAACTGTTTACTACAATCTAAGTTCATTTGGATAATTCTTAAAGAATCTCTTTCTGATAAATTCCACGGTTTCCGCATATGACAGCTACAACAGTATTAGCTTCAGAAGGTATTTGAATCAATTTATTGACTAGTCTCTGGTAATTTTCTCTTCAACTTTTTTCTCTGAACCGCCTCAACGGGGAGAATCTCCTGCCTTTTAAAGCCCAATGACTTTGATACGTTTCTAAGGTCGCGGGCCAACCGTCTCATGCCATCAGGCTCAAGACTGGCGGCATGATCCGTCCCTTTCCAAGTGCGGTCCAAGGTGAAATGGCGCTCAAAATATGTAGCTCCTAAGGCTAGTGCGGCAACATCCACCGCTATCCCTAGGTGGTGGCCTGAAAAACCAATAGCCTTGACAGTCGATGCAAACTTATCTTTTAGGCGGGTAATCTCTCCAAGGCATATATCCTCCTGCGCTACAGGATATGCCGAAGTACATGCATAGAGAATCAAGGAATCTTGTCTTCCATGACGCACGAAAGTGGCTACGATTTCGTCTTCCTCTTTTTGTGTTGTCATACCCAGAGATAGATGAATTTCTCCTTCATAGTTATGAATTAACCATTCCAGCATTAATAAATCCATATTCGATGCCGAAGGAATTTTAATTTTACTGGGCTCCAGGGAGGCGATACATTTTGCTGCCTCAATATCCCAAGCTGATGCACTATACTCAACACCCAACTCCATGCACCATAATTTAAGCTGGCGATGCTGTTCAATTGAGAATTCAAGAAATTTACGATGTTCACCATATGAGGCGCCATATGAGTTGGCCGGATTAGGGTGCGGCGCATTAAACTCTTCCTCGGATAGTAATTCACGATTAGTGCGTTTTTGAAACTTAATTACATCAACCTTGCAAAACAGCGCCGCGTTGGTGATCATCTCTTTGGCAACCTCCATGTTTCCCATATGATTGCAACCGGCTTCCGCAATTATAATTGGAACCTCTTTCATATTAAGCTCTCCTTTTTGCATTAACCTTAGATTTCAAAAACCTCTGATGGTAGTGCGGATCGGTTTCAGAATTTTTGATACAAGCCAAGAACGACCTATTGCTTGTTTCATGAGGTGTGGATTTAATCTTAACAAATACGCCATTCGAGTCGCGGCTAGATAGAACTTTACACGTTTAGGGTAATGCCGCAATGAAGCAATTTGAAGTGATCTCTCTGTCGGCTCTATCCAGCCAAGTGGTTTGCAAGCAATAAAAACACAGCGTTCATCACCATAAACAACATTGAGACCAACTCCTTCTAGAAGCATTTTCAGAAAGGCCGAAAAATAATTATAGATATGGGCATTCTGCAAATACTGAATTGGGTCAAAGTACACTTTATGAATAGCAAATACACCAGGCACCTCAATGAGCACGAAGCCACCGGGAACCACCTTGCGAACTATTCCAAGCAACTCTGTAAACGGATTTTTAAGATGTTCGAGTACATGTGAAAGAATGAAAAGTCCAACAGAATCGTTTTCTGTATGAGCAGTATAATCACCGTATCTCAAATCAAGCCCTTTAGTCTTTCCATAATCAAGGTACTTTTGGTCATAATCACAACCAACGCATTCCATACCGGCTTCAGCAAATGGCGCCAGAATACCGCCTGCCCCACACCCCAACTCAAAAACACTACCTTTTATCCCCTCCGGAACAACTGAATTAAAAAGCATTAACAAATTATTACCTCGCCCCCACTGATCCAAATAATCTTTCTCCGACGGCGCCGGCAATCCAACATAAATGTCACGATATTCATTTTTATAAAAATTAACATTCGAATCATCATCATAAACTTCAGCGCTTCTTATCAATCCGCATTTACCGCAGATAATGCTGGCGATTGGAAAACCGTAGCGATCTTTTTCGGCCAAGACTATATCCTCTTTTGTATCACCTGTCGCGCAAAGACAATGATTCTTGATTAAACGATACTCTCCCGTTGCAACCTTCTTGTTTAGAGCCTCTATTGCCTTACGTTGCATACCGTTCAAACAGGAAGCCGCCTTTCCGTCATTGACATAAAGAGGAAAATATCTCAAGATATCTCCAGTCCGTCTAAATGTCCAATTTTAATCTTGGTTGCGACTAACCGCCACAATTGATCCAAATGTACTTACTCCTATATGCCAGTCGCCTATTCGTTAAAATCGTTCCAGTAAAGAACATATGAGGAAGCGACATGGTTTAGCTAAACAAGGCCGCAATCATCGCATACTTCCACCTGCAACGGGTAGTACAGTCCGGTTCGCGAAGCTGATCCTTTCTTCTGAACTGGCCTGCGGGCGGCGTGAAGCCTAAATCAAGAAACTTGTACAGATTATTACTTCTGCACATACGACATGTATACATAGCGCTATCCTATTTACACGTTTTTGATCGATTAATATGTTCAAGTCTATCAAATGGGAACATTTCTAACCATGAATCGATAGATAAGTTAGTTATTTTTGTAGATGAGCCTCTAAGAATATTTTGATAAAATCTATATTGCTCGAAAGCCTTTGAGTTATTCGATAATTCAATTTCAATATCAGCCCAACAGTTTTTATCAGTTGCGTTTTTACGTACATCTTGATCATGATCATAGAAATTGGTAACTATCTTCTTATAATCCCTGATCGTCGTGTGGTCACACCCAAGTAAGTATATCTGCTCGTACTCCATATAAATCATAAGAGGCAACAGTAGCAACGGTCCGGTAATAGGCGCCAGTATGGTTTTCATAAGATCCACGCTTCGTCTCGCGAGAAATGGCGCAAGATAGAGATAATAAATTTCACGTTCGGGGAAAAGTCCGAACTTTTTCACAAGGTCATATGTCTCGTAGCTAAGCACCATTTTGGTCCGGGCAGGTAGTTTTCTGTCGGCTCGCTTAAGCAACTCAACATAATTCTCCAATGTAATAGGTTCGTGCAATTGGGCAAATCCATGGAAAATAGAATTAACTGATTGCATATCTGCGTGAAGAAAAAAATTGCTAATACTGAAACAATCTTCCCCGTTAAGTAACTTGAGATCCTCTTGCTTGATACTCGGTCCTGTGGCGAGAAGAAACGCACGCTTCCCTTTCCCCAATCCCTTTAGTCCCTTGTTTTTTTGCAATATTTCCTTGTTGGAGTATAAAAGGAATTTTAATTCTGTAGAAAAGTGGCGAAGCAAACTGTAAACCGCCGGAGGCAGCCATTTCTTTAAAGTGTTTTTCATTTTTTTATCACGGCAATTCTTTCATAGACATCCGACACCGCGCTGTGAGCACTGGCAGAATCCGTTGAGATTTCACGCCTTGTAAAATAAAATGCGCCGCTTCTCTCTCTGGCACGACTATTGACCTCCGATGGCCTTCCAATATTCTCCGGTAGTTAGTTATTGTGATGGCAGTATTCGTTTGAATATTTTCTTGATCTTAGTCGCATAAAAACTGACCAATCTGTTTTTAATATTGCGAGCCTTACGTCTTAATTTAAAACCCAGCAGTGTAGTTAACATCACATGCAGTTTGGTCTTGTATATATATAAGCGTGATGCTAAAAAAAAGCGCCCACGACATTTTCTACAAAATGTAAGGTTAAAATCAGACATAAAGTTGATTTCAGCAAAATTATCATACTCCACAATCTCATTGCAGTGAGGGCATTTAATCTTGAAATATGAAGTCCCGTTATCATTTTTTTTGGTACTTATAGGTACGGCATAAAGTCTATATTTTCTCCACGAATCAACGGTGTCACATAATAATGTTTCAAACTCTTCGTCGGTCATTGAATCGGTCATATTGAAAGCATCGGTAATATGGTTTTCAATAAAGTCCAACTTATCCTTAATGATCCCTTTTTCTATGCAATTATTATACAACTCTGTCCCGGGGTAAGGATTAACAAACCCAAACATTATCCCGTAGTGATGGTTGGCTTTCCAGTAATCAAGAGTCTCGTTCGCAGTTTGAACAGTCTCGGCCTTATCGCCAAAGATAAAATTCCCAACAATGCTTATATTTTGCTCCAATGTGAGTTTAATGGCATTATCAATCTGTGAAGGGGTAATATGTTTTTTCATGGATTTAAGGACTATGGAACTGTAACTTTCAAAGCCGTAGCTCACCATAAAACAGCCTGCATCTTTCATGGTTTTCAGAAATTCTTTATCAAGCTTGTCCACACGCATCTGGCATAACCAGCTGATCTTCCACGATACCCCTTCTTGAATTTTCTTTAACCGTTCGCAAAACTCGTACACTCTCTCCTTGTTATAAGAAAACAGTTCGTCGTAAATAACAATAACGTTTGCCTTATAACGGTTAATTGCCGTATCGAGTTCATGTATTATTGAATCCATGGACCTTTGCCTGTACTTATTCCCAACAGGATGAAAGCAGAATGTGCACTGATACGGGCATGACCTGCTACAGATCAATGGATATGCCCTCGGGTTATCATACAAATCAAGCGCGACATGATCGGACGGTTTTAGATTGTCCATGTAGGTTTCAAGCTCAAAACCTTCAAAATCCGGCAATGGCAATGACTCCAAATCCTTAATAGCCGGTTGAGGTTGGGCAATAACTATTTTTCCGGATTTATCTCGATAGCCGATACCCAGTACATGGGCAATATTTCCTCCATTCTCAAGACATAATAACAATTCTACAATCGTTATTTCGCCTTCTCCGATAACAATGAAATCCGGTTTTAGAGTATTTAACATCAATTCCGGCTCGCTTGTTATCAGTCCACCGCCAAGAATTATCCTTGGACCCCGCTTATGACTACGAACTGCTTCAACTATTTCCCTGACCTGTTGAAAGTGAGTAGAAAGCCCTCCGGTACACATGAAATCATATTCCCCTCCTGCATTCAATGCTGTACGGATTATGTCTTCAACTTTCCCCGAGCGATGATTGAGATTGAGAACATCCACAGTGAAACCGGATCGCTTCAGCACGGATGAAATATACATTAAACCCAACGGTGGATGATAAGTGAAGTTTTTATCGTTACAGCCAGTGGGCCTTGGACCTATAATCAATATTTTCAAGTTAAATTTCTCCGGTTCTTCTATAATTGATAGTTGTACCAAGATTACATTCGCACGTTATAGGTTAGTCCTGCGCGTGTAAATTTCGGATCTCAATTTCGGGGGCGACAATAATCTTCGTGATTGATCCCAAGATACCGGCTCCTATGTGCTAGTCGCGTATTTGGTGAAATCGTTCTTGATTGCGCTAGCCGTAGGATATAAATTTTCCGCTCCATTTTTAATTCTGATAAGTTGCTGAAGTTTATAGCGCCAGTTTTTATCCTGCTTTATATTGTTAATAATTCCCTTGGTAGTCTCTGAAAACATGAAGGTTACGTCATTCATTTCCTTATGGGCCTCAAAAATATCAAGAAGGTCGATATTATTGAAATCGTATCGAAGCTTCATGGTAAATGGCTTTGCTTCAAACCCATCATCAAAAAAGCTGGCAATATTTTTCACACGAAAGCAATATTCTTTGAATTGACCAAAAAAATTGGCGATTCCATTTTTCTCGTTTTCGTTGACGGCCTTTTTCAACAAGGCATCCTGACATAACCTAAAGGCAACGTCTATCCATTCTTTATAGCACTCCATGCGCGACAAAAAGGTATATTTAGCCAGAAGATTGGCGCCATACTTTCCTTCGATCAAGTTATTGTAATTCTCCTCATTTCCAAAATATGTGTAGAGCGATTCTTCTGAATCCCACAGTTCATCACGAGTTTCAGAATAAAACGACTGGAATAGGTTACCCAACTTCCCTTGATCTTCTCGCACCGTATCCATAATATCTATAATCCATTCAAATACGCTACAAGAGTGCTTTCTAAGAAGGTGAATGAGGTTCTGGAATAAATCATTTCCGTAAACGACTTGCAGAAAGAAACAGAGCGACCGGCATTCAAGGTAATCATCGTAAGTCATGGTAGGCGTTGCCACGGCAACCTCTTCCGTATCCAGGATGAGACCGCCTTCATATCTACCAAACTGTTGCGGAACAATGCGATGTTTAACTATATATTCATTTCGCCGTTCATTTATTTCATCACCTATGGGTGTCCCCTTTAGCACCATAAGAGTGTAGGGAATGAAACCGTTTATACCCATTTCAATAATCTTCTCTACCGTCTGAAAAAATGATTGCCTAGTTTCTCCAGGAAGTCCGATAATA
>SDBV01013485.1_pt1 | contig 10403 bp, 13 predicted proteins | sample 2277081 | NCBI WGS metagenome assembly SDBV01 (sample SAMN10402039, study PRJNA504765) | marine sediment metagenome | isolation source: marine sediment core GS10_PC15, 223 cmbsf | place: Arctic Ocean: Southern Knipovich Ridge | collected 2010
AGCAGCAGGGATTATCGAATTAGGTTTGCAAGGATTGGAAGATAATGGTGTAAATACAGATGACTTGAAACAAACTGTTGTTCTTCTTTTGAAAGCAAGAGGCAACTTAGCATCTGATGTTGATTCAGATGTATTTTGGGATAAACTTACAGACTTGAGAAATATAACAGTTACGATAGGTGCTTTTAAGGCACTTCAAACTGGTATAGGGAAAACCAGAACTATATTACGTGAGAAAAAAATAGAAGGTATAGAGCAGATTAAAGCTGTAGATATTAAAGTGCGTGAATCTTTACAGCCAGAGAAAGGGCAGGTAAAATTAGAAAGGAAACCAAGAGTAACCAGAGAAGAATTTGAACAGAGAATAAAAGAAACCAGAACTAAAGTAGCTGGACAAAAGTTAAAAAAAGAAGTTAAAAAACTACAAGAGGTAAAGGATATCAGGGTAGATGCTACACCTAAAGAGGTTTTAACTGATAGCAAAAAAGTTCCAACTCCTGTTGCTATTAAAGAGGCACAAAGATTACTTGGTAATAAATTTGAGACTGAGTTTAATAAGTTCAAAGAGAAAAACAAACCAGTGGAGGGTAAAGATTTAGCGTTTGAAGAAGGTAGAATATTAGAAGACTTTTCAAGAAAAACTGTTGTTGCTGATAAGCTCGGTAAAAAAACTATCGAGGGTGATTTAATAGGCGAGGCAAATAAATTTAAGGAGACTAAAAATGGCATTACACCCACACAACCCAAAACAAAAGACAAGGATAAAGGCAAAAAGGAAGGCATTAAAGTTGAGACCAAAGCCGAAGCCAAAAAAGAAGAAGTAGGTGAAATAGGCGGAATTATAAGCAAGGTTGAAAATGAAGGATTGCGAGTTGATAAAAACAAATTTCAGAAAGTTAAGGATAAAAAGTTTGTAAGCGTTACTGACCCAAAGACTAATTTTACACGTTTATTAGATGCAAGCAAAATTGAAAGTGAATTAAAAAGATTTAGGTCAGAGCAACCTAAAGAAATAAAGACAGAAATATCTGTTGAAGAAGGTCTTAAAAAATCTCGGCAAAGAATTGAACAGTTAAGAAAAGAAGCAAGAGATGAATTAAACAATGTTGACTTTGCGGGTAAGCCACAGCTTTTAATTAAATCCATACAGATAGGTGCAATTCATTTACAAAACTTAATCCGTTCAGGTGTGAAAGCAACAGGTCGTTTCAAAGAGTGGTCAAAAGTAATGGTTAAAGACTTCGGGCAGAAAGTTAAACCACATCTTTTAAGAATCTGGTCTGGTATTAAAAAAGAGTTTGGTAAAAAATTAGCACAGATAGTTGAGTCTCCATTATTCCCTATTAAGCAGACTAAGATAATTGAAGGTAAAATCTTAGGTAAAGAAAGTGATATAGTAAGACAACTGAATACTCCTACGAAATCACCGGAAGGGAAGGTTAAGGAAGTCAAGGGTGAAATACCACTTGAGAAAACTCAGATAACAGTACCTAAGACACCGGAAAGCCAGCCAAAGAAACATTTTCGTACTAAAGATTATTATAGGAAATTATTAGAGAATAAGATAACAGACGAGACTGCTGCAGAGGGATTAAGGGTTCGTGGTGTTGAAGAAAGGTTAATCCAAGTAACAGTTGAGAAGGGTAAAACACGAGAAAAATTCTATAAGCAATTAGTGAGAGAGAGTATATCTAAAAGAAAGGGTGGCGTTAAGGGTAAGGGAATAAAGCACCATGCATTCAAACCTGCTAATTTAGGTAAAGAAGGTATCCCTCTTGTAAAGGGTATACAAGAAGTTCTGTTCGATAAAAAAGAGATTATGGATAGAGAGGTTGGTCGCTTTAATGAGACGTTTAATAAGTTACTTAGAAAGGCACGTAACAGTAGAGGTCTTAAAAGGAAATTTCAGTTGGGGCGAGAAGATGTAGAGGTGATGCAATATTTAGAGGGTCAACGCAGATGGAAGAATCTCACAAAAGAAGAACAGGGATTAGCAAAATTTATTAAAGATTTTTACTTAGAAGCCAAAAGTGTAATGACTAATAAAAATGCTATTGAGGATTATGCTACGCACCTTAATAGAGGATTCACAGAGACAATGAAACACGAAGGTCTTTGGAGTGCTGTTAAGGATAAGTTTACAAAAGAAGATGCAATAGCGGATATTGACTTAATGATTGCTGAAAAGAAATTTAATCCTTTTGGGATTACTCGGAGAGGGGGTATCCCATATAGTCGTAACTTAAAGAATATAATGAATGCTTATAGTAGGGTATATTTTATTAAGAAAAATTTTGATTCTATAAGACCGCAGATTAAAAAAATAGCTAATCTATTTGCAAGGAATAATTATAAAAAAGAACAACAGTTTATTAAGACTTATCTTAAAAGAATGGTAGGTGAAAATATAGATAGGATTATCTTACCGAAGGTATTAGACAGAACAATAAATGGATTAATGAGATATACTGCTTTAAGATTCTTGGCTTGGAATTTGCCTGCTGGCACGATAAATACTATTGCAGGAGCATTCGATAATATAATTAAATTAGCTATACCTGAACTTGCGAGAGGACAGGTAAGATTTCAAATGAAGTTAGGACAAAAAATAATCCGTGACCAAAGAGTAGTCGGTGGTGAAGCAATAGATGCTGCTATCGGATTAAGGGAGGGGCTTGGCAGAGCAATAAATACGCTTCTCTATTTACCTATGGGTGGATATGGCAGAATACCCTTTGGAGAACATTGGATACAAGGTTCTTATTATTTAGGCAGATTAACTAAGCAAGAGATTAATAATTTTAAGAAAACAGGTGAAATATCGAAAGATAGACACAGAGAAATAATAGAAGAAATTTCTAATCTTCACGGTGCTTATAGGGAATCAGTAGCCCCAAATGCGAAACATTATCAGCTCGTGAGACCATTTATACAATTTAAGTTGTGGATGTTTGCCAAGATAGGTAGCAGATATCGTAGATACATTAAAGACTTTGCTTCACCTTTATTAAGAGGTGAGAAGGTAAGTAAGACTACGTTAAGAGAGATATCAAAAGAACTGGCATTAGTAACACCTATGGTATTGATGATGTTAGATGAAGATAATCCATTAAGGGCACAAGTTGAAGATGTATTTACTGACCTTTATCCTCTTTCGATAGATAATTGGAAGTTTATGTTAAAAAGGGGTGCACCAATAATATCCACATTGGTTGATTTGATAAGTCTTGTTGACCATGCTTTAAGTGGAGAGGAGTACAAAAGGGCTACAAAGTATGCAGAAAAAGGTGATAAAAAAGTAATTCAAGACATAAAAGATATTCTTCCATTTAGGAAGTTTATTAAACAGGAGCGAGACAAAGGTGGTGGTAAAATTGAAACAAGAGAAAAAATTAACAGAGAAACATTTAACAGAAACATAGAAACGAGGTAAATATGAGAAAGCTAATCTTAGCACTTTTAATACTAATGGCGGGGGTATCTCTTGCACAAGTGAGTGGAGAGCCTTTTTATAGGGGTAAGACTATCGGTGGTGGTACGGTGTGGTCTGATACGTTAAGTTATACTACTGCAGCGACACCAAGTGACTCTTCAATAATATTTAATGTGAACTTTAGTCATAGCTGGTATAGAATTTTTGTAGAGGGGAATGCTAATGCACAGGCAGATTCATTTTATGTACAGTATGGAAGTGTGAGATATAATCAAGGTGGAGTAGCTGTAGATACTGTTTGGGGAAGTTGGGCTACCGTTAAAGACTCTGTGTGGAGTGACATAAATACAATGATAAATAATACCGTTGGTAAGGACTTTTTATTGTTTAGCCCTATTGCGCAATTACTTAGGTTTACATTATTGAATTACAGGGCAGCGATACCTACAAGAAGTTGTCGCATAACAATACAGGCTATTAAATATTGAAATACTTATTATTTATAGCGTTGTGTTTTAATCTATTTGCACAAACTGATTATCAATCTGTGTCTGTGATGCGTGGGGATAGAACTGTTTTATATTTTACTGTTACAACAGACTATTCAAGCAATTTCGATGTTGAGTTTGTGGTGAAGGCAACCTCTGACCCTTCAGCCAACAGATTAATTCAAAAGCAGAACTCAGATGCAGGCGGTGATTCATCACAGATATATGTGACTTCTGATTCAATACAGGTTACTATTACTACGAATAACACATTAAATTGGGCTGCAAGAAACTACTATTATGATATTGTGATAGAGGCTAATGGCGGTGGTGAAACTGATACGATTACTATCTTTCAGGGTTCGTTTACAGTTTTACAGGATATTTCATCTCCTACGGATGGGACTGTACCAGGTTCAATACCTGTTTATATAGTAGCTTTAGATACTCCCGATACATCACCTTCATTTTTAATAGGGCAGGATTCAGATAATAGCTGGGACGTCACTTCTTTAGTCAACTTCAAAGACACTATCGGGATTTATAATGTAACGCCTGAGCAATTTAGTACCACAAATGATACAACTGCTTTTTCTAATATGTTTGCAAGTGGTACTAAGTTATCAATTAAATTAAAAATTGATGGTGATTATGATATAGACGGCATTACGGATGGCGGTCAAATATCAATGTTAAATGCTGAAACAGTTGTATTCGATGGACAGAATGCTACAATAAATTTTAATAGCCATTTCTTTACATTTACAACTGGTAGTGATTGGACATACGGAACGCATACAGGATTTAGTGATTCTACCAATGGGCTGCTGGTGGCTTATGAACAAGATACTTTATTCACTGCCAATTTTATAATAGGTAATAATTGGGTAGCAATTGAAGACGCCGATGATTGGGATGTCACTCATTTTGATATGTTGTTTGTTTCTGATGGTAATACATTAAATGGTGATTCATATAATGGTGGTGTTTTCGTAATAGACTATATAGACATTCCTGCACTGAGATTATATTTTACAAAAGACATAACGAGATTGATAGATGTAAGTAACCCTAAAGTGTTAAGGTATGTAGCGAGTGGGGGGAAAACTGCTTTAGTAAAAAATTTGAATGTATTAAATGGTGGATTAAAATTTACAGGTTTTGAGAAGGTTCTTTGGGATAATGTAAACTTCTTTATGGACTCTACAACCTGGCAGGCATTGAATATTTCCTCAAGTGGGGCTATTAATGCGAACACTGCTATAACTTCTTTATGGAATGGAGTTACAAATATAAATAACTGCACCATTAATGGGTTCATACTTGAAGAAACGGGGTATGGGGTTCTGGCAGGGATGGGTGACGTGGTTAATGTAAACCAATCAGTATTTTATGATTGCAGACACGCAGTAACTTCGACTATTGCAATAGGAGGTGGGGTGTGGTTAAATGATTTTAATATTAATAATTCAACAGCATCTTATTCAGAAAGAGCAATAGATATAATCGCTAATGCACGTGCGTGGGACACTCATCAGGGAATAGATAACTTCAATCTTGATAACTGTACGGTTTACGGTGGAGCGGCTTTCGCAGGTCTAAGAGGAGAAAACTTAACAGTTACTGATTCAAAAGCAATTGGCACCAGCACTGGCGTTATTTTATTTTCTCACCAAGTTGACAGTACAACAAACAAAAAGAAGGTTACAATATCAAACAGCTACTTTGAGGATGTTGCGACTATTGTAAGCGGCTCTGGGGGGGATTTAGAAAAACTTGTAATAAATAATGGGACTGAGATTAGAAATGCAAGCGTTATTGTTGCCTATGGCACAAGTGTTGGGGGTAGTGTCGACACAACAATTATACAAAACTGCATAATTGAAAACACGAAGTTCGGAATATTTGACCAGAGCTTATTAGTTTTCAAAGGGAACACAGTATCGGGCGAGATATCGGGTAGATTCTTATATGAGCAGGAGGGTGTTAAGGTAGTAATAACACATAATACTTTTACAAATATGATTTCAACAGGTAATGAACTCTTCAGGGCAGATTCGTTAATGGATTTTACTCATAACTATGTAGAGGTTGATTCGCTTGGTTTAACATTTATGCTCATTGCAGAGGGCTTATCTACACTTAATGTGTTGAATAATGTGTTTGTCCAGAATAACTATACCGCAACTGATGTTATTAGGGGGTTGACAGGCACAACAATAACAATAGCGGGAAATCATTTTGAATTAAATAATAATGCAGGTCACGATGCGATTAAAGGAAATGATAATACAATTTACTATGGTGATAACACTTACATCGGAGTCAGTACGCCTGTTGACACAAGCGGTGTAACGGGGACAGTTTTAGGAATATTTGGAAACTAATAAAGGATAACGTAATGAAAAAACTAATCTTAATTTTAACACTTTTCGTAAGTGTAACTGTAACATTCGGGCAGTCGTTAGGATATTCAAATAGTGAATACCTTTTGTTAATGTCAGGATTCGGTGGCACTATAAACAGCCCCTTAGTTATAAGAAATAGTGGTTATCAAACTACACTTGCAAGCTCAACAGCAGAGGGACTAAGTGGTGTGGATTTGAGAATCGGGTTAAATGAAACATTGAGAGCAATGGTACTCGTAGATGCCGGAGATTTGGATACTGACTTAGGGATTGTACCAGAAGTGCACCCGACCTTCTACATCTTCGATGATGATGTTTCTCACTTCACAGCTATGTACCAAAAGGCTGCGGTGTTTTGGTTAGATAATTCAGAGAAGGGTACAAGTGCCCAAATGTTTTTCCAAACCGATAAATTTTTCCAATTTAATACGTTCACCGGCGCCTCTTCTGGCAATATGTTTTATATACAGGCAACGGCCGGAGCAAGACTAACTGAAACAAACGGAAGACAGGCAGGGCTTTATATTGCTCCACGTATCGGGCAATCAGGTTCGGCGGCTTATGACGGTCTTTTAATAGATATAATTGATGAAAATTCAATAGGCAGTGGTGCAACAGGTGATGGAAATAATATTGCAAACTTTGCCATTGAAGGAGTGAGTAAGTGGAGGCTTGATAGAACAGGTAATCTTGTTACAATAGATTCCTTAGTGTCCCATAGAGAAAGAAGCTGGGTCGCAGACGATGGGGAAATATTATTAGCAACTGGTAAAGCAGGATGGGGATTTGCAATGATTGGTGACAACCAAGAATATGCCCACTTTGTATTTACAGCTGCTGGGGCTGTGACATTATTAACAGATGTTTCTGGCAACGTAGTAAATACTGACACGGATGCAAAGTTTTGTATTTATGATGCTGGTAGTGGTATAGCTATTAAAAATAGATTAGCTGCTCCCTTAACAATAATGATTGACGTTAAATACGCTGATCCGACACCTTAATGATTTCGATTATCTTAATATTGATGAGGAAATAATGTGTAATGAAAAAACGATTGCCGATATTGATGCGGGTAGAAGTGTAGTAATAAAAAAGGGCTGGTTATATTTCGTCAGCTTTATTATAAGTAGTGGGATTATTGCTTGGTTATTTATGGTGGTTTTTTGGGTAGCTGATACTGATAACAATATTGCGCAAACTATGAAGACTGTAAATAAAATAAGTGAATGGAAAGAAAAGCATACAGACAATCATGATGAAATGATTTATAATCTTACCAGATTATTGGAAGCTAATGGATTAGAATGGAAGTCATTTAAGAAATGAAAATAGATATAAATACACTCCTTAAAATTATAGGGACTATTATCACCATTGGTGCTATTCTATGGGGTTTAGCAGGTGAATTTAATGGTGCAAGAGTTGAACGAGCAGAGCTTTTAATGTATATAAAAGTATTAGAGACAGGACAGAACATTTTAATGGAAGAACGAATGGTAAAAATGGAACGTACAGAATTATATAATAGAATGAATAGAATCTTGAATAGGGCAGATGAAGATAATTATTCCATAGATGTCTATGTGCCAAATGATTACGAAACTAAATCATCGGAGAAGAAATGAATACTGTAGGTGAAGGATGGTTGATAGTATTATTAGTGGTTTTTATCATTATAATTGCTGCAGTAATATATGGTGTAGTAAAGTTATGGAAGTGGATTAGCAAATGAATTATGTAATAATATTTTTTGTGATGGTGTTCTCTTTATCGACTTATTTCGTAGAAGCAGAAAGAGATACAACCGTAAGCGTTGAGTGCACAGATTGGGGGAAAATAGCAAAGTCTGCAACAGAAGGAATGAATTTTAAGGAAGGGATGAAAGTAATAGATTCGCTTTGGAATGTGATACAGAGAATAAATAACGAATGGGAGTTAATCAGATACGAAGGCAACTGTCTTATGGGAGTTGAGTATGGAGATTCAATTATGGTGAAGAAGAAATGATATTTGAAGTAATAGTATATATTTTAATTCCTCTTGCAATAATAGGAATCGCAACAATTATTGAGCTAATAATTTTATTATCAGTTTCTTGGGAGACCAAATGAATATTTTTCAGCGTAGACTATTCCAGACAGCGGAGGAAACTATTTCAATTCTATATCTTGATGGTGGATTTGTATGTTGGATATTAGAAGACCAACACAGAGCCGTTAAGGTCTGGGGCGACACGAGAATCCCTGCTGGGAAGTATAAATTAGAATTACGTAAAGAGGGTAGACAACACAAATGGTATAAAAAGAAATTCCCACAATTTCACAGAGGGATGATTCATTTATTAGACGTTCCTAATTTTAAGTATATCCAGTTTCATATCGGTAATGACGAGGGTGATACAGCCGGTTGTCCGTTAGCAGGTGGTTACCCAATGCCTACAAAAGAAGGTTATATCGTATTGAGGAGTACAACAGCATACAAACGAGTTTATCCTGTAATTGCGAAAGCTATTGCACAGAGTGATACTTATTGGGAAATCGAAGATGAGTACAAATGATTTTAATAATAACAGGGATTGATGGTTTAATTATCAATCCATTTTTATAAACTAAATGAAGGTATAGTAATGAGTAAACCATTCTGGCAATCAAGAACATTTTGGGTTGGCATATTTATATTTGTGGCATCCATTCTTGTTTCTGCAGGTATCGTAGACGTACCATTAGACCCTGACGCAGCTTGGGTTGGTATCGCTTGGGGAGTAGTCCAAACCATACTAAGGTTTATAACTGGAAGTCCAGTGACTGCCTCAAAAAAATGAGTAATAAAGTAATCTTAATAGTAATAGGCATCACAATAGTGGTGCTTATTGCTTCTCATTATTTTTATGGCGAGCATAAAGAGAGAGTAGGTGTAGAGAAAACACTTGCATCACTTATAGAGGATAGCTTAAAAGTTACTCAGGACAGTGCTGAGGTTAGAATTGATACCTTCTATATAAAAGGCGATACAATAAGATTGCCTGCTGAGAAAGAAATGGCAGACTCTGGGATGATATTTAGAACAGAATTAACTATACCTGTTATTACAGGGCTGGATACTGTCGGGATGATAAAGCAAAAAGTAAGTTTTGACTCTGAGAAAGAAATGTTTAATATAGTTATAGAAGAACTGATTATTAAACCAGCTACAAAATATATCCCAGTCTTCAAGAAAACTTATTATCAGACAGCGATAAGGGAAGTACCAGCAGACCCACCTTTCTACAATACCTTTTGGTTCGGTGTTATCTTCACAACTGTAGCATATACTATAGCTATTATAGCATCAGTTTTTTAGTTCTTCTTAGTTCCTTTAATTCGTTTAACAAATTCTTTATAAGTTAAATCAATAGCTGTATCTGGTAATTCAATACGTATATCGATATAATATTTAGCTTTAGTCTCTCGCCATTTCTCAAAGAATCCTTTATCAATAACAATAACTAATCCATATGCTTTATCAACACAAAGTCTTACTTCTAATGAGGGTTCATCATCAGCAATAAATTTTTCTAATTTCTCCCAAGCTTCTTCTACTTGCTTTGCATATAGAGAATCATATTCCTGTGCCATACAAGCTACTGACAGTATAAATATTAGAATTAGTAGTCTACCCATCTTTTAACTCCTTTATATATTAAAAAGTTTTTAACTGCTAAATATCTTGTCTTGCCCCAGACTAAAGTATTCCTATGTACATAATCAAATATCCAATAAAGTCCATCTTTTAATTCGCTGCGGTAACCTTCCGGTAGTTTCTTTTTATAATCAGCAGGAACTTTCCTTTTCATATTTAATGTTCTCTCATCATTGTTAATGATTTACCACATCTTTCACAGCTATATATGCCTTTACCCTCAAACTTTATTTTATTATGATGGCTACATTTTAGACACTTCCATATTAGATAACCTTTTCTTACTATGCTCATAAATATTTTTCCATTATATATTTTATATCATATGAATATACATCTGTATAGGTTTTACCATTAGAGTTTTTTATTACATCATATTTTTGTTTATCTGCT
>SDBV01013486.1_pt1 | contig 10401 bp, 8 predicted proteins | sample 2277081 | NCBI WGS metagenome assembly SDBV01 (sample SAMN10402039, study PRJNA504765) | marine sediment metagenome | isolation source: marine sediment core GS10_PC15, 223 cmbsf | place: Arctic Ocean: Southern Knipovich Ridge | collected 2010
CTTCCACAAATAACACATTTAACATAGTGTTTCTCAGATATTTTCTTGCCGTTTTTAAATTCAGCTTCGTAATATTCTCCAATTATTGGAGGGTTATAAGTCCATAAATCACAATCGTGTTTTTCCTTACTAAAATCTTGGTTTTCTTTAAGCCTATTAGATACAAAAAAAATAAAATCTAAAAAAAGAGGACAAAAACCAGAAGAATCCTCGTAGTTTTCTATCTCGTCTGTATAATAACCAATATTTTCTTCTATCCCTTCCCAATAAAAACAATTCCTGTTCGGTGTCAAAACATGACACCCTAATCCATCAGGACACTCATATTTTGGTGCAATTTTATCAACAAATTCAGAAATCGCCTTTCTTAAACTTCCAGGATCTGCGCTTATCTTTCTAATTAAATCATTTCTATCGAGAGAAATAAGTGATTGTGAAAGATTTTCTGTCATTTGTTATTAAAAATTTATTTTTTATCTTACAATCTAAATCCAACTCCCCAACTTTTCCTGTTTTTCAGGGTCACGGCCAAAAACACTATCAATATATCTCTTTGTAAGTTCAAGGTGCTGTTTAAGATAAGACGAGAGATTATATTTTTCAGCTAAATCCATTGCAGCGTCAAGATATTTTCTTATTCCTCCTTCATGAACTGTAAAAACTATTTTTCCCCTGCATCTCTGGCAGACCCCTGTTAAGGGAGGTCTTCTCATAATTTCATTGCATGCAACACATCTAAATCTCTGCCTTGAAAATTCTCTTAAATTTCCCCTCATATCTTTTATAAAATGCTTTTCAATAATTAAACGGGCTGTGTCAGAAGTATCAGCAGCCCGCAGTTTCTCAACAAGTTCCATCTGGTGCTGAACTTTTTCCCGCATAGTCGGAAGAGTTTTGTAAGTTGAACAAACAATACCATCATTTATATTTGAAGTATTATGAGTAAACCCAAAACCAATAAAAGGATTTTTTCCCTGCTTTAATTTTAAATCCACGTTTTCTATTCCTTTTACTTCTGAAGAATGTTTTCTCTGTTCTGCAAGTTCATAAAGTTCTAAAGGATAACTTTCATTAACAAATTCAAAATCTAATATTTGTTCGTCCACCTCTCCAGCATCAATTTTCGCATTTAAAACCAAAGGAGAATCTTGTGTTCCTCCCCTGTGCTCTGGTAAAAACTTTCTTGAAAAATTTAATAAAACATCTCCTAAAAGCATTATCGATGCTTCGTCGCCATCACAATCTCTCCTTATGGCTGCATGCATGTACGGACTGGCAAGCAATCCAAGAGTATTTGAAAAACCAATAAATCTGCAAACAACCCCTGCGCAGTTGTGAGGAGCTATGCAAACACCAAGCTGCCCTATCAAATCATTTTTTGTTTTTATATTATAAAAGGAATTTAATCCATAAAACCTGACAAGTAAATCATCAACAAACTGAGATACTTTGATAAAAACATCATCTGCTTTTTCATCTTGTGATTCCAAACAACTCGGAAGCAAAATATCATGAGGCATTAAATCTAAAATCTGCTCTTCATCAATTAGTTCTTTTCCAAAAATATCATGTGTATATCCGAGTTCTTTGAGTTTTTCAACACCCACAGAAACTTCTTTTGACTTAAAAGAAACAAGGGGTAGTTCTGTAGCATCAAATCTAATGGTTCCGTCCTTGTTCACCTGTAAATTATATTTTGCTCTTAAAATCCCTTTGGCAAAATGCTCCATTTGTTTTCCAGAAGAAGTTAATCCACGAACACCTTTAATCAAAACAGGCATTTCTTTGTCAGTAATTTTTATTTTTTCTTTTGCTTTTTGCAAATAATGGTTAATATCTAATGGCTGATGTGCATAAGGAAAACTTCGCTCATGTTTTTCACATTTTTTCAAAGATTTTTGTTTACATTCTTGGCAATAATACATTTTTTTTGTTTTAAATTCACAATTTTCACAAAGAGGATAAATTGTTTCTCTTTTGCATCCTTCACAATAACGAAGAGGAAAGGAACTCCACACTCTTCCTTTTTCACAAGCCTCCTGAACACTTCTCAATCTTCCCCCTTCCCTTCCAACAGGAAACAAAATATTAGGGCTTCCAGTAAGTTTCCTAAGTTTTGCTTTCTCCGGCCTTCCCATCCTTGCCCCGACAAATTCTCCCGCCTTGTCTTTAATCTCAAATTCAGAAACAGCATTTATTATTTCTAAAACTGGTTTATCCAAATCAAATTCTTTAATATCAATAATTTCCCTGATTAAAGAATCTCCTTTATCCAATATTGATAAATCAATTCCTAAATTTGCAAAAAGAGCCCTGCTGTTTTCTTTACTTAAAACAACATTTTCAGTTGTAACCTCATGCTCAACCCCTAATAATTCAAGTGCCCTTTTTCCTTCTTTAAATTTCTCCTGCTCTTCTCTGTTATATGGAAAAATAATCTTCTCATTTACTCTTGAATGTTTTAACCATTCAATTAAACCAAAGAATTCTTTTTTGGAAATTTCAGTCCAGTAAAAAATAAATTTTGGATAGAGGGGTATTTTGTATTTTTTGCTTATCCCTATTGCTTTTTCAAAAGAAACATCAAAATAATTTATTTCATCAGCTAATTCTTTATTTTTTTCTTCCAATTCAAGCCCCCACCATTCTTCAACATATCCTGGTTTTGGCAAATTATAGTTTCTATTTGCCACATCACTAAAAGGAAATAAGAGATCCCCAATGTAAATTATCTCCTCAACATCTGAATATATTTTTTTTGCCTCTTCTACACTTGTTATTTTTTTTACCCCCCCATTAAGCAACTTAACTATTGGTCCGTCAATGCTATCACATGTTGTAATAACTGTTCCTTTTGTTGGCTTTTCTATTTTTAATTGTGTTCCGATTGCGAGAAATTTATCTGTAATTGCCATTGTTGCAGGATGCACAGAAGATGCACTAAAACCAGATGTTCTCCCTCTCCCATATCTAAACCGAAATGCCCCTGATCTTGATGGGTGCCCAAACACAGGCCTGCCTGCAACCAAATCCTTAATATATGTAGGGACCCCCTCTTTTTTTCCAGTCTCTCTCTGGTCCTGTAACTTAACATAATCTTCCAAGTAATCCCACCCTGTTGATTTAAATCCCTTGTCTTTAACACTTTTCAAAAGTCTTAGTCCTTTTTTCGCTTTCTGCGCCAATCCTTCTGAAAAAATTAAACACATTCCTCCGCGAATAAACCTGGTATCAACTCTTTCAAGATTTTTATAGTTTGAAACCTCTCTTTTTTCTGTTGGGTCTCCTGCAATTTGTATTGGTAATTCTTTTGCTAAAAAAAGACATTCCTCTTCTGTTGGAAGGTATTGTAAATTGGTGACCATTCCATGATAATCATAATTTTCAATATAATATCTCTTAATTTCTTCTTCTGTTGGATCATATTTTGCATAACCAAAAAGTTCTCTTAGATAATCTATCATCATTAATGCAACACAAGAAGCAGTAGTTCCTGCACTTCTTATTGGCCCTGAAAAATAAGCAATAAAATAATCTTTCCCTTCTCTTGTTTTTCCGAGTTTTAATTGAGTATACCCTTCAATAGGACTTGAAACAACCCCTAAAGTCATGTATGCAAAACCCATTCTTATACCAGCGTCAATAGCTTCCAGCAAACTTGCAAATTTACAGAATTTTTGTTTTGCAACCTCTTCTGCAATTTTGAAAGAAATCGCAACATTCAGTTTTCCCCACTTTTCCTCTAATTCAAGAATTCTTTTTTCAATCCCTGCTCCGATCATTTGGGGATAAATGCTTGAAATTAATGCAACAACTTTTTCAGCCATGCTCCTCGCAAGGGGAATTTCAAGTTTCTCCTCCGGGTCTAAGCCTGTTTTCTTAGCTTCTTCTGCAACTTCATAAACTTTTCTGACTTCTTTTTCAAAATCTTTAAAATATTGTTCTGTGTTCATTTTAAAAGTTCTAAAATTTCATTCCAGTGTTTAACCCGCATAATATTCTCGTGCTCTTCTTGACTTTGATTCCAGGGTTTGTCTAATAAAAAAACCTTTGTTCCATTTTTAGCACATTCTAAGGCATAGATTATATTATCTTCTAAAAAAATATCAAGTTTAAGATCTCTACAAATTTCTGCTTTTGTTTTTCCGCTTCTTGTAAAATCCCCTGAATAAAAAATATTTGAGAAAATGTCTGGAAAGTGTTTTTTAATAAATTGTTCTGTTTGTCTCTTTATGTGTATGGGTCTGGAAGTAATTATAAATAAATCATTTCTTTCAGCAAGCACATATATTGCTTCTTTTGCTCCATCTACAAATTCAATATTATCAAAGTGGATGGAATTATAAAATTCATTTGCAATTTCAATAGCTTCTTCTTTTGTAATTTTAAGAGGTTCCCAAAGATTATAAGTAAAAAAATCTTCAAAAACAAATTTTTGCCCATGCCTTTTTTCATATATTTTTAAATACCCTCTTACAAATTCCACCACCACCTCATCTATATCTATCCCTATCTTCATTTTTCAATCACCACCTGCACCTCTTCTTCTTTTTTATCTTTGATTCCTTCAAAATCCAAAATTTTAATCTGCCCTGTTTTTAAATTAAGCATTGGCACTTTGCAAAAATCTGGCTCATTACCCATTCTCTGCTGATACTTATTTTGCTCTTCCCACGTCGCTGTTGAAATCAGCAATATATTGTTATAATTGAAAATTTCTAATTTATGTGTATGACCTGACACAAAAATATCCGGAACCTGTTTTATTAACAAACCATCTTCTTCTAAGGGGGTATATTGTGTTGAAGTATGTGCTGGTGCCAAATGCCTGTGTTTTAAAAGATAAGACATAATTTTTGTGGGGGTATTTAAAGCTTTTTTTCCCATCATAAATCTTGGAACATTGTCATTATAATAAGGGTATGAAAATCCATGATACATCAGCACATTAAAACCAGAAAAATTCTTCTTTGCTCCAACATTAACATATGCGGGATTTCCTGTAAGAATCACATTTTTTAAATTATAAAGAGGCCAGGCATATTTTTCATCAAGGGTTGGCTGGGGCTCCATTAATCTTACACCATCGTGGTTTCCTGGAGAGATTATTATTGTAATATCTCTTTTAATTTTTCCAAGTAATTCTGCAAGCCTTGCATATTGACCCTCTAAATCTTTTATTTCTAATTCTTTTTCCTGCCCTGGAAAAATACCCACACCATCAACAACATCCCCTACAAAAAATAAATATTTTATATTTTCAACTTCAGAGGTATTTGGGATTTTGCCATTAAGATAATCAATAAATTTCAAAAAGTTTTTTTCCATGAAGAATCTGCTTCCGACCTGAATGTCTGCAAGAAATAAAGCGTACTCTTCAAAGGGCGCTCTTTTTCTCTGCAAAAGTCTTGCGTCTGGAAAAACCACTTCATTTGCAAAAAGTATCTCCCTATTACCAGAACCAGAAAATCCAATCACAGAATCAAGGGAAACATCTTCTGCTTTTTCATAAATCTCTTTTTTATTCTGATTTACCAAGACACGAATTTTTCCTGTTAAATCTTCCACTTCAAACAGAATATTTTTATTTTTAGTAACCCTTTTAGAAGAAATCATCCCTATTATTGATGTGCCTGATCTTGCCCCTGAAATTTTATCTATAGAAACTAAATTTTTCAACTCATGTCTATCTTGTAAAATTTCCTTCATTTTTAAAAAACGATTTCTAAAATGCTTTGTAAAATCTTTTGTTTCATATTTTTTCCCTTGGTGTGGTGCTTTAGAAAGAACTTTTACCCCAGATATTTCTGGTTGTTCTTTTATTGGTTGTTTTTTTATTTCTGTTGAAACTTCTTTTGAAATTTCAATACTTAAACCAAGCTTGACCCTTAATTTTTTCAATTCTTTTTGTTTTTCTTCAGGAAGCTCTAAAAAAACCACATCTTTATGTTTCTCAAAAAGATCTCTGGTTATGATTTTCTGATTAGTGTGGTTTTTTATTTTTTTGATAATCAGTTTTGCAGATTCTAAATCCCCTGTTTCACTAAATAATTTTAAAATGCCCTCGTCTAGTAAAAGACCATTTTCCATGCAAAATTTTAAGATTTCTTTTGGATTCATTTTCATTTTTCAGCGATAATCTAATGATTCTTTAATGATGTTTTTTGCTTTTTCTACAATATCTCCTGCAATTGCGAGTTTTATTTCCCTCATTCGCCCCCCTCTTCCTTTTGAAATAACCCTTACATTAATAATTCCAAGCATATCAAATTCCTGAATTATATCCCCCACTCTTCTCTGAGTCAAAACCTCTGATTTATTTTTTTGGCAAAATTCCTGATAAAGATTATAAACATCGCCAGTAAAAATCGGTTTCTTATTTTTATTTCTTTCAGACAATTGTATTATTGAATACAAAACAAACTGAAATTGTTTCGGTTCTGACTGAATTACATCTAAAATTTTATCTTTCTCAATTTTGTTATTAGATTCATCAAGATGTTTTAATAAAATCTTCCTGGAACCATCCCGTTCTGCCAACTCCCCTGCAACTCTCAACAAATCAAGGGCTCTTCTCGCATCTCCATGCTCACGCGCTGCAAAAGCAGCACATTTTGCAATGACCCCTTCGTGAACAACACCATCTCTGAAAGCGCCCCTTGCCCTTTTATTTAAAATATCTTGTAGTTGTAATGCATTATAAGGGGGAAAAACAACCTCTTCTTCTGAAAGTGAACTGCGAACCCGTGGATCTAATCCATCTAAAAAAGTTAAATTATTGCTTATTCCAACTATACAAATCTGGGTCTGGGAGAGTTCTGAATTAAGCCGAGTCAAATTATATAAAAAATCATTTGAAATTTTTTTAACTGTTTGGTCTATTTCATCAAGAACTAACACAATAAGTTGCTTTTCAGAATCAACAATCTCTATAAACTTGTTGTAAACCGCTTGTGTAGGCAAACCTGTTGCAGGAACTTTCCCCCCAAGTTTATTTATAAGTTCTGCTAAAATCCGGTATTCTGTATCTGAAACTTTTTTTAATTTGCAGTTAAGATATTCTATTCTTAATTTAAAATCTGGATTTTGCTCAGCTCTTTTCAGGAGCTCGTCTCTGACATATTGTATTGAAAGTGTTTTTCCAGTCCCTGTTTTCCCATATAAAAAAAGATTACTGGTTTTCTCCCCCCTTAAAATTGGGGCAAGTATAGACGCTATTTGTTTTACCTGCTCTGACCTGTGCAAAATCTCCCTTGGTTTATGGTTTGATTGAAGAATAGATTTGTTTTTAAAAAGATTGTTCTTTGCAAAAGAATCAAAAATTTTTTCAACTTCTGTTGTCATTTTTTTATTAAGTCCCAGACGATGATTTCCTATGGAAATCTATTTGTCCAAAATGTTAGCAACGGGAAAAAAGATATTGATTATATAAAAACTTATAACTACTAAAAAAGAAAAACACCAATATTTCGCGTGGAAAATTGAATGTTATGCAAATTTCACTAATTTGGATGTATTGGCTATAATATATATTTTGTAATATATAGTTTAGAGTATATATGTTAATAGGGGTTTAGAACATATGTTAATATGGGTTTTGTAATTAAAAACCCATCATTTATTATTTTAAATTATTATCCCTAATTTACTATCTCAAATTATTATTATTATTATTATTTATTATCTGTAAGGATTTTTTATTATTCTTATTATTATTATTATTATTATTAATATATAATATAATATATAGTATAGTATATAGTCTAGTATACAAAAATTTATAAATAAAAAATAAATCCGGAAAAATTTCAAATTTCTTTATAAAATCTTCTATAAGAAACAAAGGGGTAGGAGAATATATATACTGCTAAATCCATTTTCTTTTACAGAAAAATTTATAAAATATTCTAATTTAGATAACACATGGAAATAGAAAAAAATCCTTTCAAAGCTATCCTTGGAAAAATGATTGTGACCAAAGAAGGGAAGAGATTGGGATTTGTTAAGGATCTTACTTTTGAGACAAAATCAGGGGAGATAATAAGTGTTATTGTAAAAGATGTAACACCATATACAAAAAATCTTAATTTAGAGAGAACCTCTTCGAAAGAACTTCTTATTCCATATAGCGCAATTATTGCAATAGGTGATTTTGTCATTGTTTCTGAAGAAGATTTAATTTGATTATGCAAATATTTAAAAAACCAAATGAACTATCATAAAAAATGAAACTCATCGGATTTAATTTCAAAAAAATAAGTATAGAAAAACTTAGTGAAAAACCAAAGGAATTAAAAATTAATACAAACATAGATATTTCTGAAATAAAAAATGTAAAATCAGATATTTTAAAAACCAAAGAAGAGATTTTGGCAGTGGGTTTTTCTTATACAATTGATTATTCCCCCTCTTTTGCAACCCTGAATTTTGAGGGAAACCTGCTTCTTGCCCTTGACCCAAAAATTTCTAAAGATCTTTTAAAACAATGGAAAAAAAAGAAAATACCTGAAGAACTTAGGATACCCATATTTAACATAATTTTAATGAAATCAAATATTAAGGCACTAGAACTTGAAGAAGAAATGAACATCCCCCTTCATATCCCCTTGCCTACTTTGAAGCCTGGCAAAGAAAAATAATAAAAAGATACTTTTATTCTACTTTTTATGAAAATTTCTAATCAAAAAAAGGAAAAGATTTCTGAACAGATTCTCGCACATTTGTACTCTATAAATCCAAAACCAACATTCACAGCACATATTGCCCAAGAAATTGCCAGGGATGAAGAGTTTGTTAAAAAACTTCTATTAAAATTAAAGAGCAAAAAACTTATCGTAGAAATAAAGAAAAATCCAAGGGGGAAGGAATATGCAAGAAGAACCAGGTGGAAGCTCAGCGAAAAAGCTTATAAAATATATAAGAAACATCAATCCTAATTGTTATATTGGATTATCTCAAAGTTTTTATATTCTTTAGTTTTGTTCTTTTAATGGATGATATAAAAAGAGCTTTTCAAAAAGTAAAAGAAGATATAGGTCTTTTAAATTGGGAAATGAAGCAAATAAGACAAAATTTAGATGAAAATAATGAAAAAATTAAAGAAATTGCACAAATTTTAGAAAATTTAATTTCGACAAAAACACCCCAAAATACAACAGATTTCTTCGACACTTCGACACACCCTTACCCATTTAAGCCCTTAAAACACCAAAATATTGGTATTTCCACTGGAAATCAAGGGGCTTCGACAGACAGACAGACAGACAGACAGACAGACAGAAAAATATTTCCAAAGGAAAAAAAGGGGTTGTTTTTGCAAAAAATGCCTAAAAATACAATAGATGAAGCTGCAGAGATACTTGATTCATTAGATAACCTAAAAAAAGAAATAAGGCTTAAATTTAAAGGACTTACAGAACAGGAGATGACAATTTTTTCAACAATATACCAATTAGAAGAAGAGCAAGAATATGTAGATTATAAATCTCTGGCCAACAAACTTAATTTAACAGAAAGTTCTATTAGAGATTACGTCGGGAGATTAATAAAAAAAGAAATTCCCGTCGAGAAAAAAAAGATAAAAAACAAAAATATTCAATTATCTATATCTCTGAATCTTAAAAAAATAGCCCCTCTTTCAACCATTTTACAATTAAGGGATTTATAAAATAAACTATCCTCTTCACCGAATAACTAATTCTCCCTTTATGGTTTCTGGGTTTTTTTGCCTTTTAAACCCTTAAAACTTCTATTTTTTAAGTTTTTCAACCCCCTTCATAGAAGTATTAACTCTCACTTTCTGTTTTTAAGCTGCTTTTTTCACTGCTTTTTTAGCCTTTTTACCTTTGTCAACCCTCACCTTTGATCTTTTCAGCATTTTTTCCTTTATTTCTTCTGGTATAAATACACGCTTTTTTCCTTTCTTTTCAATAACTTCTTCTATCACTCCGCTTTTTTGTCTTATTGCATTTATCTGGCCACGAACAGTAGATCTTTCTTTTCCAAGAATTGAAGCTAGGTCATCATAACTTAATTTCATATCTGTATTTAACAGTATCCAAATAATTGCGCGCTCGGTTAAAGAAAATTGGTCTAAATTTGGTGTTTGAACACCTGTTTGAACAGCAGAAAAAGCTGTTTGAACACCTGTTTGCTGTTTGAACACCTGCCCGGATTTGCCCCGCGGGTGTACTTCATTCATAATTGAGACTACATTTTTCAATCCTTCAAGTTCTTCTTGTACCGACGATAAAACGTCTTTTATTTCCAAAATCTCATTTTTTTGATAATCTTTTTCAGAATCAAGGTGTTTTATCCAACTTCCAACAGAATTTACATCTTTTTTTACATCTTCAAAACTCTTTTTTATCTCTTCTTTTAGTCTTTCAACCTCTTTTTTTC
>SDBV01013487.1_pt1 | contig 10401 bp, 6 predicted proteins | sample 2277081 | NCBI WGS metagenome assembly SDBV01 (sample SAMN10402039, study PRJNA504765) | marine sediment metagenome | isolation source: marine sediment core GS10_PC15, 223 cmbsf | place: Arctic Ocean: Southern Knipovich Ridge | collected 2010
CCCGGCTGAGCAAGTGCCCTGTTTCTCGCACAGTTCTGGCCGGCTTTTCGCTCGAAAAGGTATCTTATCGGCATGGACCGCTTAAACCCTTCAACTACCTGCCTGGTGTGGTCCTTGGAATTATTATCTACAATGATAAATTCAGCGTTAATACCTTCTCGATCCAGATGACTGAAATGCTTTAGAGTCTGGCTAAGTATGCTGTCACGATTGTGCGTAGCGACAATAATCGATATGTCCATATCATTTCTTTTTTTCATGTTGTCACCACCTTTAGCTTATCAATCCACTGTTGATTTTCTTTCCAATACCAGTTCTTACGTCGTGGACGCCCATAACTGAGTAATTCCTCAATAGTAACAAACCTAAACTTACCGCCGAGAATATCCAATATCATATTAACAGCCTTAAGCGATTCTTCTCTGGCTTCAAATCCCTGCTCAGAGACTGTGTATAGGGTGTCATGCAACAAAATTATGCTGCCGGGAACAATTCTTTCGATAATCCCGTCAGCTATTGTCTGCCCGTCACAACCGGTCCAGTCTTGTGATGCGATACTCCAGGTCACTACCTTATAGCCAAGCAAAAATGCATCGAGCCTGGAAGCGAAACTTTGATGTCCATAAGGCGGACGAAATAATTTACTGCCATACGGAGCTATTGCATCCTGGCACGCAAGAAGGTTTCTCCTCCTAAGCTTGCTTGTATTTATTAAAGGAAAAGAATCATGTCCCCATGAATGATTGCCGATCGAATGTCCAGCCCTGGCTATTTTCTCAACCAGAACACGATGCTGCCTAGCTGACTTGCCAACCATAAAAAACGTCGCTTTGGCCTTGTGGGTTTCGAGAATTTCAAGGTACTTGACAGTACTCTCAGGATTCGGACCATCGTCAAATGTCAAAGCAACTACAGGCTCTGATGTAGAGACACTGGTAATAATTCCAGTCGTCTTACTCAACATAGCTGATATTATTCTTCGTAACATTTTTATTTTAATGGACACAATTGTGGTTCATGCCGTAATCTGGAATGATCTCTTGACGCCTGCGATTCGATCATCTCCTGAATACGCTGATAGGCTGCTTGGCATAGAGAGATTTGTCTCTGGGCGGCCTTGAGCAGATTCGCCTTAACATCTTTAGCCGATATCCACATCTGATCGATCGCCTCTTCGATAAGTCTTTGCCAATTACCATCTTCAAAGTAAATTACTTTAATTCCTGTGCCGAACTGATCGGCCAAACCAAAAAACTTGTCCCTGTAATAAGAGCTTCTACACATTGCTACTACCGGCACTCCCTGCGAAAGAGCGAATACCGCCGGGTGGTAGCTGCCCGTTACTACGACGCGGCAACTACCTATCCCGGCGATAAGCTCTTGCGGACTATCAAGGCCCTGCCCCCCAACAGAGCCTTTTTCGTAACCTTTTAAGATCGAATCTATAACCTCAACATCCGAACAGCTCTGCTGAAAACAGATCGGTATCGACATCAACGCTGCATTATATTTACTGGCACAGCGATGCAGAACCGAGCGGACAATTTCAACATCTTCTTTTTTCATCTGAGAATACTCAGTGACGCGAAGATTAACGCCTATACGATGGCCCAACTGGTCTTTTCGCTTTTGATAAGCTAACGCTATCGCATCGTCACCGGTTACTACTATGCGATCGCGATCGACGCCCATAGCTTTAAGAATCCAAGGCGACTGGCGTTGTTCACGAACTGCTATCATATCCACTTCCTTTAGAACACTACTGGCCCGGGTGAATAACTTAGGATCGTTAACGGGCCCGATACCCTGGCTAAACATAACTGTCGGAATTTTCTGCCGAACTGACATTTCCAAAACATCCAAAAGCGTCATTGCAAAGCCGGCAAAGAAATCGTTAATGTCACCGCCGCCACTGACAACTAATAGATCACAAGCACATAGCGATCTGAGAAAAACATCCATCTGGCTAACATCTACCTTTCGACACCTGGCATTAATGCCAATCAAAGCCCTTGCTAATTCAGGTCGCCGACGACGTATATGGTTCCATAATTTGAGAGAAAGTTTATCGATGCCGTCGGCACCTGACAGACCAAAAACTCTGAACAAATTTCGATCCCTGCACCAAAGATAACGCCCGGCAGCCGGTACCGGATGCGATCCCGGACAATAATGCGCTAAAAGAGCAGGCGAGTCGGTAATCACTTCTATTAACGCATCCGGCCACAACTGCCTCAATTTCGATACCGCTACCTGAAGCATCGCAACATCGCCCATGTTGTGCAGATCATAACAGCCGTTCTCTACAAGAATTCTCATACGCCCACTCCAATACCCGCCGCTCTTGCTTTGGTGATGATTTTCGATTTCAACCAAAGCATTTGACTATAGCTTCTGCTCTGATTCAATTTGAGACATTTTTCAAGCGCCCTCACCCATGACTTTTCAATGCCTGCTGCTTTGGTTTCTAACAGTATCTCTTTCAAATAAGCCGCCTGTACCGAATTCAATCCTCTAAGAGCCGCTATCTGTCGATCGCTAACATCGCGAGGGAAACATTCCGGCAGCCCCGCCCCGATACAACGAAAGTTCAATATGGTACGAATACACTTTTCACACTGACAGCAATTGCGATCTCTTTGGCGCCCCTGCCAGCAAACCCGAAGATAACGCATCGCCTCGGGCCAGTTCAGGATCGCACGGATCTTATCGTTACGGTTAAAGGACGCACCGTCATGGATGATTGAAAATGCATTGCTTGAAAGCAGAAAATCGGTCACAGGATTCGAACCCCACGGAAGTACAAGGTTGTTATAAGGCTCGGTACTTGCGATAAGGCCTTTACTGTAACGGCCCGAGAGTAATGTCAAAACCGATGCGATAGCCGCCCCGTGGGCATCCTCCCAGTCATCTCCCAGCTGCCTGAAATTCGTCGCCATTGTGATAAACTTTTTGCCGATACTTTCAACGATTCTTTTGGAATTTACCGCGGTGCGTTCAAACGCGTCTTTTTCTTCTATCGGAATATCAAAACCATGAACCAGCAGTGCAGCCTCGAGGTTTTCTTTCAGCCGTCCACACGTACCACTACTATGACGAAAAATCGTAAAACACGAATCCACACCGCCTGAAAAAGCAGATACCGCTGAATCCGCTTTGCCGTACTGCGTTTGTTTGCGCTCATAGTCAGCTGTTATATCAACGGCTGTATATCTATCGCAGCGCCACGAATTCCATGCCGACTGGAACTCGACAAGGTTTCTCAAAAGAGTTGCGGAAACCTGTCCGTGAATGACCAGGTCAGCAGAATTGCGCATCGCCTTAAATAAAGTCCCTAACAAAAACACGTTACTATCCTTTGCCAGGCAGCTACCAAATTCCACCGGCAAACGATACCAGAGCTGTTCACGCTTACTGTCTGGGCTTTCGATTACAGCACTGGCAGTTATTTTGCCCTCAGTTTCGATCAGCTCTTTGGGCCAGACATGGATTTTTTTTGTCATGCTTTTACTCCAGCAAAAAAAATTTTACAAATGGTCCTTCGTCCACAGCATAAGCCCAAGAAGTGACTTTAGCCCTGAAGCATCTACGATATTGTCTTGAAAGTTCATCCGCTCATCCGGACCAGGCAGTAGATCGTCAAGCACCTCTTTATTAAAAAGATCATACAAACGCTCGCGGTAAGGCTCTGCCTGGCTTCGCACAGCCCGCCAGCCCGGGTTATTGAAATCATAAATTCGATAATAATAACGCCGTTCTGCTGGTCTTGTTTTCGCCCTGCCCAGCGGTTTGAGATGATTATAAATATACCTGCCAAGCTGATACCGAAGTCTAGGCCGAAGAGGTTCGCTGTTGCAGGAGTTGCGATCAAGAGGCAGAGACGCCAACTTGGGAAATCGCCTGCAGATCAATTCTATCTCAGCTCTTCTTTGGGCTATTGTTGCAGCGGGCATAGCAGCGGCTGTTTCCAGCAACCTGCGTTCAAGCGCCGGCAGCACAGGCCATGCGCCGAAAGAATACGCCCAAGCGGCAGAACCCACATGAAAACGCTGACGATGATAAAGATTGAAACACCACGCCCGCTGGGATTCCATATCAGAATAACTTTCATAGACGCTTCTCATTCGCCCGATAGTCTGATCAACAAGATCGCCAAAAACATCACGACGAAGAAGTTTTCTCAAAATACTGCTGCGGATCCCCCAGCCGTTAAGCTTACCAAAGAACGATTCAAAATTCATTTCTCCGGTCCGGTCCTCATAGGGCCAGGTCATATACCGCGAACCAATAACAGCGTCAAAGCAATGTCCTAACAACACATGGCTCCCAAAATTATTCAAATGGCCAGGCAATGCCCAATTCATAATAAAATTAAATCCATTTGAGACGTGTTCTAAATTCGACCCAAGCCCACCGCAGCGGACATAGCTGTCATAGGGAACGTCTATCCGATGATGCGCCAGTCCGAGCGTCCGGGCAACGGGCTTGGCTCGCCTGGCTTCAATGTCACCTGGAACCCCAATTGTCAACGCTGTCGGTTTAACATTTCCTTCTTTGATATAGCCCGCCAATAAACGCGAATCAAGCCCTCCTGAAAGCATCAGACTGTAATCTCCATTAACCGGCACATGCCGGGCAATTGTCTCTTCAACGGCGTGATCGAGAATATCCACATGCTCGGAAAACCCAAGGCTGAAATACTTCATAGAACCCTCGAGTTTATACTGCACAACTTCTCTGGCAGCTTTGCCTGGTCGCCATAAAAGCTGACATCCAGCATCCAATCGCCTGACACCCTTAAGAAGTGTTCGTCCGCCGAACATATGCATTGTAAGAAGTATCCCCACAACCCCGGCTGGCTCTATCTCGACCTCAAAGCCGCGGTGATATCTAAACAATTCCGGGCTCGAACCTACTAACAAAACATCGCAGCAATTCCAGTAGTAAACAGGAAAGATGCCAAGTATATCGGCACCTGCGATCAGCCCGTGATCACGGCTGTAAACAACACCAGCATGAAAGCCGTTTAACACGGTATTTTGCCGATCGGCAGGTTTACTCCACAGAGCCCACAGTTTCTCAGCATCTACTCTATCGGGGAAGTTCTCACTGATCGGCTCACCCCAAAGAACAGCGGCACCTTTCTCGTCTACATCCACACTAACAGGAGAGCATTTATGAGCTGACCAGAGAGCGGTAAAATCCCATGCTGAACATGAATCAGTTATCAATCCATCCACAGGCGAGAGCTTCGGCGTAACCGTATCAACGAACTGGTTGCGACGCTCTATATCAGGGTCAACAATAACAATGAAATTAGCCATGATCCTTTAAAGCAAAACTACGCTTGTCTCCATTCGTTGGCATTAACTTCCAGCAATGTTCGACAAGTGCCGTCGAGTATCGCATCGGCGGTACGAACGACATCTCAAAAAAGTTACTGGCTTCGACATTAAAAATACACGCTGTCGGAATCCAGTCGAGCTTGCCCAGGTCGTCATAGGCGGCAACTGCCACCTTGTACTGGCCCAAAGGCAATGGAAGTTTAGGTATGTGACAAACGATCCTGCCTTTGCCATGGCCCAGACAAAATCGCTGCCCTGATGTTTCAACACTGCAGTGCGTTACCGCAATTCCCATCTGGTTAAAGATCGTCAACTTAAACAGGACACTCGATAAAGGCAGATTACTGACAAAATCGATCACTATATCGATCGCTGAGCCAGAAACCGGCGTACAGGTAGCCTGGCCGCCGTCACTGCACAACTGGGTTGCGACAAACCGAAGACGACCATCACCGTTACGAACAGGCGCATTTATCAGGTCCATATTGTCTATCGGGGTAAATATACCAGAGAGATATTTTTCCACTATCTCTTTCGACGGCCCAGTGGCGGCAACAGTCCCCTTATCCAGCAGAATAGCTCTCGGACACAACTGCATGATAGCTCCCATATTGTGGCTGACAAAAAGCACCGTTCGGCCCTGGCTTACAATATTCTGCATCTTGCCAAGACACTTAGTTTGAAATTCGGCATCGCCCACCGCGAGCACCTCGTCAATGATCAGAATATCCGGCTCCAGATGCGCGGCTACCGAAAACGCCAACCGCACCTTCATACCGCTCGAATATCGTTTCACAGGCGTATCTATAAATTTCTCTACTCCCGAAAATTCCACGATCCTATCGAACTTATCATCCATCTCCTTTTTTTTCATCCCAAGGATTGCTCCGTTTAGATAGACGTTTTCTCTGCCACTGAGTTCAGGATGGAACCCGGTGCCAACTTCCAGAAGGCTGGAAACTTTACCGGCAACTTCGGCGCAGCCTGTCGTCGGTTCCGTGATCCTCGAAAGGATCTTAAGAAGCGTTGATTTACCAGCTCCGTTTCTGCCGATGATACCTAACACTTCGCCTCGCTTTACTGAAAAGTTGATTCCGCTTAAAGCCCAGATAATATCGCTTTGGCAATCCATCGGATTGGCGTTACCTGACAGTTCGTCACTGTTAAATTTGTAAAGTGAGCGATATTTGCGATAATTGCGCAAGGGACTTTTCAGAAAATTCAATATCGCGTCTCCAAAGTTATCGTACATATTCTCTTTGAGACCGATGCGATAACACTTACTTATATTTTCTACTTTGATAACAATATCTGTTGAATCGGTTTTATTATTTTTTTCCATATTAGATCACATCCGCAAATACACGTTCAGTACGTTTGAAATACAATCCACCGCTTAGAAGTAAAATAACAGCTGTAAGTACGCCCGGCCAGATATACGCCCACGGAACCTGAGTACCCAACAAACAACTACGAAACCCCTCAATAACCGCAACGATCGGGTTAAGTGAATAAATAAATCGTAGGCCCGGCCTTATCGACGAAGCTGAATAAACGATCGGCGCCGAATACATCAGCATTCTAACTAAAAACTGCAACGCGAATTTTACATCGCGAAAACGTATCGCCATAGCTGAAAGCCACAGCCCTATACCAGCTGAAACACTTATCATCAGTAAAAGAAAAAACGGTAAAAATAACAGGTTCCAACTCGGCGAGATACGGTAAAACAGGATCAAACAAAGAACTATAATGATCGAAATCCCAAAGTCGATTAATCTGGCCAATACCGGCGTAATCGGAAATATCAGTCTCGGAAAATACACCTTGCCAAGCATCTGCTGACCCAGAACAAGACTTTGACTTGATTGAGTCATCGCCTGGGACATATACGTCCACGGAATGATCGCAACAGCGGAGAACAATACGTAGGCAATTCCGTCTGTATTAACTTTGGCAACCTTACCGAATACAAGCGTGAAGATAATTATTTGCAGCAGAGGATTCAAAATAGCCCATGCAAAACCAAGTATCGTCTGTGCGTACAGTATCTTGATATCGCGCCAGACGAGGAATAGAAACAGATCACGGTACTCTTTGAGTTCGGCAAAATCTATAATATGCCAGCCGGACGTTGGCTTAATAATAGTTAGAGATGGGCTTTTTGATGTTGCACTATTCATAATTGTAAAGTCTTTCGTTTGAAAGAGGTTGATTTAAACTTCTCCGCCTGATCTCGGGTCCCGGCCAAGGCCGGGACCCGAAACCAAAATTCATAGCACCACATAGACAACTATCACTACAGAGAGAGCTGTCCTTTCAGTTGAGCTATATGGTAATCTCTATTTTCAATACTATGGGATGTACCAATCATGCGAAGTACATTTTTGATCTTCAAATTCAGCACAAGTTGATTGTACGCCAGGTCACAGATCCTAAGCGGCTCCCCAGTTGACTCCGGATGATTATCCTCGTAGACACCCCTGTCATCAAGAGCTCCTTTTAATAGGTCGGCGATTGCCGGCTGATCTACCAACTGACCTGCCGCCTTGACCACATTGCCGCGAGCCAGGGTATTACTGCTGTCAAACAGTGTCAACAGCCCATCGATAGACTCTGCTGAAAAGACCCGGAAGACCTTGCCCGCAACATAAAACGCTGAAGCCCTGCTCACGACTCTATCATCGCTCACATCTGTCAAAGGCAGTTTAATAGTATTAAGCGAAACTGCTATGGCCTCAGCCCTTGTCTGGTCAAATGCTCTGGCAATCGCGGTCTTCAAGAAATCTTCGTCAGCCATAAAATCCATTTCCTCAAGCCTGACCAAAGCATCACTTACAGAAAGAGACTTCAACTCTTCTATCTTTTCATCCTGCCATGGCTCTAAAGTGACGTCATCAGCTACAAGGGTAATAGTACTTGTCGATACGGTCGAAAACACTGGTGCACCTAACGATGACCCTGTAACTGTAGGTGGGGCTTCATTGAAGTTGTAGTAATCGTAAGATGGTTCAAAAGCCTGACAGATCTCCCATATCTGCTCATCGGGTACGCCTTGCAGATATGCCTGCAGATATAGAGCAGAACCGCGAGAGCCATTATTTGCTACCGTGTAGAACATAATTCCCCTATGAAAGGTTCCGATGTAATAATTACCACTGTTGCAACTGTCATAAAGCATTCTCGAGTACTTAAATTCCGAGATATCCACTTCTATCTCTTTGCGGAAAAGTAGCGTCTTACTGCCGTAGTGCCTCTTCGGATAATCCACATTATCTATGCTCTTCTCGTATACAATTACTCTGACGAAGTTGTCCTTAGTTTCGGAAGAACTGGCACCATCAACATCGGTTACCGTCAACGTTACAGTGTAATTACCGACCTGGTCATAGGTATGTCTTGGCCTGGATTCATGACTGGTTTGACCGTCCCCAAAAGTCCAGAACCAACAGTCGTGCACCTGGATAGTTCCATTGTCAGGCCCATCCGTAATCACAATAGTTTCAGGACTGACACTTCCGTCGCTGTCTCGGTCATTATCAAGCACATCGATCGTTGTCTCTTCAGACTCACTTGTATAAGCTGAATCGTCAGCAGCTTCAGGTGTCCGGTTCGGCGGATTGATCGTCACAGTTGCCTGGTTCGATACAACTCCTTCGTCATCAGCTACAGTATACGTAAATGTGTCGGTACCGGTAAACCCGGTATCAGGAGTATAGAGGATTGTCCCGTCAACAGCATTGACCTCAGCAGTGCCATCACTTGGCAAAGCGATGATCGTTACTGTATTGACATCAAGGCTGCCGTCATCGTCGTCATCGTTGTTAAGGACCCTAATTATCACAGCTTGATTTGGTTCGGTTTGTGTATCGTCATCTTCTGCCACAGGTGCCGCGTTGCCAACAAAGACACTGACAACCGCTTCATTTGATACGGCACCTTCGTCATCAGCAACCGTATATCTAAACGTATCAGTGCCGCCAAAACCGGTATCAGGAGTGTAGAGGATTGTTCCGTCAACAGCATTGACTTCAGCCGTACCATCGGCTGGGCCGGCGACAATTGTAACGGTACTAACATCGAGACTGCCGTCAACATCTTCATCGTTGTCAAGAACTTCGATCGAAACCGCTGTATCGGGCCTGGTATTGGCCGAATCATCATCGGCTATCGGCGCCAAATTGCCCGTATACACAGTTACAGTAACAGTAGCTTCGTTTGAAACCCCGCCCTGGTCGTCGGCAACCTTATAACTAAAACTGTCGGTGCCGATAAACCCTGGAGCAGGCGTATACGTTATACCTTCACGCAGATCGCCGCTGCTGCTATCCCTGAAAGAAACTCTTCTCGGCGCAGATCCTGTTCTTGAATATGCATAAAACTCTGCCTGCAGAGGCTCATCAGGCTCAGTAGCACCAACTACTATATAACCGACTTTGGTTTTGGAATCGCTGCCCACCGGCCCGGAAACCTCAAGGCTTATTGTATATACACCTGGGTTTATGTACTCATGCTCTATATAGTCTCGCGTATTATTTGTAAAACCATCCCCAAAGTCCCACATCCTGTCTGTAACATCGCCCCTGCTGTTGTCGTCGAAAGTCACATTTAGAGGTGCTGCACCAATTCGAGGCGATGCGGAGAAATCTGATGAGATCACTTCCGGCGGGTTGTCAACGTGAGATATTCTTATTCCATCGGCAATAACATTGCCTGAACCCGCCGCATCGGTCAAGACCACCATATAGTCATTGACGTCAAAATTAAACTGACCTATCGAGTTCCATTGACTGCCGTTAATGGTTTGGTTCATCGGCACAGTCGTATCTCCGGCCGCATGGTATATCGTATAAGGGGCACCAGATGCATTCGACCCCAATGCAGGCCACCAACCGGATATCTGATAGCCACCGGCTTCGGGAATACTGAAATACCACGTTGCGTAATCACTGCCTGTCCCTACGGAACTGGAATTATAATTCTCCTTAAAGTAATCATTCTCAACATCCGGATCAGGGTCGTTTTGATACTGAGACCAACTGCCCTGGAGCTCGCA
>SDBV01013488.1_pt1 | contig 10401 bp, 13 predicted proteins | sample 2277081 | NCBI WGS metagenome assembly SDBV01 (sample SAMN10402039, study PRJNA504765) | marine sediment metagenome | isolation source: marine sediment core GS10_PC15, 223 cmbsf | place: Arctic Ocean: Southern Knipovich Ridge | collected 2010
AATTAGTTAGGAAAGTAAAAAAGTGAGCAAGAAGATTAAAATTTGAGCGGTAGAGCCGTTCTCCTTACCAAATTCGAACTTTCGTTCCGCAAGTTTCTTTTGAGAATTTCTTAAATCTTTAAGTCTTGATTTCTCTTTATTATTTTGCCTATACACCTTCTGTTGTTCTGAAATTTCTTGTTTTCGCTTATTATAATTTTCCTTTCTTTTTTCTAAAAGTCTCTTCCGATGCTTTGCCCAGTATTCTCTTTTGTATTTATTGTATTCTTCACGATTTTTCTCACGCCATATCCTTTGAAGAGCAATTTTTCTTTCATGCATCTCTTCTTTTGTAAGTTTTTTATTTTCTACTTTTATTATTTCTTGAAGTTCCTTCTCAATCTTTTCTTTTTCTTCTTGTCTTCTTTTTTTATTCCATTCTCTAAATTCTGCATCATCAATTTCCCTTTGAGAAAAAAGTTTAGAACATTTTGCACACTTGTATTTCCTTCTATGTTCAAGGAGTACAAGGAGATAATTACAATTTGGACAACGTGGCATATGGGATAAAGTAATTATAAGTTTATATTTTTTACTTGTTTTCCAGACCAACAATACTTTTATATTAGAATAACCTTTTTAATTCCATGAATAACTTCACTCCCTTATCTATATTAAAAGATAGTATAAACTACAAAGATATAGTTCAAGTTTTTCCTCATCAAGAAGAAGTTTTGGATAAGTACTACAATAATTTAAAAGATGAAAAATCTCTTTGTATAGACTTGCCAACAGGAAGCGGAAAAACATTTGTTTTCTTGGCTATTGCGGAGTATTGGAGAAGGAAGGGCAAAAAAGTTTGTGTTTTGGCTCAAACTAAACAATTAACAGAACATTTGAAAAATGAAGCAGATAGAATAAAAGTCAAATCAGTTATAATCAAGAGAAAAAACGACAAAAGTTCTGAAGCGCAAGCAAATCTCAGAGAGTATAATTTTAACTATGCTTTTGGGATTGTAAATTATCAAAGTTTTTTCACGCATGAAATAGATGCAGACATAGTAATAGTTGATGATTGCCATCTTTTGGAGGATTCGTTACAACAAGAATTTACTTTTAGCTTTTATCAAAATAGTCAAGAATATGAAATTATAAAAAAATTTATAGTTAAAAACAATATTTATTCGGAAGAGGAAATTAAAAGTGTAATCAAAGAAGATTCTACTAGACTTATAGATTTTATTGATGAACAAAAAGTTCTGTCATTTATAGAGAAAGAAATATTATCTAAGGCAGAGATCGGGGAATCAGGAGAACTTTATTGGAAATATTATTATAATAAAAAGTATCTAAAAAATTATTTATTTTTCCTAACAAAAGATGGTTTTTTTATAACTCCTTTTGTTTCACCTTTAAATTCTTTAAACCAATTTCAAAAGGTTGAGAAAAAGATATTTTTTAGTGCAACTATTTTGTCAAAAAATCAGTTTATTTTTTCTTTGGGTTTAGAAGAAGATCTTAAAATTTTAAGATACCTTTCTCTTGAAAGTTGTGATTATAATAAATTGACAATTGGTCAGAGAATGATTCTCCCTTTTCCAAGCTTGCGTGATTATACAGGAGAAAATCCTTTAGAAGAATATTATTCAAGATTATTTGCTTACATCTTAACTATATTAGAAAAATTTGGAAAAGCAACAGTTTTATGTCAATCGTTAAAAGAATTAAGATTTTACAAAGAAAGATTTCTTGAGAGAAAAAATTCTTTTAAGATCTTTACGCCAGAAGAGAAGAATTTTTATGAAGAATTTAAAAATGAAGAGAAAGCAGTTTTATTATTAGCAAATAGATATTCTGGGCTGGACTTTCCTGGAGACACTTGTAAAGTTCTTATACTTACAACAATTCCAGGGAAATGTACCCCCGTAGAATCATTTATTGAAGATGAATTAAATGACACTCCTTCAAGTGAAGAAAAGACAGCCATGAGGATTGTCCAGGCTTTTGGGAGATGTAATAGAAATAAATCTGATATAGGTTTATATTTTGTATTTCCTGGAGGATTTTATTTTGATTTTAATAAACAGGCAACTTTTTCAAAGTATTACCCTTCAAATATAACAAACGAAATTTTACAAGGTGTTGAAATTTATGAAAAAGATTCTAAGAAAGATATTGATGTTCTCTCAAATATAGGGGAAACCTTTCTAAAAAATCCCCAGATATTTGAAGTAAGGAAAAGTAAAAAAGAGGATGGTCCCAAAAATGATTCCGAGAATTATAATCTTAAAGTTGTGAAAGCGTGGGGATATATCTTAAATGGAAATTATAGAGATTCTAAAGAAATACTAGAGTATTTAATAATAAACACGAAATTAACTGATAAATACAAATGCTGGTTTAATTATTTAGTTGCTAGGTGTGAATTTTATCTAAGAGATAAAAAACCAAATCAAGATGTAATAAATTTAATGGAAGAAGCAACGAAGAGAAGGGCGTCCCCATTTTTTAACAAACTATACAAAAACTTATTAGATATTAAAAGATCAACTTCAGAAGAATCTCCTGAATACAAATACTTTTCAGATAAAATAAGACCCCAATTAAAAGATATTCCATTAATTATCTCCAATTTAATTCCAATAAAATTAAGTTTAGAATCAGGAGATCATGATAAAATTTGTAAGGGTGTGACAGATCTTCTTAAGATGTTCAACATAAATGCTGAAGATATATCTAAAGATAATAATTCAAGTATGGATTTGCAAATAAAAGACATAATTTTAAATAAAGTATATTTAATAGAAGTCAAATCAAAGCCAGGATCTCAAACTATTTCTTCTGGAGATATTGGGCAAATAAAAAAACATGTTGGAGGTAAAATAGCTAAAAGATTTGGGGAGTCAAGATATATTTTATTAACAAAAAAACTCCCATTAGAAAAAGATACTGAAGATCAATTGGAAGGGATAAGTCTGCAATATATTGAAGATTACATAACTTTTATTGATTCATTAATTTCAAGTTCAACAAATACAGAAAAATTCATTAATAATGTATTAATTTTCTATCAACAAAATTTTTCAAATATTAATTAAATAAATCATTCTACAAAAAATTATTTTTTTGTTTCCCATTTAATCCAAAAAACGCTTTAAAAAATTTATTTTATTCTATAATTCAACTTAATTCCATGACTCCTGCTAATTTCAATAAGACCAAATTCTTTCAGGAAAAATAAGCAGTTCCATCCCTTAGCTTTTGTTATTGAAAACTTACTACATATTCCCCAAAAGACCACAGGAAAAGGAATTATTTCTTTTCTTTTTCTTTTAATTTTATAAAGTGTTTTTAACATCTCAGTCCACAAAAGACCATCCTCTTTAATATCTAAAATAATTCTTGATTGTTTTTTGATTTCAGTTTCAGGAGACTTCTTTTCTTCAACAATTTCAAGAAGTTTATTCATCCAAAGAGGATTTTCCATTTTATTTTAAACTAAACAATCTCTCTTTCTTATAAGTTTCTTTTCCTTCCCTTTCTTTAACTAATTTAAATTCTTTCATGAATTCTAAAGATTTTATCGTCGTGTCCCACTGACTTTTAATTCGATCTGCAATTGCTTTAACAGGCAATTCTTTTTCTTTTTTCAAAACTTTATGTATCTGCCTTACAATATCAAAAAGAGATTTTCTTTTCATATGTGCTCAAAGACAGATATATTTTTATAGGGAATATGTCCTTAAAGACAGATGATAATCATGCCACTTTATTGGGAACTGACGGGCATGTAGGTTTTCATTAGACCTTTTCATTGTCAGTTCCCACTCATTTATATAATGGAAACCGATGAAAATTAAAAAAAAATATAAAAAAATCGGGTTGTATTTCTTATTATTTCTAATCCCATTTTTATTTTTTTCCTTTATATTCCATGTTGTATTTATGTTCAATAGAATGGTGGGAGATTCAATGCTTCCAGAATTAAAACCTTGGGATATGGTCTTTTTTGTTAAAACAAATAATATTCAAATCGGAGATATAATTATATTTGAGAATTCAAAAGATATTGATGTAATCCATAGAGTAATTGAAATAAAAGATGAAAGATATATTACTAAAGGAGACAATAATCAATGGTATGATTGGAACGAAACTGTAACTCAAAATGATATTCGGGGTAAGATGATTTTTAAAATTCCTATTGGAGAATTATTTGCAAAAAGTTAATCAATAGGAATTTTTTCTTAAATTTAATAGAATGCTTGACTCCAAATGAAAAAAGAAATAGGTACTATTGCATTTCTACTAAAGGAAAAAAGATTAAGACTAAGATTGTGAAAGAACTCTAAATCAAAGAATTCCTTCTTTAGACAAAAATTTCTCAAGAATGTAATAAAGAACTTTAGAAGCGCACAGAACTAAGGTCATATCATTAGTTTCTTTCATATCCTTGCCCCCATGCAATAAGTTGTTCCTTACTCTATAAACTGCATTTAAAACTTCATTTAGATCTTTTACATCTGTAATATCTAATGGAAGATCTGAAATGTGTGAGGGACGCATGTCTAATATGGAATAACTTTTTAGTTGGATTAAAGATCTCTTAAATTCATCAGGAAAAGAAGAATAGTCCGTTCTATAGTCTGCTCCAAATTCTTGAACAAAATCGTTAATCCTTTCTCTAACTAAATCCTTTCTATATTTTCCACAAGTAAAAGCTTCAAAAGAAATCCATGTCCAGGCAAGACCTACTGCAGACTTGAAACCTTGATTGAATCCAGAATTAATTCCTGTAACTTCTTTCTCGGCAACATTCATAAAATTCTTGATTATCTCTTCTCTGGATGTTGAAACCATAAAAGAAAGAACAATTCTTTCATTAAAAATTTATCTATTTTCCTTAAAAAAATTAGTCTTCTTCATATTTCATGTCCACCTTAATACCTAATAGTTTATGGGAATCTGATTCATCAGTTAATTCTAAAATAATATTTTTAGTAAAAATGTTTTCGTATTCTCCTTCTTCATAATATTGTTTAGTTGGTTCTATCTGATCCGAGTTTACTGTTGCAATATACTGAAGGGAATTATTTAGACTTTCATTGTATGCTATTTTAAAAAGAGTAGATTTTTGTCTTGGCTCAATATCACTAAATAATCTACTATCATGAAATAAAAAATTAACCTTATGATTGTGATGCGCTTTTAATAAAGTTAAATCAAAACAGAAGATCTTTACCTCATTTATACCATCAGAAGCGTCTGCCTCTATTCTTGCGTTAATATTGAATCTGCTTTGATTTTCTCCAGTATTATTAAGAATTTCAATACCTGCAGGTTTATCATGATAAAATTCATTAGAAAAAGAACGAAACATTAAAATGTCTTTTTCCATAATTTTTTTAAATTCTTTTAAATAATCTCCTGCAGTTATATTTTGTTGTTTCATCTTAATAGACCACTCTTCTGCTTTTTTCTTATATTCTTCCAAAATAGAATTATAGGTCATAAGTTTTTCTAATGAATTTTTCAAATCTGCTAATCTAAGGTTCATTTTGTTATAATCTTCTAATGCTCCGTGAGAATCAAGATATTTCATAACCTCGCTAATTTTTATTGAAAGACCTTTTCTATGAGTTTCTTTTTTTCCAATTTCTTTTAAAAATTCTGTTTTTTCTTTTAAAAGTCTAATTTCTCTATTTTTAAGAATAGAAGAATGAAATCTTTCTACATCTTCCAGCCTTTTAACAATTTTTTCAGAAAGATCAGCACGAGATTTATTATAAAATTCTATTATCTTTTCTTTTGAAATATCTGGATTACGTTTTAAGCTTTTATTTATATTTTCTATAGAATTATTCAATATTACCATCTGGCTTTCTATTAATTTTATCTGGGAGGAAATTTCATCAGCTTCTTTTTTTATTTCATGATAATTTTCCGCAATATCAAATTTTTTTAATTCCCCATCTAAATGTTTTATTTTTTCTCTTAAATCAACTATATTAATTTCTAAGTCTTTACTTTCAGAGAAGTAACTCTTAAAAATCTCATCCTTCTCGATATTCCTTTTCAAGTCTACAACTTTATCTAATGCTTTTTTGCTATCATATTTTTCAAGAACATAATCTACATCTAAACCTAAAAGATAGGAATTTGCTACTAACTGTCCAATCACAGATTCTTTATATTCATAATTATCAAAAGAATAATAACTTTTTTTCCTTGGTCTTATAAATCGAGAAATTAATGGTCTAAACTTTAGATATTTAATATTTGAATCAATATTAAATAATTTTTCTCCTAAGATATCTCTAAATTTCTCAAGAGACATGAGGTTATCATTTAAAGAAATTTCATTTTTTTTAGAAGTATTTCTTTTAGAAATAAAATTTTCTTCATCAATAGAAAATTCTAATGAAAATTCCCATTCAGGTAATTTTTCTTCAAATTCCTTATTTGGATTACTTGCCAAACAAAAATGAATCAGAGAGATTAAAAGAGATTTGCCTACTCCATTATAGGTATTCTTTTTATCCTTATCTTGAGGGTTGCTTTTTCTTGCTAAAATAAAATTTAATCCTGGTTTAAAATTAACCTCTCTAAAAGTTTTTTTATTACAAGATAATCTTTTTAGTTGCATTTTACTATTTCTCCAGGTTCATTTAATTTTATTAAATCCATTAAAAATAATAAATCTATAGCAAGAATAAAATTGTCATAGTTATGATATGCAGGAAAATAATCTGTATTATTTAATTTTTCAAATTCTTCCCATAATTCATCTAAGTCCTTCCCTCTATCTAATAATTCAAGAATAATTCCTCCTAATCCAAAAAGTGATTCTGCTATCTTTACGTGTTTAGAAGGCAAAATCATTTTATCTCCTCAAAGATATCACATGCCTCAAAATAATAAGCCATTAAAACCAGGACAGCATCTTGAATAAATTTATCTTTTTTAGGTGTGGCTTTTTTAAGAATATCAAAAAATATTAAATCAGCCTGTGTGTTTAAATCGAATCTTCTTTTAGCATTTTCATAAAAAGCTTTAAATTTTTTTTGTAATTTATGCTTAGCAAAATTACTATTAAGACTAAAGAAATCATCTACTACATGCGCTTGATAATTTCCTTTTATTAACAATGTTGCCACTGTTTGACTCAAATTATTAAATCTTATTTTCTTATCAAAGTCAACATCAGGGTAAGATTCTTGAAAATCTGATGGTTCTGATTGCTGTAAAATAAATTTAATAACATCATTTAATATAGAATAGTTATCTCCCATGTTTTCAATATTTTCTGGCAAAGGGATAATGCCTATCACATCAATAATATCCTGATCTGATAATTTAATAAACACATCCTCAAAATGTTTAGATAAAAATAAATCAAATTTTTTATCCTGATATTTCTTCTTTAATTCGCTAAGAGCTTCTTCAGTGGTAGGATATGCTCCCAAATATTTATCGTTGATAACATAATAAAAATATTGAATTTTACATTTATCTTCCCAAAAAGAATATAATCCTGAAAAATCTTTTTTTAGTTTTTTTAATGACTCCCATTGTTTGATCTTAATATTCTCAGGAGCATAAATTTGATAATAAATTCCTTTAAAAGAATCAAACCCATCGTTTTTTCTATCTCCGATGTTCCCTTGGGGTTTTACTGGACGGAAATTCGAATTAAATAATCCCAACACCTTAATAAAAAAATTCTCAAAGGCTTGACCATTCAATTCATGAATCTTTAATTGGAATAACTTTCTTGCAATGAATAAAGAATTTTGTTCCATCTTATAAATTATTTTTAAATGTATTTAAGCTTATCTTAATTTTAATTTTTTCAAAATAGGATTTATTTTTTAATCCTTAAATTTTTATAGAGTTTACAATAAGTCCTATTTCCTCTTTTCACACACTTTGTTATACGGCAGTCGTCTAATTTTACTAATCTTCTTTGAACTGTTGAAGGATGGACAGTGATTGTTTTTGCTATTTTTGCTGGAGTAACTCCTAATTTCAAACCTTGCAATGTTCGTATGATGTCTCTATCTATTGGATCCAATTTATTACATTTATTTACCATTTTTCTTTTTTGATTTTTTAATTGGTTTTTCTTTTAACCTGAAAGAATATTTTTTAGGAAATTTTAAAGGAACTTCAAAAACAAATTTGTCGCCTTTCTTTATATTCAATATCTCAATAATCTGTATTGGAATTTGAACAATGAATTGCCTCCCCGTATGTTGTATATTCACCTCTTTCCTTAGCGGGTCAGGTTCTTCTATCTTGGGATTCAAATCACTCTCTTTTACCATGATTTTACTATGTATTACTCTCTTATAAATATATCTATCTATAATATTACTCATTTTCAATGATAGATATATTTAAATAGGTATAAAATAGTAATATTACTACATTCTAATATTGGATTGGAGTGCTTGTTAGTCTATAAGGAGGGTATTATGGGTTCTGCTCTTCAGGGGGCGGTATGGGACGTCCCCTCACAAAACTAAACAGGAGAAAAAATAAAATGACAAAAAATCAAAAACTGATTAGAGATTTAATTCAGCAAAAGAAAATAAATTTTTGGGAGGTGAGATTTTCACAACTTATGATGTAGAAAAAATATTTGAAAACACCGATTCAGAATATCTAAAGATTGCTTTTTTAATTTCTAAATTAGATATGCCTTACGATGCCGATGGAGACTTAAAATTTCCTTTGGCATCTATTCTTAGGCTTTATATTTTTAAATTGATTAAAGGGTTTAGAACTTATGAACTCCTTACAGATTATTTAAGAAAATATGAAGACGAAGCATTTCAATTAGGTGTTTTCAAGAATAGGAATAATATCTTAGAAATTCCTCCGAAGAGAACTTTCAATCATTATCTACAAACAAAGATATCTGGAGATCAGAAAAAGGATTTAGAAAAAGTTGCAGGAGAAATAATTTTAATTGCTAATAAGAAAAAAATCCTTTTGGATATTAATGTCGTTAAGAAAACAATCAAGAAAAAGAAAAAATCTTACGACCGAGAGATAAAAGAAACAATAAAATTAGTAAAGAGATTAGTTTATCCCAACGTGGCTATAAAGATGCACCATAATGCAAGATTTACTACCAAGGATTTGTTAGATGTTTTGGTTCATGTAGGATTAACCCATGATTTTACAAATAATGGTTCTTATACATTCAAACAATCTAATACAGATATTGATTCTCCATCAGGAGATTTAATGATGCATCACTTTTCTAAATTTAAGTCAATTGATCAGCTTCAAAATCTTTTTGATGGCGTTCTGGATGTAATCTTTAGATTTGCTAAAAGAGAATATAATCTTTTGAATAAAAGAAAATTAGACATTGCATACGACGTCCACAAAGTTTGCTATTATGGAAAACAAATGCCTTATGTTTGTGGTGGAGAGCAGAAAAATGGGACTAATCAATTTTTTGATTTTTTAACCTGTTCAATTGTCGTTGCTGGAAAAAGATTTATTCTTGATGTGATTCCAATTCATCCTTTTGATAGGTTAGAAAATTTAATTGATAAGAGTTTAATTAAAGTAAAGAAAAAGGTTAAGATAAATTTTGTTTATTTAGATAGGGGTTTTGACAATATAAAAATAATTAATGTTCTAAAAGATAATAATGTAAAATTTCTCATGCCTAAAGTAAGAACTCCCACAGTAAAATCTTGGTTTGACAAATCAGAATCTTGCAAGTCAAGAGTTATCAAAGATTTTCAAATTGGTAGAGGAAAAGAAAAAGCATTCGCAAATTTAGTTTTGGTTGATGATGAACTTGGAATTAAAAGAGCTTTTATTTCTAATTTTGATATTGCTCCATGCATCGCTTATAGATTTTATGGGATGTATAGCAAAAGATGGGGGATTGAAATTAGTTATAGAAACATTGAGCATGATTTCAAACCAAGAACAACTACAAGAAATCATTACATTAGAATATTTTATTTTTTATTCTCTGCATGTTTATTTAATCTATGGGTCCTTACCAATATCTGCATAGGGCTGTTAATCTATGGGAGAGTCCCCAAGAAGCCAATAATTACCGCTAAAATGTTCTCTACAATCCTTTATAGGATTAAAGAAGAGTATTGTGATCCTGGGGGTTAAAGAAATGAAGTTATAATTGCAAGAGCTATTGTTGCTCCTGCTAATATCCATGTCGCGATAACAAGTTTTCTTGTTTCTGAGAATGTTTTATATTGGGCATAGTAAGAAAGAAGGTAGTTCTTATGGGAATTATCTCTAAAGAGCAATCCATGTTGTAATTTAGCCTCTAAAATTTTATTCAAATCTTTATCTGCATTTTTAATCCATCTTTTGAAAGACATAATCAATTAAATTTAACCAACTTTAAATTACTTTCCTAACTAATTT
>SDBV01013489.1_pt1 | contig 10400 bp, 6 predicted proteins | sample 2277081 | NCBI WGS metagenome assembly SDBV01 (sample SAMN10402039, study PRJNA504765) | marine sediment metagenome | isolation source: marine sediment core GS10_PC15, 223 cmbsf | place: Arctic Ocean: Southern Knipovich Ridge | collected 2010
GTGTTAATTGTATATGTTTTTCCAATTTTTGTTTCTAAAACTTCCGAATCTTGGGAAAAAAAATCGTTTTTTTCTAGTTGTATATCGAACATAATGAATTATACCTCAAAAAACATACAATCAAAGTATGTTTTTTCCTTCACTATGCTGTATTTTGTCAAGAAACAAATTTTGGTTACACTCGAATTGAAACAATAATCACGCATATTTTAATTCCTTTAAGAGCTTTTTCATTAATTTTTCAATTAAATCTTGTTCTTCTATGCTAAAATTTTTTTTCCATTCTCCAGGAGAGGCCTTCCTTGCAAATTTTCCTTTACCTTTTTTTTCTTTAGCTATGTTTTCAAAACTATGTTTTTCTACAATTTCAGCAATTTGAGAATCACTCATCTTAATTCCAACAAATTTGAAGATTTCCGTCAATTCCTGTTTGGTATTATTTCTTAAATCTTCGTATTTTACCATATATCGAAGTTCATTTGGTTTTGAATTAAACGCCTCAATCATAATTTCCGTGGTTTTTTTCCAATTTCCACCTTGATTCCTAATGAATCTAAGCCGTTGGGATGTTGAAAGAGGAGGGGCGTCGTCAAGCTTGGTAACCCAACCATTTTCTGATCTTGCATCCACAAGAGAATCTAAAACATCCCTGCCATCACGAATCAGAATTAGAATTTTTGAGTTAGGCAAACATTCTGATAAGACAGAAGCTCCAAAACTGGCGTTGGGATCTTTAATAATTATTTTGTTAGAAATATCATGAAACTGAGAATAAATTCTATTTAAAATTAATTTTCTTAAAAAATAACTCCATGTCTTTTTATATTCATTACAGAAAAAGTAATCTTTTCTATCGTCTTTAAGTTCTAGTGCAGTTGGGAAAATAAAACGTCCAATTCGTGGTTCATCCATTGTTAAAACTTTTCCTGATTTAAGTTGGTTTGCCAACCAGGTAGTTCCGCTTCTTGGAGAACCAAACAACCATACAATGTTTTCTTCAAGTTTGGATTCTCGTTCTTTTGTTAGTTCTTTTTCTCTTTTCCTATGATAATCCAAAATATTGTCATAACTTTCTTTAAATATTTTTTTTACACCACGTAATTTTGAGTGTATCTGACTAATGTTTTCTACAGCTGAATTACACTTAGTCAAAATAATTTTTTCTATAGGAAGTAATGAATATTCACACTCAGATGTAAGTGGAGTTTCTTTATTAATTCTATAAATGAGAATAACTTGATCAGTAATTGCTTTAAAGACTATGCCTATTTCTTTTTTCTCGTTAGAAAAATCATTTAACCATCTAATTTTTCTGTCTATTTCCTTTCCATTTTTTCCAGTAAATATAATTCCAAAATAAGCACAAAAAGGTTTTCCGTTTTTCCCAATATATTCAGTATTAATTGAATATAATTTACTTGGGCAGACAGCTATTACTTTTGAATTAATAGAAGCATATTTATCAGATCCGAGATTTATTTGCTGAAATCTAGTCAATTATAATTCTAAATTATATAATTGCTATAAATTTAGCTTGGAAGTTTTTATAATTATAAGACTGGATATGATCTAGGTTTTTAATCTTTATCATATCCTAATTTGTTTAACATTTCTCCCATTGTTTCATTCATTATCTTTTTTTCTTTTTCAGTAAAATTTTCTCTCCATTCTCCAGGAGTTGCACTTCTTGCAAATTTACCGTCTCCCTTTTTATCTTCTGGAATTTTTTCAAAACTATATTTAGAAATTAAATCATTTAATTTTTCATCTGTAATATCAATTTGTAAAAAATTGTATAATTTTTTCAATTCATCATATGTATTTTTTAACAAATCTTCGTATTTTACCTTATAATGCAATTTTGCAGAATGATTATTGTATGCTTTTAAAAAATTCTCATATCTTATTACCCAAGATTTAGAATGATTTTTTATGAAAACATTTCTAGGTGGAGGCGGTTGAAAACCTTCATAATTTTGTTTTACTCCAGTACTTGTAATTGGTTGTAACCCTTTCTTTGTCATCCACCCCTTTTTTGATCTTGCATTAAGGAGAGAATCGATCTGGTCTCTTCCATCACGTAAAAGTATAATCATTTTTGAATTAGGTAAACATTCTGTAATAATATCAGCACTTCCAAATTGACACACTTCTTTTACAATTGTTTGACGGGAAAGATCATGTGATTGCACATAAAATCTGTTAAGAAGTAATTTCCTTAAATAAAAATTCCAAATGCCTTTATATTTATCAGAGAAAAAATATTCTGAACTTTTTTGGGGATTATCTATTCTCCTAACAAAACGTTCATGGATTTCTGGTGCCCGTATTGCCAAATGCTCATCTATATGTGGTTCATTAATAGAATTAGTATTATAGGATAATAGTTGTAAAGCTACCCAAGAAGTTCCACCCCTTGGTGAACCGAATAACCACACAATATTTTTTTCTAAAATTGATTCTTGTTCATCAGTTAATCCTGTTATAGTTTTGTCTAACATCTTGGATTACAAATAAAAGAAACCTTGGCATCTATATATTCTGTAAATTTATCTATTATTTTCTAAACGTCTTCACAAATTGAGCCTCTGGAATCAGCATTAAAAATAAATTTAAGGAAATAATCAGTATTAGATTACCAAACATTGAATGGAATAGAACTTGGGAAAAAAACCAGACAAGAATTTTTAGATACGTTTTTTATATTTTTCAAGACCATCATTAAGGGAATGTTTTGGATCAAAAGAGAAAGCTGATTTTGCTTTGTTACAATCTCCAATAAAATTTTGGACATCAAAATTCCTTTCTTTACTAAAAGAAAGCACTGAATTAGAATTGAAAATTTTTTTTATTTTTTTTGCTAAATCATTAATCGAAATTCCAACACCAGAAGAGAAATTATATTCTTCTCCAATCAAACTTGAACCATCCGAAGATATCATTTTTACTACTTTCTGTATTCCATTTACTACATCTTCAATAAATGTAAAATCTACTACTTGATTTCCTCCATTAATTGTAAGAGGTAATCCTTTTTTTGCAAGCTCAATAAATCTGGGAATAACACGTTGAGGAATGTCTCTGGGAGAACCATAAACATTTGCAAATCTTAAAACGACATAATTCAAGCCATATAATCTGCCATAAGTTTTCAAAAGTTGTTCTGCGGCAAGCTTACTTGAACCATAAACCGTTAAAGGATTCTTTTTGTGGGTTTCTTTTACGGGAATAGATTCTGGCTCACCATAGACTTCTCTACTGGAACCAAAGATCAATTTTGAATTTGAATTTTTCATGGCTTGAATAATTTTTAAAACTGCCAAAATGTTTACTTGATAACATTTCACCGGATCTTCCTGACACGGTTCAACTCTAGAAATTGCAGCTAAATGAATTATAATTTCGTAATTTTTAATTTTTTCAACAAGAGAACCAAAATCTGTAATATCGGCAACAATTTTTTCAAAACTGAGGTTTTCCGTATTGGAATCAAACTTTTCGTCCAAAGCTGTAACGTCATAACCCATTGTAGAAAGTAATTCACACAAATGGCTTCCAATAAAACCATTGCCACCTGTAACTAGAATCTTCATAAATCTCGCCTAATTTGATGAATATTACATTTGTTTCTTTTTAACAATATCTTAACCAATTATCATCTTTTTTTTCATTTTACTCAGGATAAAACTATCAGATAAGCTAAATTTATTGAATAATGAAGATAATTAAATAAAAGATAGAAAAGAAAATAATAAAGCACAAAAATGGATACTAACTCTGAACCACTTGTTTCTATAATAATTGTTAATTATAATGGAAAATCATATCTTGAAAAATGTCTACAATCAATAATGGATAATCATTATAAAAAATTTGAAGTCATTGTAGTTGATAACCATTCTACAGATGGTAGTACTGAGCTTGTAAGAAAAAAATACCCAAAAGTCCAGATAATATCTCTTGATAAAAACTATGGATTTGCTGAACCAAATAACATAGGTGCAAAAAATTCGAAAGGAGAGATGTTGTTTTTTTTGAATAATGATACGAAACTTTGTACAGATTCTATAGTTGAACTCGTTAAAACATTAGAAAAACCAGAAATTGATATTGCTCAAAGCCTTTTGCTGAAGCCAGATGGAAAGGTTGATTCAAGTGGTGATTTTTTAACATCATTTGGAATTGCCTATAGTTCTAAGAGTATGGATTCCAAAATAAAGGAAATTTTGAGTGCTAGGGGAGCATCATTTATGGTAAAAAAAGATGTTTTCTGGGGGTTGCGGGGTTTTGATAAAAATTTTTTTGTATCATTTGAAGACGTCGATCTTGGTTTGAGAGCCTGGATTCGAGGATACACAGTTGTTTTAGTTCCAAGCTCAATTGTATATCATGTTGGAGGAAAAACTGTCGCAACATTAGATTCTATAAGATTTCATGGAGCTAAAAACACTTTAGTCTTATGCCTTGCAAACTTTGAATTATTTTATACAGCAAAAATTTTGGCGTCATTAGTTGGAAAAATTTTTGAAAAAAAAATAATGGGTTCTAATTTTGATAAAAATTCTGAAGAATTATTTACCATCCCATCAATTAGGATAATTTTACAAGCCGTAAATTGGGTTCTAAGAAATTTTAATTATGTAATCAACAAACGAAAGCTTGTTAATTCAAAAAGAATCCGGTCTACTAACGATTTAGTAAAGCTGGGCCTTATTACTAATGGGAGAAACTGAAAGCATTGGTAAAAAATCATGTTATTATCACAGGAATGCATAGAAGCGGAACCTCATATCTTTCAAGAGCACTTAACATGTGTGGTCTTGAACTGGGACCTGTTTCAGATTTTTACGATACTGAATTACAACCAAAATTTGGTAATCCAAAAGGTCATTGGGAAAATCTTAATGTTATTAGATTGAATGACCAAATTCTAAAATTGAATGGAGGGTCTATGTACGATGTTCCATCTACTCTTAAAAAAACTCCAAAAAACCTTAACCAAAAAATTTCCAAAATCTTAAAACCATTTTATTCTAAAAACTCGTTGGCTTATGGATTTAAGGATCCGCGATTTTGCCTAACTCTAGAAAAATGGAAAAAATATTTACCGAAATTTGTTTTAGTTGGAATATTTCGTCATCCCTTAAAGATTGCTGAATCACTCAAGAAACGAGATGGGTTTGATTATGAAGAATCAATTTTACTTTGGAAGCTCTACAACGAAGCTTTGTTAACTCATCTGAAAAAAAACAAAGGTTTTCTAATTAATTTTGATTGGTCAAGAAAAAAACTTCTAGAACAAACCAAACTCATTTCTTCAAAACTTGGTCTAGCTGAAATTGATATTTCTGATTGGTATTCTAATTCATTCAAATTCAGTGACAAGTCTTTCAACAAAGAATATAATCTTCCAAAAGACGTCAAGGAAATTTATGATAAACTAAAAGCTCTTTCTGAAAAAAACAAATCTGTCAAGTATACTCCTCCAAAAATCAAAAAGAAAATGAAGGAAAAGGTTTTGACAGATCTGATTAACCAGTCGAATAGTGTCTACACTCAAACAATAGAAATTGCAAAAAAAAATTATGAACTTCAAACTAAAATTAATTACAAGTTTCTTGAAAAATCCCCCTTAGCTACTCTCCTATCAGTTTATTCTGAAAGAAAAGATTTGAAACAAAAATATCCAGAAGTCAGAAAAGGAGATTTGTTAGGTCTGGTAAAATGGGCAAACATGATTTCATCAAAAAAAGTGAAAATGGAATTATCTACAAAAAAACTACTCTCTAGACATTCTTATTGGTATTCACAATATGTTACCAAAGAGTCCAATAGGCGAGCAAGTATTCAGAAGGTATCTAATTACAAGAAAAGAGTCGATGATCTAAAACAAGAAAATGCCAATTACAAGAAAAGTGTAGACGCTCTACAACTAGAAAATGCCAATTACAAGAAAAGCATAGACACTCTACAACTAGAAAATGCCAATTACAAGAAAAGTGTAGAGGCTCTACAACTAGAAAATGCCAATTACAAGAAAAGTGTAGAGGCTCTACAACTAGAAAACGCAAATTACAAGAAAACCGTAGACACTCTACAACTAGAAAACGCAAATTACAAGAAAACCGTAGACACTCTACAACTAGAAAACGCAAATTACAAGAAAAGCGTAGATGCTCTTCAACAAGAAAAAATTCGCATTGCTGGAGAACTTGAACAATACAAGAAAACCGTAGATGCTCTACAACAAGAAAACGCCAATTACAAGAAAAGCATAGATGCTCTACAACTAGAAAATGCCAATTACAAGAAAAGCGTAGATGGTCTTCAGTTTGAACTTTCAGAGATGAAAAAGGAGTTAGATGTTATAAAATCAAGTAAAGGTTTCAAGGTAACGAGATTTTTGGGTTCAAAAATTGATAAAATCAAACAAACAAAAAATCTACCAAAAGACATTGAAGCTACTTTTTTAGCAAGCAAAAAAACGATTGAAATTGAGGGAATGAGTTCTTTTGCTGCTCATGCAAAACAAAAAATCAAGCAAGGGGAATTTTTATTAAATTCAAACAAATTTGAGAATATTCCAACCCAACTTTCTACAGTTAATGAATTTAGCAAAGTATCAACAGTTGAAGTTTTACCTGAAGAACAGACATATGAACAAAAATTTAATGCATCAGTTGTTATCCCAACTAATTCCAATGAAACATCTCTAAGAAAACTAATTGAAAATATCAACTCCCAAAAGGGTTTTAAAAATCTGCAAATACTCTTGATAAATTCTGGCAAAGCAGAACTAAGCTCATTAGAAAAGTTCTCCAATGTAAGATGCATAACTATTAATCCTGAAGACTTTGGTCATGGAAAAACTAGAAAGATAGGATTCAATGAATCAAAAGGAGATTTTGTGATTTATTTAACTGATGATGCCATACCTGCATCTAAACATCTCTTTTATGATTTGTGTAATGTTTTTTCTAAAGATAAAAAAATAGCAGCAGCAACTGCACGACAAATTCCTAGAAGCGATTCAGATTTAATGTCTTTATTTTCTATAAACGAATATTATGAACATCTAAAATTAGATCATGACAGAATTACATTCACAACAAATTTCAATAAACTTGATTCAGCAGAAAAAAGACGTACATCTCAGATTGACGATGTTTGTGCTTGTTATAAGCGTGAAATTATTTCGAAATACCAGTTTGGTGAGGTGCAATATGCTGAAGATTTGGATATGGGAATAAGATTGGTAAGAGATGGTTATAAAATAGCACAATTATTTTCAACAGGAGTCATTCACTCCCACATTAGACCAGCTTCCTATTACGTTAGAAGACAGTATGTTGATACAAAGATACTTTCATCCCTATTGGATTATCACATCTTTGATTTTAAAAAATATGGAATAATGGATATCAAAACAGTTTTCGATCAAATTCTATCACTTTACAAATCTCTTAATCAAACTATTGATCTTTTAAAACAAAATAATACCATTAAGACCGATGAAACCTTTCAAATATTGAAAAACGAATTACCAAAGATGAATTCTACTAGTTCTCATCCTAAATCTTTTGATAGTTCGTTAAATTCAATATTTGAAGATTTTTCTCATGATCATAAGACTGTAAAAAACAGTTATCTTTTACAAGATTTATTAGCTTCATTACAAATTTTCCAGAATTTTTTAAATAAATCATATCCAAATTTATCCGGTCTTCAAAATGATTTCTATGCAACCATTTACAAGCTATTTGGAGTAATAATTGGAAACAGGTTAGGGGGGTTTGTTCTATTTGCAAAGAACAATAGTTTAAAAGATAATAATTTAGAAAAATTAGAAATGGCTTTGGAACGTGATGTTTGATGAAAATCCTTTATGTGGTACATCAATTTTTTCCTCTTCATCACACTGGAACTGAAAGACTAACCCTTGATATTGCCAAACAAATTCAAAGAATGGGAAATTCCGTTTCCGTACTTACCTATGAATCCAATCCTCCTTTAGAAACCAACTCGCCTTTGAAAGAAAAAATGAAATCTAATTCTAGTGACAGTTTCATACAATTAGATAAACACGTAAAGAAAAAGGAATACCAGTTTGAAACTATTCCGGTTATTGCTTTCAAACATGTGAAATATACTTTGGGATTTCAAATTTTTGATGAACGTATTGAAAAGTACATGCCTGAAATAGTAAAAAAATTCGATATAGTTCATTTTACTCACCCTATGTTTTTTTCAAGTGCCCTGAAAGCTTGTAAAAAATCTGGAATTCCTACTGTTCTTACTTTGACAGACCCGTGGTTACTCTCGCCTATGAGTCTAGTTACAACTGATCTTCAATTGTGTGATGGCCCAGAGGAAGGGAAAAAATGTATGAAATTTTGTCATTATGGAGAAGAAGTTCTTACAAGATACAAGGAGGCAAAATATTTCTTTGAAAACATTGATCGAGTTTTTGCAGTAACTAACTTTATGCGCAGAACATTCAGGGAAAACAACTGGAACAGAAGTATAGGGTTGATTCCTCATACAATCGACTATTCTAATGTAAAGCCCATAGAAGATCCTGCAGAAACAGTTTTTGGTTTTATGGGTTCTTTTATCTGGCACAAGGGTTTGGATGTTCTAATTAAGGCCTTTACCAAAGTCAAAAATAATAAAATAAAATTGAAAATTTACGGTCGAGGTGATGAACGAGACCAGTATACAAAATATCTTTCGGATTTGGCAAAAAATGATGAAAGAATTGAATTTTTGGGAATTTTTGATTATGAAGAAGTAGACAAAATAATGAAAGGAATTTCTGTCTTGGTGGTTCCTTCTTCGTATAAGGACAACTCTCCTCTAGTAATGCAACTTGGCTTTGCTTTTGGAAAACCAATAATTGGCTCAAACACTGGGGGAATTCCTGAAGTGGTAAAGGATGGTGTTAATGGCCATTTGTTTGAACCAGGAAATGCAGAGCAGTTAGCAAAAATAATTCAAACTTTATCAGAAAATCCCTCAAGTATTTTACGCCTAAAAAATGGAATAAAATCTCCCCCAGGCATTGAGGCCGAAGCATTAGAATATGAAAACACCTATCGGGAACTTTATAGAAGATCTAGCTCTGAAAAATCCAATTCTAAATTTACTTTAGAAGAAGAAAATTTCAAAGAAAAAAAATTTGAAAAAAATAATTACAAATTATTAATTCTTAGTCATAATTTAAACTTGGAAGGGGCTCCTCGCTTGTTGTTCATTTTAGTAAAGGAGCTAAAAAAGTTAGGATATGAAATTACTGTAGTTTCGCCAACTGACGGCTCAGTAAAGGCTGATTATCTTAAGGAAGGAATCAAGGTTTTGATAGACCCCGCATTTAGTGGAAATGGCAATATTGACACTTCAATCTTTGAAAAATATGACTTGGTCATTTTGAATACTATTGTAAACTCTGTTTTTGTTGATGCAATAAAAAAGGTTGGAAAACCTGTAATGATGTTAATTCACGAAAGTGAAAGAGATCTTTACATGTCCGAAATCAACAGGGCGCCTCACATACAAAATGCAGATAAGGTCATTTTTGCATCTGAAGCAACAAGAAAAATTTATTCTAATTTGGACAAGGATCATAATTTTAGAACCATACATACCACTATTGATACTGCTGAGATAGAATCCTTCAAGCAGAGCAACGATCGGCAAACTTTGAGGAAAAAATATGGACTCTCCTCATCTGACAAAGTTGTAACAATTATAGGAACTGTAATCCCACGAAAGGGCCAAAAGATATTTGCCGAAGCTGCAATAAAACTACTAGAATCCAAAAATCAAAATTTGCACTTTTTTATGATTGGTGCCATAGAAACGGCCTATCTAGAAGAGATAAAAAATAAAATCGGTAAATATTCAGATAAAATTCACATTATTCCAATTACGCAACCACTTGACTATTTTTTAATTTCGGATATCTTTGTTTGTTGTTCATTTGTTGAATCTTTTCCTGTAGTAACCCTGGAGGCCATGGCTTTTGAAATACCAATCATAGCTACCAATGTTTATGGGATTCCAGAACAAATCGAAAACAACAAAGATGGACTTTTGATACCTCCTGGCGACTCTGATCTATTGGCACAAAAAATTGAATTTCTCTTGGATAATCCAGAGTTGGCAAAAAGTTATGCAAAAAATGCTTACCATAGACTAAACACAAGTTTTGCCTTAAAAAATGAAGTCGATTCCTATGATAATTTGATTAGGGAAACGCTTGAAGCTTCAAAATGAAATAATTTTTTATCTGAAGATTTGATTTTTTCCAAGGTGAACTAGTCCCTAAAGAAATCTATTTTGAATACCAATTTATCGTGTTTTGTAGACCTTCATTTAATGGTGTTTTTATGGAAACTCCC